>Ga0169931_10001501_pt1 | contig 38517 bp, 38 predicted proteins | sample Kivu_15m_20L_FD_129675 | JGI IMG/M metagenome (GOLD analysis project Ga0169931, IMG submission 129675) | Freshwater microbial communities from Lake Kivu, Western Province, Rwanda to study Microbial Dark Matter (Phase II) - Kivu_15m_20L... | ecosystem: Environmental > Aquatic > Freshwater > Lake... | reverse complement strand
AATTTACCTGATGTATCTTTTATACCAACAGCTAAATTAGAAGCACATGTGCTTCTAATTTACCTGATGTATCTTTTATACCAACAGCTAAATTAGAAGCACATGTGCTTCTAATTTACCTGAGGTTCCCGAAGCTAAAGCTTCTCCTTTACCATCATATAAATTAATTAATAATAAATATGATAATTTTTATAAATATAATCAATGTTTTGCATCTAATTTAGATTATTTAATAAAAAGTCCAATAAAATTATGGTTATATGGTCATACACATATATTAGGAGAGGATATAATAAATGATGTATTTGTGATGTGTAATCCAATAGGATATCCAAAAGAAAATGATATAATAGACTTTGGGAAAACAATAACATTATAAAACAATATCACTAAAATCATTACTATTGCCATTAAAATTCATAGGTTCTAATTTGAATCCATTAATTTTAGATGAATTTTTATTAAATTTTTGTGTAAGATTTTTTTTAAAGTCCTTAAATGGTGCTACACTTGATCCTGGATATACTATTTTATACCAATCTTTAAATACTTTATATGTGCAATTTACATCTAAAATATCATCATTATTATTTGTTTTTTTAATATTATTATCAATAAATTCGGCGTATAGATCGCATTCTTTTTCATATTCAGCAGTAAATTGAGATGCACGTTTAGGCATAACTAAATTTTTTGTTTTATATGTTTTAAATCTATGTATTAGGATTCCCATAAAATAAGGAGCCCATATAGCAATTTTATTTTTAATAGAACGATCAATTTTACGTTCATGTGGCATAGTTGGATTATCAACAAAAGACATATCAAAAGGTAATAAAACAAGACGACGTTTAACACCACCATCAAAAGTAGAAGCTTTAGGTAAATGATTAGTAGCCATAAATAGTTTTAATTGTGAATACCATTCTACAGGTTCAGCATATAAAGTTCTATGTTTTAATTTATCAGTATTAGATGTAAGTTCTTTTAAATGAGCCATGTATAATGTATCATCATCTTCGCCTTCTTGCATAAAACCAACACGACAGCCTTTAGATAAAGCTAATTCAGGAGAAGGAGCGGAAGAAGGTGGACGTTTATTAGTAAGAATAGTGATGGGTAGTATGCATGAATATTCACCAAAACCTTTTTGAGTAATATAAAATGAAATTGATTTTCCATTACCACCACCACCTGTACATATATGAAATTTCTCTTCTGGATTATCTCCTTGCAAACATCCTGTAAATACATCTAATAAATAATTATACATATCATCATCTTCCATTATAGATCTAAAAAAGGCTAATATTTCTTGGACATTTTTATCATTTTCATTATAAGGAATATAAGGTAAATTAGTACATTTACTAATTTTATCTTCTGGTCGTCCATCTCTAAATATATCATTTTCTAGATCACATACACCATTGGTAAAACATATTAAATTGCGGTTTTCATCTAATTGTTCTATAAAATCAGGAACGTGAAATATATTGCGTAATTCACACATAACAGAATCTTTAAATCCTGCACTTCTTAATTTATGACATAATTTTAATGCTAATTGTTGTTTTTGTAAGCATGTGTCTTTATTTTCACCAATAATATCGATGGCACGTGTTCCATATGTTTCGCTCATCCTCAAAAAATCATCTACTAAATTTTCATTTATTTTCTTATATATTGTATAACCAGCCGATATTTTAACCCATCTATGATCCTTAAATTCATACCACACATTTTTTGTTATAGATGCACATACATAATCATCTTTGTATTTTTCATAAAAAGTAGCAGCCACATCATATGAAGTTCCTGCTAATGATGTTTTCATTAATTCTCCCATCTTTTCTATCATAAAATCATCATATAATTTTGGTGAATCTGTTCTAGCCCATCTATATAAAGACCGAATAGTAAACCCATATGAACGAAATCCAGACCACAATTTAGCACATTCACCAGATTTATATTTTGTAGAATTAGAAGATGAAAATTCATCCCATAATTCAAGCAAAGTATCATCAATATTATGTAAACAAAAACCTAATTCAACCCATTTTTGATAATCATTAGCACGTTCAGTAGATAACATATTAGTTAGAATGTGTGCTATATTTATATCACTATGATGTACATTTATATCTTTTTTTTTTCTAAAACATGATAAAGAACTATATATATTTTCTATTTTTTTCCAATCATAATTAGATTGCAACTGATTTATGTCATCAGGTGTAAATTTCCTTATACTTAATATTTTTGGTAATTCAAATTTATCATATATGCTCAAATCATTTGGTTTGGTTATTGTTCCATCTATATGATAAATATTTGTTAAAACATATTTATTGTTTTCAGATCCAGGTTTTGTAGATCCATACATTAACCAATTATTTTTTTCTATAACAGCTTTATCAATAATATCTTCAATAGTATTATCCATTATTAAATGATTAAAAATACCGGTTTGTTTTATTTCATTTATTACATTTTCTCTAATTATATATTGTATATTTGGTGGTGTACAAATAAATGGATATATTATATGCACTCCATCTTTATAATTATATATATTTGTATTTATAGTTTCATTATTAGTTTCACTTTTTAATGTTGGCTGATTTTTTTCTAATAAATATACGTCCATATTACTATCTTCAACTTTTAAATATTCTATTATTTGCTTATTATATAAGTTCATTAATAATTTTATATCATTTTCACAATACCAGTGTTTATTTGTAGGTTCTGATAAATGATACTTTATATCTATATCTATTATTATTGGTCCTACTACATTATGTCTTTCTGATAAATATAATGTATAGTCTTTATAATTATTACTTTCTATTTCATTCAATGTTCTACAATATAGATCCATCATTTTACTTGTTCTTTCATCCAATATCTCATATGACCTTTTCGGATACCCTAATGATGTATGAGTAAATTGTTTATTTTCACATTTTTTTTGAATGGCATGTTTGCTTAGAAATTCACAAAATTGATAATAAGAACGCGTTTTATATTTTTGATCAGCCATATTCTACTATAAAATAATATATGTTTTTTAAATAAATAATTTTATTTATATATAATTAATATATAAATCAATAATATAACTTTATAAAATCACATCTAATTTCACTACTATTTATTTATATACATTTTCATATTATTCCCATTTAAATATGACACTATCATATTATAAGTAATTGTTTCTATACACAAATATTCTATATTTAGATCTAAATCTTCATATGGATCTGTTTTATATTTATTTATTTTATTATAAACAACATCAGGTATTAATTTTTTAGATGGATTTTGTTGTGTTCTATAATAATTAAGATGCTTGCATATATAAATTGGAAAATCAAAATATATTATTAATTTATCATAATCAGGAGTAATATTATATAATTTCATTCTATCATCTAAATCCATATTTGTATTATCTATTATTAAATTTTTACCTTCTAATACATATTTTTTAAATTTATCAAACATAGCACTATGTACATCATTACTTAAATATACAAAATCATTTTTAATATATTTCTTACCTAAATGTAAAGCCAATCTACTTTTACCACATGCAGGATATCCAACCATAATAATTAATTTTTTTCTATATACTCTGTCACAAAATTTTATTATATTTCTATATTCTTCAGATTCATATAATGGCTTTTCTTTACAAAACCATAAATCTATCCCTATATTTGTATAATAATCATCTATATATGATATGTCCTCCTTCTGATTAAAAAAATTCTCTGGTGTCTTAAATACTAAACCTATATTAAATGCAAAATAATAATCAGAAGCAGAATAATCTCGTTTAAACATATTTAAATATGACCTACTAGCAGCATCACCACAATAAAAACTTTCTTTATTTATTTTATTTTTATCTATATTATGATCACTTATAAATTTATCATACATTCCTGTCATAGGTTTTCTATAATAATTATCTTTTATTGCAGCATAACATGCATATGTTTTCACATTATATGATTTCATTACCATATGCACTTTATCAAAAAAATCATTAAATTCATCATCTACACTTAACTTTTTCTGATTTGTAAATATAACTATTACATAATCTTCTTGTAAAATTTCTAATACAAATGGTATATTCTTATATAATGGTTTCCAATCAAATTTATCTTTTGGAAATTTATTGCGTCCCAATGGTGTTATTAATGTATCATCTAAATCAAATGCAGCTATTTTACAATTCATTTTATCACTTTTATTTACATCTATATTACTATAATATAATAAACCATTTCCATTGTTTATATATGACATTATATAATATTATCTAATTCCATGTTTAAATATTATAAAATTCAATTTTATAATATTTCACTTAATTATAGACAAACTATCTATATTCAATATAATGACATTTGAATACAATATATATGATATTATTAACAATCAGTTTTTCAATATGCCTATCAATATTACACATTCTATAACTAATAACTGCATAAAAATTAAAATAACTTGTCCTAACTCTGAAATTATATATTCTCCATATATTATGTTCGATATATATCCTCACTATATGCTCATTCATTATATACAAAAATATAATAATATATCTGGAACTAAAGTATTACATAAATTAATACAAATTGCATATGATCTACAACTAAAAGAAATTATATTAACTGATGTTGCAAATTTCAAAAATATGTATAAAATAGGATATTTCAAAATATGTTGTGATGGTATATCTTGGTATAATAAATATGGATTCAAAAGTTCTAACTATATAAATGAAACTGAATATAATAATAATTTTATAAAAACTAATTTTATAGAATATTTTTCATCTAAACTAAATAATAATGAATATGATTTAGCCTATATAATAAATACATTAAATAAATATATACCATTGATTAATTTAAATAATACAATTTCAGATATATATAAAAAAATAGATTTATATATAAAATGCAATAAATATATAAATCGTGACCATGATATAATAAAATTAATAGCATTTTTAGAAAATATTATAAAATGTGATATTAATTATGACATACATTTAACCCTAACTTTATAATAAGTTATATAAATAAATTATTATAGTGAAAATAATGTGTTCAAACTATTTAAAATATATCATTTAATAAATTACAATGAGTAAAAAATTGATTTATTTTTATCTAATATAAGTATTTACCACTATTACTTCAAATACTTATATAATGTTTAAAAATAATATAAACTATCATATTGAACTTGATTTAGACAATATATTTAATAAAAATGGATATATTAATCCTAAAGATAAAAGCAAATATCAAAAAAATAATAACGTGAAATCAATAAAACTAATTAGGACAAAAAATACACCAATTAAAATTGGCGATTGCTTCTTAGAAAAATGTTCAAATTTAACAACAATAGATTTATCGCATTTATCACAAGTTACACGAATTGGCGATTGGTTCTTATATAATTGTTCAAGTTTAACAACAATAGATTTATCGCCTTTATCACAAGTTACACAAATTGGCATGTTCTTCTTATCAGGATGTTCAAATTTAACAACAATAGATTTATCGCATTTATCACAAGTTACACAAATTGGCCATTGGTTCTTATCAAGATGTTCAAATTTAACAACAATAGATTTATCGCCGTTATCACAAGTTACACAATTTGCCGAGTACTTTTTATCACAGTGTTCAAGATTAACAACAATAGATTTATCGCATTTATCACGTGTTACACAAATTGGCGATGGCTTCCTATGGGGATGTTCAAATTTAACAACAATCGATTTATCGCATTTATCACAAGTTACACAAATTGGCAATTCCTTTTTAAGCTATTGTTCAAGCTTAACAACAATAGATTTATCACCTTTATCACAAGTTACACAAATTGACAATTGGTTCTTATATTATTGTTCAAAATTAACAACAATAATATGTGATAATGATATAATTATACAAAAAATAAAAGATTTAAATATAGAAATAAAATCTAAATCTGATTTCATATTTTCCACATACGAAAAAGACATCGGAAAAATAAAATCAAACAAACAATACGCGAAACAAGTTTTGGATTGGCTAGATATACATTATCACAAGAGGAATAGTCATAGTATTTTAATAAAAAAAATAGAAGAAGAAAAAAGTGAGTACAACAAAAAAATGTCGGAAGAAGAAATAAATGAATGTTTAAATAAAGAAGAAATATTTTCAATGGAACCTTTGGAAAATATACCAAAAAATAAATTGATAAAGGTAAGTAAAGTAAATGATAAGTATTATTGTTTTGATATAGTAGCATTAAGAAATTTTATATTTAAAAAACAAAATGATGAATATAAAAATCCATATACGAATAAAGAATTTACAAACGAAGATATTAATAATATATTAAAGGCTGATATTAAAAAAATTCGTTATTTTTAATTTGCGAAAAACAGATATTTGACAAAATCATTTTTGTTTAATATATATTGTAAATAAATAGATAATGTTGAAAATTACAAAATTCATTATATTATTTTTATTGATATTAAATATTGTAAATGCAGGTGTTATAGCATGTTTTACTTGTTGTGCAACTGCATGTGCTCCTATGTTAGCTACTGGTGCAGTGGCCGCTGGTATTCCTCTAAATGGTATATCACTAATTTTAGCATATGGTAGTTGTGAAGGTGCATGTGTTAGTATATTATGTTATTGGTTTCCATCTGGACCTATTTGTGTCCCTGTATGTGTGGCTTCAACTCCTTAATAATATATAAATTATTTATATTTTTTTAGTTCTTCTTCATCGAAATGCATAAATAATTCTGTATCATTTATATCTATATAATTATCCATATCTATATCATCATTTATATTTTTTTTATTATCATTATTATTTATATTATCATCGAAAGTATAGTCATTATAAACATATATAATAAATAATATGGCGATAAAAATAAGTATATATATCATAAATAGTTTATTCATATTATATAAATATATTTCTTATTTTATTTTACATAACATTTAAAAACTACATATTATTTATATAATATAAATGTCGTTTTTCACACCTAATACAACAAATAAAACAATTTCTAGAGAAGATTTACAAGAAAAATTAAAACAACGTAGGGATCAATCACGTAAAAATGATGTAATGGAAACTATAAACAATATGTCTAAAAAACAACATAATAAAATACAAAAAGATGTAAAAAAACAAATGAAACAAATGAAAGAAGATCCACGAATTACTGATGAAATGATTGAATTGCATAAAAAATGTATGAAAGAATTACCAAATATAGAAATACCATCTCCATTAGAATTATTAAATAATCAAACTTTAGCAAAAGAAAGATTTGAAGCATATATAAATAATTTAATAAAGATATGTATGGATAAAAATCTATCAAAAACTAAATTTATAGAAATGTTAAATTCAACATATACTACTTATAATATTAAAATATTTGGTTTAGATATTGTTCCTGAAAATTTACGTCAATATATTACATTATAAATTATAGATTATATTTAGTTATATATATAATGGCTTATTATATATATAGATTATTTGGATTGGATATTATAAATAGTAGTGAATATCATTATATAGGATCAACAAATAAACCAGTAAGACGCATAAAGCAACATAATAATATATTAAAAGGAGAAGCGAAATATACTCATTCTAAGTTAAATATGATACAAATATTATGTGATAATTTATATAAATGGAATTATCAATTTGTTTTATTTACTACTATGAATAGAAATAATGCCCTAAGTTTAGAATGGAATTTAAAACATCCTATAAAAAAAAATGCAAATAATAGAATATATAGCAAATTGAGCAAAGATATTAATAAAATGTTGGAAGAAATAGATTTAACATTACTATATGTAAATAATAAACATAATATAAATGAAACATATATATTGATGTTAGATAGCAAGATAAAATCAATATATAGACCTAAATTATATATAATTATGTATATAACAAACCTTACTCATAGTATAATAAATAATCAACTCATAGATGATATGAATGAATTATATTATGCTTTGAAACCAACTTTACATGAATAATTACAAAAATTAGCTTCATTACATTTTCTTTCACAATATGCTTCAAAACCAATTAGATCCATAATATAACCTAAACTATATCCAAATATAAATAAATATAATATAAAAGTAGTTGTATTACTATTTTTTGCTTTTGATAAAAAATTATTTGTACTTTCATAGTAAGTTAATATTTTTTCTGTTAACATGCCTATAATTACTGTAATAATACCAATTATAATACATTTTTCTATTAAAGGATTATTTAAACCAAACATTTATATTTATAATATATAATAGATTATTTTATTATTATTATAAATAATATATAAAAATTGAATTGATATATTATAGAATAAATATTATTTTATTTATTATATATTTATTATATTATGACTGATTTATACAAAGTTTTAAATGTCAAAAATACAGCTACATATGATGAAATTAAAAAATCATATAAAAGTTTAGCTCTAAAACATCATCCAGACAAAACAGGATTGATAAATGATAAATTTAAAGAAATTTCGCATGCATATAGTGTGTTAGGGGACGTAGAAAAAAGGGAATTATATGATACACAAAATATAGTTTCAGAGAAAAAATTTTTTGATATAGTATTAGAATTGCGCAAATTTTATGATGATTATATTAATTCTGATGAAGAATACAATGATATTATAAATTTATATAAAACAAATTATGGTGATTTTAATCGTATCATGAAAAATGTTTTATTTGAAAATACATCTGATACAGTAGTAGATCGTATTTATAATATAATATGTAAAGCAATAGATGATAAAGTGATAGATATAACGTATGTATGGGCAAAAACGACAACAAAGGAAATAATAAAAAAGATAAAGAAAACATTGAGTTATGAAAGACATAAAGCAGAAACCATATTATCACATCCAGAAGGTATAAAACATATTAGTATAACAATGGATGAAATAGCTGATCGAATAGCTTCAAAATATTGTCCAGAAGTAGTTGGTAAAAATATAGAATACATAGAATCAATGGAACAAATAAAAAAACGTAAAAGATATGAAAAGTGATTATATTAATTTATTTCTGATTTCGTCATTTTTAGTAATATTAATTTCACTTAATATTACTCTTATTAATTCTATATCAGGCATTGTCATTACTATAGGACATTGAAATAATTTTGATTTATGCAACATATCTCTTTTACCTATAGTTGATATTGTTTGATTATATATATTTATAACATTACTTTTTGATTCTGTCAATGTTTTTATTATATTATATGGTAATAAGAAATAACTTTTAGGTGGTAATACATATATTAATTGCATTAATGGTGTTATAGGAACATAGTTATAATTATTATAAAAAATATCTAAATTATCTAAATATGTAGTAGTTTTAGTTTTTAAAAAATCTACTAAATCTGTTAATAATACTGCATTAATATGTTTATAATAATATATATTTGTTGGACATTCATAATAATAATAATACATTATATATATTAATGTTCTTATATAATCTTCCATTACTATTTCATAATTTACTTTATTTAATATCATATTCTTATCATTATAAAAATCATCTGTAATATTTGCATTAATTGCCAATAAAGTAGACAACATTTTTTTATTATCAGATTTTCTTACACATTCACAATATTTAGATCCATAATAATGATGTATAAATCTTGCTTTACGTATATTATATGATATTTCTAAATTACTCATATTTAATGGATCAGGTATATTAAACATTAAATTTTCTGTTCTAAAAATTTGTATATTTGTTAAATTATCTGAATTGCATTTACTAGTATTCCTATATGATCTATGATTAACAAAAAATTCTTGTTCTGAATTTGCTAATATATCTAATAATTCTATAAATAATATCCAATTAATAGATATTTTATTATTTGATATATTTACTATATATTTATTAGTTTCATTAGTTCTTGATCGCAATAATTTATAACAATCTATTAATATATTATAACCATTTAATTTTGCCCATTTAAATCTCATATTCAAAGTAGGACATGGTGGAACAAAATCATTTCCCAATAATAATGTTATAAATACAAAATCATCTACTATTTTTTTATCTGTTACATGTGTAATAATATCATTATCATCTTTTTTTTGTGTTGATATATTATTACTATATGGTGAATTTTGTAAAGGAGATGTTTTATCATTGGAAACCTTATGTATAGGGGAAGTTTTAGTATCTGAAATTTCTGATATTGATTTTTCTTTATCACTTTTTGATAAATCATAACTCAAGCATTTTTTACATTCCTTTACATTAAAATATGATAATTTCATTTCTTCTATTTTTGATGTTTTATTATTTAATGTTAAATCTTCTGTTATTATTGTGTCTATTTCACGTAATAATAAAATATAATTATCTGGTATAGTCATAGATAAAATTATTAAATCAGCATCTAATCCATATATTACAATATTTTTATTTGTTATATTTTTACGTATATGTTGTATAATTTTATGTTCTCCTTCATTGGCTTCATGATAACTAGAATATAATAATTTTGGTAATATTATATTTTTATTTCTTTTTTCTATATATTCTAATAATCTTATATGAAATTTTTCCATAAATATTGTCCCTGGTGTAATTGCATTTGTATCATAATATTCCTCTTTTAATGTATTATTCTTTGATCTTATATTATTCATTATTTCTTTATCCAAAATTGATGCAAATCTACGTTGTCTTTGTTGATTCATTTTTGAAATTGGACAAACACCATCTATATAAATAGCAACATAATTGGATGGTTTAACATACTCAATTATTTTTTCCATATATAAAATAGATTGTTCTATTAATTCTGATTCATATGTTGTTTTATCTATTTTGTTTTCTATAAAATATATCCATAAAAGTCTTGCTATTGGATGTATTAAACAATTAAAATCAAAATATAAACAATCTATATTGTCTATTATATTGCATGTATTTATTGCAGTATCATTAATAATATTATTTTTAATATTAGATGCATGAATTAGTTTATTTAAAATAATATAATTACCATATTCTTTACATAAATTAGCAACAAGTCCAGGAATACCCATATTTCTAATTATACTATTCACATAGTATTTAAACTTATTTAATAAAAAATCAATTTTTATTTTACCACATATTTATTAATATTTATTTTATTAATTATTATATAATATGGCTTTTATTATTTGATAATAATTATTAATATTTTAATTAATATATAATAATATTATATAATATTATTATATAATGCCTAACGCAGTCAACACAGAACAGTTAATGTCTCAACTTAATAATATCATACAAAGTGGTGGTAAACGATCTAAACTAAAACGTAAAACAACTAAATCAAAGTCTAAAACAAAGTCTAAATCAAAGTCGAAATCAAGATCTAAAAAAACTGCAGAAAGACCTAAAACTAAAACATCTAAGAAGTCTAAATCTAAGTCTAAATCTAAGTCTAAATCTAAGTCTAAGTCTAAGTCTAAATCTAAGGCAAAGCGTGGCTTAAATCCAAAAATGGCTGCATTTCAGATTATAATGAAATCAGCCAGAGAAGCGTTGAAAAATAATGGAGGTAAATTTGGCATAGGTGCTCCTGCTAAAGTGGCTAAAGCAGCAAAAGAAGAAGTCGAAGGTGAAATGGGGACAGATAAATTCGAAGCAGTAGCAAAAGAAGCAGCAAAACGTGTTAGTAGTAATTTAAGTAAATATATGAAAAAAGCAGGTGTATAGAGAAGTTTTAGCATTGGAAATCTTTGGTAAATAAGAAGCAATGTTTATTTTTTAGCTTATTAAAATATATAAATTAATTTATATATTTTATTTTTAATCTGATTTACGTATAATTTCAAATTTTTCTTTATAATCATCTCCTTTATATGTTATTTTTAATATTTCAGGAATAATATCATCTTTCCTAAATTTATTAAATGCTTTAGATGCACCTATATCAACACGCCATACCCGTTGTCCACATGTACTATTTATTTTATGTTTTAATGTGTCGTGTTGTTTTTGAGGTGTGTGTCCTATGATAATATTTCCTATTTTATATGTATCAAAAACATTATTTAAATAATCATCACATTGATTTTTTATATCTGTGTTAGCATGTTCACCATCGATATCTTGAATTAGATTACCTAAAAATCTATTCCAAAAAATAGAATTTTGTGATTCAATTAAATATGATATATCTCTTTTAATATTTATATCATCTTTCTTTTTATTATGTATTAAATTTCCAATATATTCGTCTTCAACTTTACCTAATAACCAATTACGTACTATTTTATTTATATCATCAATCCCATATTTATCTGATATAGCTGAAATAATACCAGCATGAATAAATAATATATTTCCTATAATAATTGCACTAACACGAGTACATGCTAAAAATTTATTTAATCCATTATTATTTTTATTAGTAAATGCTTTTATTCTATTATGTAAAGCTTTTTTAATATCTTTGTTATTTTTATCAGCAAATTCAATAATATTTTTATATGAAACATATTTCATATTTCCCATCACATTCATTAATTCATGATTGCCCAATAAACTTATCACTTTACCCCCATGATTACGTGCTATTTTATCTAATTTTGTATATAACTTCAATATTACTACATCTGATGCTTCATCTGGATCTGTTGTTTTTGGATCTGTACATAATTGATCGCCTATTGGACGACATCTATCTATTTGATCACCTACTTGAACAACTTGTGTATCGCCTCCTATCCATTCATAATATTTTTTTTCATCATTTAACATAACACACACCGTGTTTTCATTTTTATCATCAACTTCTTTAATACATTCTGCTAAAATTAATGTATTGATTGCTAATTCTAAATCACCATGTATATCACCTATTGCAATTGTTTTACTAGTAGGTTGTAAAAAATGTGGTATATAATGATAATCAGAACATTTACTTGATAAAAATTCATTATGATTGTTTTTTAATTTACCATTATTTCCACCTATCAAATAATCCACTAAATTTACATATTCCATTATTATATTAAATATATTATATAATAAATAAATAAATTATATTAATCACTATTTATTAACAATTAATATAATTATACCATATACACTATTCATCTATATAATAACATACAACTTATTAACACACAAATTTATTATTCAATTAAATAACAATTAGAAAATAACATCAATGATTTATCCAATTTGGTAAATATTTTGTGCAATATACATTTTTTAAATAATAATCATCATTGTTAAGTACATATAATGGTTTTGGTTTTATAGCATCCATTGCATATGGAATTTCTTTTTGATTAACAAATAAAGGTGTAAATGTTGTTTCATATTTGATTTGTTGTTTTGTATTATTTTTTATATTATTTTTATCTATAAACATATATTGCATATTGTTGTTATTTTTTGTATTATTATTTGTATCATCTACAATTGTATTTATAGTATTATTTGAATCTATATTTATATATGTTTCATTGATAGATTGATCAGCTTGATTATTATATAGAGATATAATTGATATTAATATCATACATATTATGATATAATTTAGTGTAAATTGATCCATATTAATAAGTATTTATTATTAATATAGATATTTAATTATTCATAATTGGCAATATTATTATCTTTAAAAACATCATATGAATATATACCATCATAATTTTCATTGTTATTATAAGTATCAGTATCAATATTTAAATCTGTTTTAAATTTTTCTACATTATTTTTTTCATTATTTTTTCCATCTACTTCTTCTTTATCTTCTTTATCTTCTTTATTTTCTTTATTTTCTTTATCTTGTTTATTTACATTATTTAAAATTGTTTCATTGCCAGCAGTATCTTGTAATATTAATTTATCTTTATCTTGTGGTTGTACTATATTATCTTTATTAGCAGTGGATATTTGATCAGAAACAATTGCTAATACTAATTTATCATTTAATTTATGTTTTTCACATATATTTAGTGTAATAATATAAGATACAATTAACCCTAATGATATTTTATAATCTTTTGTAGCTAAATAAGCTATTAAAACAAATATTAGTAATTTAACAATAGGATTATCTATAGTAGAACAAACATCACGAGATAATCTTGGAGCAACTAAAACAGTATAAAGAATTAATACAACAGTAATAGTTTGAGAAACATAATTATTTGCTAAAAATGATGTTATTTTATTGTCAATTTCATTAAAATTTTCCATGAAATTTATATTTAGATTCATATATATAATATATACTATTTTTTTTATTAAATTATTAAATTAAATACTTAATTACTTTAATAATTTTAATTGTTCTTCTATAGTTAATTTAGTATCTCCCACATATTTATAACCCAATTTTTCATTGATCAATACATCACTTATATTTATCCCATTACTAGTATTAATATCTGCTAATATTCTACCATATTTTTCTATACCTTTTATTTTCACAATTACTAAATATACATTATCATTTAGCAATTTTCTTATATCATTCTGTTTCATATATAAATCTTCTAATTTTATACTATTCCCTGTTATTAATTCATATACTTTATTTCGTGCCTTATATGCTATTAATTTTGCTTCTTTATTTGTGTTTTTTAATTCACATGTGTCTAAATTATTAATACGTATTGATTTACGTATAAAATTATTATTCTCTTCAATACAACATGTAATAGTATCTCCATCATAAATATCAATAACTCTAGCTATAATTTCAGTTTGTTTATCATATTGTTTAATAGAATTATCATATGTGTATGGTGCAAATTTTATATATTCTTCTTTAGGAATAGAATTATTATATGTTTTTATATTATTTTTCTGACAAATATTACCCATATAAAATATAATAAATAAAAATCTATATATCTTTATATGGATTTTCGAAATATAATTTTTAGACAAAAATATAGTGAAGCATATGATGATTTTTATAATTCTATTTATAATAATAATGTAGATTCAAATACATATATTAATAATATATTATTAATATCAGAATTAGCAGATATATATGCTGATATATATGCTATGAATTTTTTAGCTATAAAACAACGATTAATAGGTAATATAAATATAACTACAGATATAATTATAAAAGAAATTATAGATGGTTCTAATGAAATAGCAAAAATAAATGCTGATTATCAGATTAATAATATAGTATTGGAAAAGATAAAAAAAATTTGATATTTATATATTATGATATAAATAATAAATACTATTTATATCATAATATACTTGTTATGCTAACACGTCATGGTTATGTAATAAATAAAAAAGATTTATCTGAAGACCAATTAATAAGATTACGTGATAAATTAACAATAAAACCAGTACAAAATATAATGAAAAAAAAAGAAGATGATGATACATATACAATATATGAGGAGGGAAAATATAGAATATTAATACCAAGATATTATGGATTGAGAGAATATGGGGAGCCAAATATAATAGAGATGGAAATAAATAATATAATAGATGTAAATATAGATTTTATAGGTAAATTACGAGATATGCAAAAAAAAGTGATAAATAGATGTATTCCATATTTTTTTGAAAAAAATGGAATGATAAAGAAATATGGTGGTGGTATTATAACAGTACCACCTGGCAAAGGTAAAACAATAATGGGTTTATTTTTTGTATATTTATTGAATACTGTAGATAAAAATAAAATAAATGCAAATATGGTTTTAAAAATGGATAAATTTCCTGATATTAAAAATTGCAGAATAAAAACATTAATTATAGTTAATTCGACAGAACTATTAAGACAATGGGCAGATCGTATTAAATGTTTTATGCCTAATGTTAGAATTGGTACTATACGTGGTGATAAAATGGATATAATTAATAAAGATATAGTTATAGGAATGTTGCAATCTATATGTATGAAAAATTATGACGAAAGTTTATTTGAAAGTTTCCCATTTGTAATATTTGATGAAGCTCATCATTTAAGTGCAAAAGTTTTTTCTAAAGCATTGAGTTGTATTCAAGCTGTATATACTCTTGGATTAACAGCAACACCTATTCGTAAAGGAGATCATTTAGAATATATTTATTATGATTATATAGGGCCTATAATGCATTTTGAAGAAAAAGAAAAAGATGATAATGTGAAAGTAAATATGATAAACTTTACACCTATTAAAACAAAAGATACCCCTGAATTAAATAAATTATTCAAACAAATATATATTTATGGTACAGGTAATGCCAATTTTTCAAGGATGAAAACTAATATAACACGCATTTCTATGCGTAATGATTTAATTGTTAATATAATTGAACAAATTTTCCCTGAAATACCATATGTTAATATAAAAACTCCCAATTTTAATAATATTGACCATAATACTTTTAATTTTTATAATGTAAAAGATCTAACTTTAAATCCATTTAAACATTATAGAAAATTATTAATATTAACAGGTGTATGTCACAAAGTAGATCATTTTAATGAAATAAAAACACGTTTAGTTAATAAAAATCCATTATGGGAAAAAGTTATAGGATTTTATAAAGGAAAAATGAAACCAAAAGATCTTATTAAATCACAATCAAAATCTATTATTATTGCTACTTATTCTATTGCAGCAGAAGGTTTAGATATTCCTGGTTTAGATACTGCCATATTAGCCACTCCTTTAGGTGATGTTGAACAAACTTCAGGTAGAATATTACGAACTGAAAAACATTTACGTTTAGTAAATCCTACTATATATGATATAGTAGATAATATACCTGCTTTAGCTAATATGGCTAAAAATAGATTACGCGATTATTGTGATAAAAAATATGATATAAATTGGTTCGAATCAACTAATGGTTCTATCACTGAATGCACACAATTTATATTTCCTAGCTGCAAAAATATATCCAATAATATTACTATAAATAATAATAATGATCTATTCATTGATGAAGACTAAACATTACACTATTTATTAACATGCAACTTATTAATATATTAATTAATTCATAAATAATTAACAATTTTTTATTTATTAATACAACTATTAATAAATAAAAAGTGATTATTAATAAGAACATAGTTTAGCAATACATGCTCTCATTTGTAAATCATTATCAAGACCATTAAATATTATTAAATGTGTATCAGATAATTCAATCATATATTTCATACGTATATGTGCATCAATATTTACTATTTTTATAATTTTTAAAATAGTTTGTATAATATCACTATTACAATATCCTTTATTTTTCATTAATATATATGAATTTATAGCATTTATTATATCATTATTTATACAAAATTGCAATAAATTTATAATATCATTTGGTTGAGGTTGATAACATAATTCATATACATTATGATTTGTTAATTCTTCATAACAATTATAAATTATTTCCATATTATTTATTGCATAACGAATATCACCATGAGAAATCATATATAATGCTTGTAATCCATCTATAGTATAATTAAATTTTTCTTTTTCTATTATATTTATCATATACTTATTAAAATCATTTTCATTAATATAATTTGTTTTTATAATTATGCATCTATTCTGTATTTTATCAATTATTTGTTTTGTATCATTACATGTAAAACAATATATAATATTTTCATTATATTCTTTCATAATAGCCGCTAATTCAAGTTGTGCTTTGTTAATTATATTATGATCATAATCATCAAATATAATCATTTTTTTTCCAATACTAGTGCTTTTTATAAATTGTGTAATTTTAAATTTAATAATATCAATACCTCTATCATCTGATGCATTAGATATGTATACACTACCATTATTTTTTATAATATTTTTACTTAATAATTCAAATATAGTTGTTTTACCTGTACCAGTTGGTCCAGTTAATATAATATTCAAACTTAATACATCTGGTGATATAATATTATTTAATTTATATTTAATATCACTATCCAATATCATATCATCGATACATAATGGTTTATATTTATCTAACCATGGTATTACGTGGTTTTGTATATGTATTTGTTTTATTGTTTTTTTATTACATACTATAGAACAATTTATATTATTTGTTGTAAATTGTTTTTTTTTATTTTTTGATATTGCTATATTATTATCTATATTGTTATTTGTATTATTATCTGTATTATTATCTGTATTATTATCTGTATTATTATCTGTATTATTATCTGTATTATTATCTATATTATTAACTAGATTATTATCTATATTATTATTTATAATTATTGTTTGTTTTTTTTTTCTTCCACGTTTTCTTAATTTACTAACACCATTTTCCATAAGTTATCTAAATATTCATAATATTCATTTTCTAAATCATCTTTTTTCAAATTTTATTAATCCATATATAATTTTAATACATCTTCAAACATAGGATAATCATATTTTATATCTTCATTTGTTAATGCATCTTTAATAATATCTTGAAAATTATCAACACCTACAGAATTAATTAATTCTTTAATATTATTTTTGATTGTTTCTTTTTGTTCTTGTGTTATGGTATCAATATTTTTAAACACAATATTTGTTAAATATCTCAATATATATACATGGTAATTATTATGTGTTTTTATAAAATTATCATATTCATATCTATGTAATAATGCTATTATATCATCAACATCATAAAATGAATCTATTTCTTCAATATTGTTGTTATCTACTGAAATAGAATTTTCTATTAAAATACACAATCGTTTATCTGCAATATAATTTTTTTGTCCATATAACCATACTATAGTTTTTGTATAAAAATCATTGTCAAATGATTTAATATTTATATTTATTTGGTTCCATAATAATAACCATAATTCAAAATAAATACATTGATTTGACTGTAAATATAAAAATTGTAAATTATCTAATATCATTAATATTAATGAATGACTGAAAATTTTTTGATTGTAAAATTCAGATATTGTTTTTATTAAATTACATATTACATTTTTTTTCTTTACATATTCATTTGAATTTATATTTATTTGTGTATTTTCATTTATATTACCTTTATATTTTTCTTCTAATTGTTTAGCTATTTTTATTATTAATTTATATTTTTTTTCTAATTCATCACATAATGCATCGAATAAACTATATATAAACGGTTTATATGTATCTTGATTATTTACTAAATATAAATTACTTTTAATGATAAGTTCTTTTATATAGAAAACAAATAAACCAATATTTCCTATTTCCATTGTACATTTACCTAAAAATTGATCTATAAAACTAATTAAATCATTATTTGTTAGATCGTTATAAAGCAATGTTTTTTGTATAATAGAATTAATATTTTCTTTTGTCATTTGATTTAACAATAATTGTAAATCACATAATTTTGTATTCATTTTTTTAAAGTCATTCCATTTATTATGTGTTATCACATTTGTTATGTTATGACTTTTATATGCTTCTGATTTAATTATTGATTCTTCTAATTTTTCAAGCATTGATGCATCTTCTTCTTGTATTTCTTCATTTTTATTTTTAATATAGTTGGTATTTCTATATTCAATATATAATTTAAATAATTCATATTGAATATGTGTATTTATATGAGTATAAAAAGCATATTTATCATTATTTATAGGAGTTATACTTAATCTATCTAAAAAATTCATAATATTATAATATTATTATATATGTTATATTTAAATTGATTTTTCTTTATAGTTAATTTTATATTATATATATAATGATTAACTATAAAGATTTAATATTAGGAGTTATAATTGGTTTTAATGTAATTTTATTATATTATTATCTTAATAACGATTATACATTGATGAAAAAACAAGAACGTGATATATGTATAGATTGTATAAAATAAGATTTATTTATAAAAAAATTGAAATTATTATTTATAAATAGCTTTTATTAATATATAATAACTAACGCTAAAAGATATAAACTTCAAAAATGTCATTGATCAATATGTTAGATAAAATGTTACTGATTGATTTATGGAAAATTATCAAAAATAATAACAAAAATAATAAAAATATTGATAAACAAGCTATTTTTCCATTGCATGGTTTATTAGTATCTATTTATACATTATATGTATATCCGCCATTTACAATCAATAAAAAATACGATACATTATTTAATAATACACTATCATGTGATGTGGTATTTACAGCTACATTAAACAAAATTCTTAGTCGGACTATAGAAGAACTTAAAATTACTGATTTAACTGTACATAAAGTATATATTGACAAACAATTATTATGTTATAATGGTTGTAATTATCATTGGACTCATTACAATGATTATGATGATGCATTTTTTTCATCAATTGGCAAATATTCTGATATTGCTGCATTGGATTACTTATATAAAAACAATAAACTTTGTGACAATAATTTGGAACAAATTTTTGAAAATGCATGTAGTTGTGAATCAAGTAATCCTAAATTTATTGAATATTTGCTAAAAATTAAACCAAATTTAATTAAGTGGGTAGATGATTCTTATTGTATTTGTGGATTTTTTCTTGCATCATCTTATAATAATTTAGATATTGTTAAAATATTAGTTAAACAAGGTATTGATATTAATATGCAAAATTATTATCACAGTGATACTGCATTACATTATGCTGTTAAAAATAATAGCATACGTGTTATCGGATTTCTTATTGCAAATGGAGCTAAAATTAATTTACATAATAAATCTGGTAAAACTCCAGTATATGAAGCATTATGTTATTGTAATACAGAATCCGTAAAAATTTTTGAAGAACACGGTGCTAATATTGATGTAAATATGACAGATAATTATGGAGAAACTCCTATTTACAATGCTGTATTATTTGCAGCTAACAGTAATAATAATGAAATTATCCAAAATTTTTATATGTTATATGAAAAAGCAAATATTGATGTAAAAAATAAGGATGGCATAACTCCTGTATTAAATGCTCTAATGAGTTATAATATAGAGGCTATTGGTTTACTTGCAAAACTAAAAGCAGATATTAACATACCTGATAATGATGGTATGACTCCATTACATTATGCTGCAAAACAGCATTCCCGATCAACAATCAATATGCTTATTTCATTAGGGGCAAATATTAATAAATGTAATAATCATAATCAAACACCAATACATATTGCTGCCATCAAAAATAATATAGAAACTATCTGCGCATTAATACTACATAAAGCTGATATCAACATTAAAGATAATGATAACAATATACCTCTATTTAGTGCTATTGAAAAAGGTAATACAGAAGCTGTTGATAAGCTTATTATGCATGATAATAAATCAATTTATACACAAAATAATAATGGTGAAACTCCATTATTTATTGCAGCAAAAAATGGCCATCCAATGATTGTTGAAAAACTATATGAATATGGAAAACAATTAATAGATTGTCCAAATAAAGATGGTATTACTCCATTGCATATTGCTATACATAATTCACATACATCAGTTGTTAACACACTCATTAACTATAAAGCTAATATTGAGATTCCTGACAATGATGGAATTACTCCTGAACAAACTGCTAAACAAAATGACAATAAAAAAATCAAACTTTGTTTTAAAAAAATACAATGGCGCAATAATTTGCAAAAAAAGTAAATATATATAATTTATTTTATATTTGTATTTAGTAAATTTTTATATATATATAAATTATAATAAATGTTGCATATTAAATCATATTATAATCATTTTGAATTAAATCAAACACCAAATACATATTTCCATTATAATTATTTTTATAATAAATATATGATAAATAAATATAATTGGTATTCTACTATTTCAAAAAATGAACTAACAAATATAAAAAATATTATTAAAACTATAAATTATAATGGAGATAAAACAGATCCAAACTCATATTACAATATATATAAATATTTTTTATTACAACATAACGATGTTTTTAATTCTAAAACACAATATATTGATTTAGGATCTGCACCTGGAGGTTTTATTAAATTTGCAGATAAAATTGATATGCTAGGAATAGGGATTACTTTAGATAGTAAAAAAAATAAATCTGGATTGAAAATGAAATATATAACAGATAAATATATATATGGAGATTTATTGGATAATGAATTTTTAGAAAATAAAACATTAGTAGATGGAAAAGTAGATTTTATAAATTGTGGAGCAGTGTATTATGATAATAAGGATCAAAACATAGAATTAGTTGGTAAATTATTTATGAATCAGTTATATATAGCAAATAAATATTTAAAAAATAATGGTTCAATTATGATAATTATTTTATTTTTTGATTTAATATATAATGGAATAAAGTTAATAGATTTTTTTATTAATTTGGGTTGTAATATATTTATATATCCTGTGCAACCTAATTTTAAAACAAATCAAATATATGTATTAATTAAAAATATTACTTTTACAGACGATATATTGGTGAAATTATGTGGATTAATTAGAATGAACTATTTACCAACATGTAATAAAAAATTATTTTATAAAAAATTAGATAATATATTTAACTCATCATTATTAGATATAGATTCATTAAAAATATCATATTTAATAAATATACTAAAATATAATGATTATATAATTAAAAAAGATACAATTATATCTAACATATTACCAATACTAAAATTAGATATAATAAATAAGTGCAAATATGATTTAGAATATTTAATATATCCTAATATATTGTCTAAACATAAAACAATATGTTTATGTTGTAAAAATGACATATTTGAAAATCATTTAAATAAAATTACTAATATTAGACAGAAATATATAACTTATAGTAAATTACAAGTAGATAAAAACAATATAATAGAGATAACAAAAGATAACTTAACAGTAGAAATATTAAAAAATACTAGAATAATAGCAATTACTATTATACGCTTATTAGATGAAATATTATATAAAAATTGAATTATATAAATTTTATTGATATATAATTGATATAAGTTATATATTAATAAATGGAATATATAAAGATCACACAATTTGATGTAAATGAAGAAGAGATTTTAAATAAGTATAAAAATTATACCATAGAATTATTAGATTCAGATGATGTAATAAAATGGGATTTAATAAATTCTATATATAAAGGTAAAAAAAAAGGTCATGGGATTATAAAATATTTTAATAATGAAATAGATTTTATAGAGGGAAATTTTATAGATGGTAAAATGGATGGATTAATGACATATAAATATAAAAATAATGATGTACATAAGAAATTATATTATAATGGTGAGTATAATGGATTGACACTATGTAAAGATATATATAATAGATTATTTAAAATTAAACATGAATACAAAGATCTTAATTATCAAATAGATATAACTACATGGCATGTAGCAGAAAAAGATGAAGAACAACAAGTAGCGGAATTATTATATACTAATTATAATACAAATTATATATATAAATTTGTATTAGATCACAAAATTACAACAATCTATAAAGGAGAAGCTTTAGCTTCGGGAACCTTAGGTAAAGGAGAAGCTTTAGCTTCTGGAATTTTAGGTAAAGGAGAAGCTTTAGCTTCTGGAATCTTAGGTAAAGAAGTATCAGATTCTTTAAAAAATGATGGAATAATAAAATGGCTAGGAATTATGGTATGTTATGATGAGAATGATAATAATATAATAGGAAAAAATATATATATATCGAATAATTCAATGAAAATATTATATTTAATAAATGCAATACGAACAAAAAAATATACTGAAATTGTAAAAATAGATGAATTGAATGATTGTTTTTTGATGAATAATGAAAGTGCAAATGTTAAAAATCATAAAATAAATACAGTAATATATTCTGGTAAAATTATAGTTAATAATTTATTAGAATTTGTATTTGATGATAATTGTGCATATATAAATATGGATAATTGGTATAATATAGTAGGAATTGTAAAAAATGATATATTGATTGAAGGAAAAATATTATATAATGATGCAATATATGAATGTACATTTAATAATATAAATTTAAAAAAATTAATGATTCATGATATAGACTTATATAATATAACAAAAGGAGCTACTAATAGCAAATTTACATTAAAAATCTATACATGGGCTTTAAATAATTTTCATTATAATTATAATATAAAAAATCGTAATATAGTAATAAAAAATTTAGAATTATGTAATATAGCTAATAATGATTTTTTAAATATATTATATTGCAAAGGTGAAATAGAATTTATATGTGAAAATTTGATTTCTATTATATATTTAGGAACTTTTAAATTAGATTTTAGAACGAAATCAGTTATATTATATGGTAGTGGTAAATATTATGAAAAAGATGTATTGAAATATGAAGGAGTTTGGGATAAAATAAGTGAATATACAGAATATAATGCAGATGGTTCAATAAAAGAAATACATTCTAAAAATAGAAAAAACAATATAGATAATATAACTACAATGACATTTAATTAGTTAATAATAAAAATTGATTTATTTAAACATAATATATATGATTTATAATATTATTATATATTATGGACAAATTTACGTTAAAATTATTTATGCTACCACTTATTAATAATAAAACGGTGAAATCATCTAAATTTAATGTGATTGTATCAGAATATGCACCAATAGGTAGATATGATTTAGGATTTATATTTTATTATGATCAAAATAGAGAAAATATGTATAAGATGATAAAAAATATGGGAGATCGTACAGTGTATCAAGTATACAATCCATTTGAATTATATATAACAAGTATAGATAAAAGATTAGAAATGCAGAATAGAATAAAAGAATTTATAGGAAATAAGACAGATATAACTGATAATATAACAATGCATATATGGGAAATAATAATGTTATTTAATATGACAAGTTCAAAAAATACATTTAATATTATACATACTAATCAAGATGATATTAAAATAGCAATAGATAATTTTAGTAAAAAAGTAACAAAAAATACAATAACATATGGAAAAACTAATGTAGATATTGCTATAATTACAAATGTATTGCCTATTAATAAAGTATTATACCGTGAATCAATATTATTTATATCTATAATAAATAGATTAATAGAAGCATTAGATACATTAAAAAATAATGGTAAAATAGTAATGCAAATAGATGATATGTTTACAACACCTACATGTAAAATGATACAATTATGTAGAATATTATTTGATAATGTGTATATATATAAGCCATTTTTTTCGAGATTGGAGGAAGCAGAGAAATATTTAATATGTGTAAATTTTAATATAGATGTTTATAAAAGTATAAAAGATAAATTACATAAAAGTATAAAATTAATGGATCACAATAAAGGTTTTATATTTGATTTTATGGAAGATATTGATATAGATAAACAATTAATGGATGCATTTGCATATATTAATATGTGTTTAGCTGGTTGGCAACATAGAACAATAAGTGAAATGTTGTCATATGTAAATAAAGATAATTTTGCAGGTCAGGATTATAACAATGCATTAGATGATCAATTGAAAGCGATAGAGTTTTTTTCGACAAAATTCTTTCCTATAAATGTAAAGGATTATGCATTTATACAAAAAGAATTTATGAATGAGTTAAATAGAAATATAGAAGAAATGAAACAATTTGTTAATGAAAGTTAAAAAATTATTTTAAATTGAATTAACAAATTATTTTTTTATTGTATATATAATGAATCCTCAAATTGTTTCAAAACCAGCTGATTGTGAAAAAATAGATGTAGATGACATAGTGAATAATAATACAAAAGAAGCAAATGAAGCAATAGTAAATAAACTAAATATAGTAAAGACAGCAATAGATAAAGTGCATGAATTACGCAAAGATTATGTAGAAAATAGAAAAATGGATATAAATATATTTAGGAACCAAATATATTCTACATATAGTAATATTAAAGATGATTATGAAACATTATTAAATAGTGTTATTGATAATGAATATAATTCTCCTATTTATTCTATGATAATACGTATGATTGATTCACAAATAGCAGTAGCTAAACAAGAAAAATCATTTAAAACTGAAGTTCAACAATTTAGTGAAGAATTACATAATACATATGTAAAACCTAAATTAGATCAATAGTATGTTTCCATAAATCATATTTTAATGATATGTTTTCATTTATTTCTGACTCTATTTCGTTATGTTTATTATAATTATTATAATTAATAATTAATTGTTTATCATCATTAAAACCTATAGGATATATTTTATTAGTTAATGTAGCAAATAAATTATTTATTATTTTATTATTTTCATTATTATATGTAAGCACTTGTAAATCATGTTTACATAAATAGTTATCATATGTTAATGTTAATATAACTGTTTTTTTATATATATAAAAAGTATCTTCTGGGTAATATGCTTTAATTAATGTATTACCAGTTATAATGAGTATATTAATATTATATATAATACATAAAAGCAATATAATATCATGATTATATTTATTTGTTTGAAGACTTAATATAACATTTTTTTGATTTATTAAAGATATATTTTTATTGTATATAGATTGTTTAATTTTATTTTTGATATTTACTATATCATGATTGTTATCATCATATATTATATTATGTTTATTATATTGATTTATTTCTAATATATATTTTGAAACATCAACAATATTATCGATTGTGTTGGAATACATTAGACAAAATAATAATTTATTCAAATTATTATCTGTTATGAAATCACTGATTATAATATTATTTTGCTTTATAAAATCAGCTATAGTATTCTGTTCTGATTTATCTATTTCGTCGTTAACTATATATTTACACAAATTTATTATAGAAAGCATTCTTATTTATTTTATTCAATAATATATAGCTAAATAAATTAATTTCAATTATTCTTTGTTAAAGTGAATAATTGTTTTATATACTTTTCAAACTTATTTTTATCCTTTAAATACATACTATTCGCATCTACATTTGCTGGAGAATCAACATTTGGTTCTATAAATAGATGTTGTATTATAATAAATATTTTGGAAATAGTGTAAGTAGGAATCCATAAGGAATTATTATCGAAATAATTGAATTCATCTGGTTGTGTATTTAAGATTGATAAACATATTTTACCAGTATCTGGATATATATTCGGATGGAATACATCACATGTAAATTTAATATCAGGTGGTTCATATGGATATCTATTTGGAAAATTAATAATACCGGAAATTTTGCAATTATCCCATGGTGTATTTTTAGGTCCATTAAATATAAATGGTAATTTAAGTATATTTTCTGATTCTTTTACTTCTACTATATCTTTCATTTCTTGATCATTCATTAACATAGTTATCTGTTTAGTAATTATTTTAATAGCTAATGCTGTTTCAGTCATATTATATATTTTATATATAATTATTATACCATAATATTTAAAATTTCAATATTTTCCAAAATAATAAATATTGAAATTCTAAATAATTAATAATAAATATATATTATATAATATATATATATCATGACTGAATTACGATCACAAATGAATATACGTCGATTTACAAATGATATTAAAACATGTATAGATAATGGCATCTTATGTAATGTCAATAATGATGATGATTATAAATTAACTGTTAACCTAGTTGGTCCAGATGACACTCCATATGAAAAAAAAATATTTGCTATTTCTATTTACATACCGACAAAATATCCAATGCAACCACCTGATATTAAATTTATAACACCTATTTTTCATCCAAATATTAGTACTACTGGCAAAATATGTTTAGATATATTAGGTAATGAATGGTCATCAGCATTAAAATTATATGATGTAATAATATCTATACAATCACTGTTAAATGAACCAAATGCAGATTCACCATTAAATGCAGAGGCAGCAAGGTTATATAAAATATCATATAAAAAAAATGCAACAAATGAAGAAAAGAATCTATATCATAGCTATTGTAATGAATATCATAATAATATAAAATATAAAAAATAATTTTTTTATCTATCATGATATATCTAATTTAATAACATCACTTTTTAATACTGAATTTATAAAATTAGCTATATCATGTGGATCTCTACCACCATTATAATTTATTACTGATTTTCCATTTATTAATTTCATTGTAGGAAAACTATCTACATTAAAAGCTTTATAATCTGCATCTACATTTGTTTGTAGCATATCTATTTTTTTATTAGCAGCACCTTTTAATAAATCCCATGTTGGTTTAAATGCTGTACAATGACCACACCAATCTGCATAAAATAATACAAATGCTGGCTTTTTACTATTTATATTTAAACTAGAACTACCACCTGATTGTTGTTCTAGTTGTTGTTCTGTTTGGTCTAGTTGTTGTGGTTGTTGTTCTGTTTGGTCTAGTTGTTGTGGTTGTTCTAGTTGTTCTAATGTCATAACTCTAGTATTTAAAACTATTAGTTGGTTTAATAGAGTAGGTATTGTATCTTCCAAATATTTTAAATTTTCTTCTATATTAAATTCTTGTTTATTAAATATTTTTTTAGTTTGATTTACTACTTTTGATGCTGTTGTTGATACTTGAGTAGTAAATTTATTTGCTTTAATACGTGATTCTTTTGCTAATTCGTTTGCTTTATCACTGGCTTGTTTTGCCAATTCGTTTGCTTTATCACTGGCTTGTTTTGCCAATTTTTTTGCACTATCAAAAACTCCACCTCCTGCTTGTATTTCTAATGCGTTTACTCTTTCATTCAATTTTAGAGTTAATGCTGATAATTGGTTAACATAATTTTTTTGATATTTAATACTATCTTCTATAGATTGTTCATTATTATTACCACCAGTTTGTGTATTTTTTCTTTTTTTATCTTCTAATGCATCTATTTTATTTTTCAATATAGTAATTATATTTAATAATTGTTTAGTATATTGTTCTATAAATAATACACGATCTACATTATTATTAGTACTATTAAATGTTATTTGTTGTAAATTATTTATAATATTTGTTATTTCGTCTCCACCATATTGTGGTTTACTTACTCTATGACGTTCTTCATTTGCACTAAATTTATTCATTGCACGTTCAGCTTTACTAGCCATATTTTCTGCAGCACGTTTAAATGCATTAATTAATCCAGGTTTTCGGACTTGTTGTGGCGTATGTTGTTGTGGAAATTGTTGTTGATTATATGAAGGTTGTTGTGAAAATGGAAATTGTGAAGATTGTTGTTGATATGGAGGTGGTTGTTGGTATTGTTGTGAATTATATGGAGGTGGTTGTTGATATGGAGATGGTTGTTGTGGGTATCCATAATTACCTCCATATAAAGATGTATTAAAGCTATTTGTAAAATCCACATAATGTATAAATTGTAAGTTCATAATATAAATATATATAATATTAATTATATATTTTTTATTTATATATATAATTATAAATATTATGTCAAAAAAAATATGTATAACTCCTTGTTATGTATCTAATGAAAATAAATTATGGATACATCATCCATTTTTAGGGCAAAGAAATATAATAAATATGGGATTAAAAAATAAATTAGGTGTATGTTTAGATAATGTGCATAAAAATTCATATATGGGAATTGATACGTGTGATAATTCAATGATATATGATAAAGATATAAAATATGCATTAACAAATCCAATTAAACCATTTGAATATTTATATTCTTATTATAAATTAAAAGACGTGGATGAGGTAATAGCATATATAGAACAAAATACTAAATTAAATATATATTCAAAAAACAGATTATTAGATTATGTATTATATGCATATATATTAGATGATAATGAAGAAAATAATAAGCAGATATTTGTAAAACTATTAAATTTAATAAAAATATTATTAGATATTAATATAAATGATATAACAAATGATAAACATTTATATCATATATTTGAATCGAAAATAATAAAAAAAAGTTTAGCTTATAATATAGATTTATTAAATGTTTTTATTAAATATATGAAAAATTAATATATTAAATTAATATATATGAATATTGCTTTAATGCGACCAGTGTTATCTTTAACACCTTTGAATAAATTATTTGATTTAAACTATGTGAATTTATTAGATAATTTATATCTAAACCAAAATTTAATCGATAGAATTATTGCAAACCCAAATGTAATCTTCTATGATCCTAACAAAGAATTTGCAAAAGCATATCCATTGATACCAGCATATTATGTTTCATCTCCTGATTTAAATTCAGATGCACAAACTAAAAGAACAATTTATGAAAAGGTATGGAAAAAGTATAAAGAATGGATATATGGATATTATAAAATTTTTAAATACATTAAAAGAATAGATTCAACTAATAATTTTACTTTAGTTTCTTCATTATCTGAAGGTGAAAATGCAAAACATAATGTAGATGATACAGAAGCGAAAATATTATGGGTATTCACAAATTTATGTGATGAATCAGATATAGCGTCAATAGTAGAAAAGTATAGGGAAAAGAAAAATATAAATTTATGGGATGTTATTAATAAAAAATATATAGATGAATTACGTGATTTTATATATCATCAAATTAAAAGAAAATTAGCAAAACGTATTGAAAATAAACTATTATAAAAAAATTGCAATAAAAAGTGTTAGAAATTAATATACTATATAAATATAAATGTCAGATGAATATGATATATTAAAATATGGTTGTAAAATAGGAGATATAGATATAGTTAAAAAACATCTTAAAGAAAATAGTAGTATAACAAAAATACAATTTGTAAATCTATTTATAAATAGTTGTATAAATGGTTATAATGAAATAGCTATTTTGATATATAATTATATGAATACTATAGTATTAACTAATGATAATAACAATAGAATAATTATAAATAAACATAATAATATAAATTATAATCATTACAACAAAAAAAATCCAGAAAAAATATATATAGATTTTATAAGTTTATTTCAGATAGTATGTAATAATGGCTATTTGGATGTGTGTAAATTTTTAGTAGATATAAATACTACGGAATATGGAAAAAAATATGAATATATAGATGATATAATAAATATGTGTTATATAAATGGAGCACAATTAGATTTTATAGAAACTATAATAAACAAATATAAAAATACAGAATTTAGTGTATCTCCAAACATAATAAATGAAGCGCTATTAGAAAATAATTATAATAAATTATTATATATATTGCAAGTATCTGATAAATGTGTATTAGTTTCAAAATTTGATAATAATTTACTTAATGAAAAAATTATCACAGACTTTTATAACTATTGTTTGTATAAAAATAAATTAGAATATATCTATAAATTTATATTATATGCACAATATGATATTAAATATAACAATAATATATTTAATATATTGAAAAATTCTGGTTGTTTAAATGAATTTATTACACATATCAAATATAAAAGTACTTTTGGTTGTGCTCATGCTATGTCTACATTGGATATATATAATGAATTTATGGAAAGTATTGAAAATAAACTATTATAAAAATTGAAATTTTTATTTATTTAAAAATCTATATAATGATATTATAACAATATTAGACAATTAAAAGAATATATTTCACACAAATGGAAAATTTACCTATTGAATTATGGACAATAATATTGCCATATATTGGAAATAATATAAGTTATATTCGTAAAGTTTCAAAAAAATATAATGATATATGGCAACACGCAATTATTTATACATTTTATTGTATCCCTAATTTAGATACTAATTTACGACATATGGCAGATAATAGTTTAAATAAAACATTGGCATTATCATTAGCAATACAATTTATATATAATAATAATTATAACACATTTATTACAAGAATATTTGAAAATAAAGATACACTAAAAGTATATAATAAAAAAACAAATAGTAAAACTATAATACAAACATTACCAAAATTTGTATTATTAGTTAAAAAATTATTATGTATGAAATTAAATTATAATCCATATAAAAAAGAATTAAAATATAATGATTCTTTTAATCAATGTTATGATTTAATAACATATTTTATACAAACTAAAGGTATTTATAATATTAGATGGGATTTGATGTCAAATGATTATAAAACAATGTTAGCTAATGATATAGAATTTACGAAGCCTATTTTGCGAAAACATCCTATGTATTTAGAATATATAGCATATTCAAATATGGATATAGAGTTTGCAATAGAATTAGCAACAATACAACCAGCATGTATCAAATATATGAATTCTACAATAAAAAGTAATAAAGTTATCATTGAAATAATATTAGATAATTATTTATTTGCTGATTTTCCAAATGATCAAACTATTATAGAAAATAAAATAGTAGATTATATAAAAAAAATAGAAAATATTTTAAATACAAAACCTACTCATAGTAGCACTCGTTGTTTTGAAGAAATCGGTAAAATGAACGAACTAGTATCTATCACTAATTATAAATTTAAATTAATGCCAGAAAATAAAGAAAAAATAGATTATTATTTCAGAAAATTAGTATATTATGATAGAGAGGTAGCATATCTTCAGCAAGTATATCATCAAGAAACTGGATATATGTATGATTAATTTTATTTATAAAAAATTGAAATAATTTTTCTATGGTAAATCTATAATAACAATATATTAACTACCTGAGGTTCACAAAGCTTTAGCTTATCTTTTACATATAAATAAACCAACACGTATTTTAAATGGCTGATATTAGAGCAGACAATATGGAAAAACAAAGTCATTCTTTATATAAAGATCTTATTAACTATATATTATGTGGATTTGTTAATAAAATGATACAATTTGAATTATTAAAAATAACAACAGTATTATGTTTAGATACAAATTTATGTAGAACTGCAAAATATCTACATAAATTTTAGCAAATTTATGTAGAACTGCAAAATATCTACATAAATTTGCTAAAATTTCACCTAAAAATATAGATCGCATAGAGAAAGATAATATTGATGACAACGTGAAAAATGATGTAAAATTGAATTGTAATTTGATTCAATCAGATTTATTAGAATATTTGAAGCAAACGAGTAAAACATATACAATATTATTTCCAGATTTATATAATACTAATCCATTTAATGAAAAAGATATTGAATTAATTCAAAATATAGCTAAACTTGCTGATAAATCTGGTTCTATAATTGCATTTACTATGTGTTCTATGGGTTCTATTAATCCATTTACAAATCCCAAACATGTATCACATCCTAAATATGGAATATCAGATATTATATCAGTGAAACAAAATAATTATAAAAAAAATCGTATGGGTAGAGATGTAGCAATTTTGAAAATATTAGAAAAAACATTAAAAGATATTGCAATAGTAACATATATAGGAGTAATTAAATCAACACATTTAAGAGATCCAAAAAATGGAGGTGGAACACATATGGGAACTGTATTATTTTGGATTGGACCAATAAAAATGAATAATAAGATGATAAATATTATTCGTACTAATATATACCAATTTCAAAACAAATATATAGAATTTTGTAAAAAAAATGAAACAGCAAACTTTAATATTCAAATTATAGGTAGAAAAAGAAAATATAATGAATCATTATTATAATAATGAAAATATTGAATTTTATTTGGTTAAAGTATTTATTTATATATATTATTACATAAACCAATATGGGTAATAAAAATTCAACAGAAATGTCAAAAGAATTTAATTATAAATGTATACCAAAAATAGAAGTAGCATATGCAGAAGTAAATGGACATCGTAATGCTATGGAAGACAGAATTATAGATACTCACATATTTGAGAATTGGTATATGTATGGTGTATTAGATGGTCATGGTGGATCTGAATGTGTAGAAGATATACAAATAAATTTGCCATTATTTTTTAAAAAAGCATTTCAGAAATACAATGGAATGCCACAAGATGATGTATTAATTAATACATGTATTGATTTTGATATTTCACATTGTTCTGATTATATAAGTGGAAGTACAGCTTCTATAATTTTTATAAATATATATACAAATGAATTAGTATCATTAAATATAGGAGATTCATCTACATTTTGTTATTCAAATGATAAATTGCTATTTGAAGCGGAAGAACATAAACCTGACAATATAAATGAACATGAAAGAATTATTAAATCAGGTAATTTTGTTTCATCAGGTAGAATTAATAAAATGTTAGCAGTTTCACGTGCATTTGGTGATTGTGATTATAAATTAGGATGTAAAATAGATATGACACATGAAGAATATATGAAATATCCAGTGATAGCAGTTCCGACGATAATAAGACATATTATACCAAATAAATCACATATATTTATAACATGTGATGGGGTATATGAGAGTAATGTTTGTAGTAAATCATCATTATATAATATGATTGTTAAACGAGAAATACAAAATGATAAATTAAGACATGAAAAATTATGTAAAAAAATATGTGAAGCATTAGATATAGTTGTTGATAATGGATCACAAGATAATGTATCAATAATATATATTAATTATGATATAGATTTAATAGATAATATGGGGTATAGTAAACTATATCCAGGAATAATGTGTAAATCAATAGATAAAAATATAGCATCAGATAAAATAAAACAAGATATACGTAAATCATATATAAAAAATGATTTTACGATAGAATTATATAAAGAATTACGTATTAAAAATTTAAAAAATCTATTACTTGATTTAGCTAAACATAATTGTAATATTACTGAGATGTCAGAAATCACTAATATTCCTACTAATATTATAAATTTAATAGATTATTATGGATATGTAGAATGTTTAGCATCATTAGGAAGAATATATAATATTATTACAGAAATAAATGATATAGAAAATATCATATGTTTAAGCAACATTGATAATAAACCTCAAATTATAGATGAAAAAAATATATCAACTAATAATTTAGAAAATAATCTGGAATAAAAAAAATATTTAAAGATTCTATAATTTAAACCAATATATATATATATAATATTATGTCTAAAAAAGGTATGACTATGTTAGAAGATTATTTTATTAAACAAGCAGAAGCTACAACTAAATATGGTGATTTTGCGGTTGTATTTATGCAAAATGGAACATTCTATGAATCATATAAAACAGATGATGAAGGTTTTAATATAAATGTATTAGGTGAATTATTAAATTTTATGACTACTAGAAAAGCAGGCAAATCAAAACCAATATCCCGTAATACACCATATATGTTAGGTATTCCAGTTGTTACATGGAATAAACATTTAAAAATAATGATTGAAAATGGTTATACTATTTTAGAAATAGCAGAAACAACACCAGCACCAAATCCAATACGTGAATTAGTAGCAATACATTCACCAGCTACATATACAGAAGAAATAACAAATCCAGAATCTAATTATATAAGTAGTATATATATAGAAGAAAATAATGGATTGTATATATGTGGTATAATTATAATGGATATATCAACAGGAAAATCATATATATATGAAACACAATCAAAAAAATGTGATAATATGATAGCGTTAGATGATATAGCTAAAATAATACAATCATACCAATGTAAGGAAGTTATAGTAACAACATGTAATATAATATCATTAACAAGAGATCAAATGATATCATATTTAGAAGTAGCAGATAAATTGCATTTTTATAATACTGCTGATTTACATAATGATAATATAAAAAAGATTAAATATCAAATAGATAAGTTTAAAAATTCATTTGCACATATTATTAAAAATAATACTATAAATATTATAGAAGAATTAGGTCTTGAAAATTTAACATATGGTAGGATTGCTTTAGTAGTATTATTAAATTATATAAAAGATCATTGTTCTAGATCGATAATTAATTTAGAAATACCAAAATATATAGAAAAAACAGCATATATGTATTTGGGGAATAATGCGATATACCAGTTAAATATTTTTAATAATGATCAATCCAATATATCTAATTTATATTATAAAGGAACTAAATATAAATCATTATTTTCTATTATCAATCAAACATCTACATCAATGGGAAGACGATTTTTAAAAAATAATTTAATAAATCCATTGATAGATTCAGATATATTAAATAAGAGGTATAATATAATAGAAAAGTGGAGTGATGGAAAATGTAATGAATTAGATAAATTATTTACAGGAATCCCAGATATTGAAAGATTATGTAGAAAAATAATAACAAAAAATATACATCCAAGTGATTTATATAATTGTATAAATGGTATTGAATTATCATATATACTTATAGAAAATGCTAAATTATATGGATATTTTGATTTATATGATGTTGATAATATATTAAAAACAACAAATGAATTTTTAAATATGATTAAATTGAATGTAAATATAAATAATTTACAATTATATACTATAAATGATATAATAGGTCCTATATTTAATGTAGGTATATATCCAGAATTAGATAATAAAAACAATGAAATAGTAATATGTAAAAATTATATGGATGCAATATGTTCAGAATTAAACAATATATTAAATACTAATGTTCCAAAAAAGAAAAAAAAAATATTAGATGATAATGATGAAATTGAACAATTAATTAAAATTGGATATACTAATAGAGATGGACATTATTTTGAATTAACAAAACGTAGATGTGAAATATTAGAAAATTGGTTTGAAACAAATAAATTACAGATAGGCAATATAGAAATTTCGAAAAACAACATAGAAATCAAATATAATCCAACAGGTTCTAGTGCTAAAATATTTATGAATATAATTAAATCAAAAACAGAGCAAATAGATATATTAATAAATGAGTTGAAAATAAGGTCAAAACAAGTGTATATAGAATTTTTAGAAGAAATATCACATAAATATCACAAATATTTTAATGATATAGTATATGTTGTATCAGAAATAGATTTTTTAACATCTGGAGCTAAAAATGTTATTAAAAATGGATATAAAAAACCATTTATAAATAATAATGAAAATAAAGCATATATTAAAGCAACTGCTATACGGCATCCAATTTGTGAGAAATTATTAATAGATACAGAATATGTACCAATAGATATAACATTGGGAAAAGATGATTGTGATGGAATATTATTATTTGGATTGAATTCAGCAGGTAAATCTACATTACAGAAAGCAATTGGTATTAATTTAATATTGGCACAAATAGGTTATTTTGTGGCAGCAACTACATTTGAATATTATCCATATACTACTTTAATGACTCGTATATCTGGAAATGATAATATGTTCAAAGGTTTATCTTCTTTTGCATTAGAAGCAAATGAATTAAAAGCAATCATAAAAAGATCAGATCAAAATACAATGATAATTGCAGATGAAGTATGTAGAGGTACAGAACATAAAGGTAGTTTGACAGTTGTATTAACAATGTTAGAGATTTTGTTAAGTAAAAAAAGTTCATTTATTACTGCTACACATTTACATGATTTATTAAATTATGACAGATTAAATAAAATGAATAAATTACATATTTATCATTTACATTTAGAGTATGATGAACAAAATAATATTATAAAATATGATAGAATATTAAAAAAAGGTCCAGGACAATCTGAATATGGTTTTCAATTAGCAAAACATTTAATTAATGATCCAACTTTTACTATATTGGCAAATCAAATTAATGATGAAATTAATAATATAAAAAATGTTAATCAATTAGAAAAACATAGTAAATATAATTCAGATGTATGGATGTCAGAATGCCAAATATGTGGTTATAAACCATTAAATGATAATTATAAACCATTAGAAACACATCATATAAATTTTCAACGTGATTGTGATAATAATAATTTCATATTAGCTAAACCATATATACATAAAAATCATAAAAGTAATTTATGTGTTTTGTGTGATAAATGTCATGATAAAATAGATACAGGAGAATTAGTTATATATGGTTATGAAAATACATCAAATGGTAATGTATTAAAATATAATATAAATAATATACAAATTACTAACAATACTACTGTAAATAATAATATAACTAATACTGTAAATAATATAAATAATAATACTATTAACAATAATTTAATTGAAATTGATAATCAAATAATAGAAATGTTAAATAAAAAGCAAACTCATAAATCAATTATAGATAAATTAAAAAGTAAATCTATACCACAAATATATATTAAACAAAAAATCAAAAGTATTTTACATAATACATAAATTTATATTATTATAAAAATTGCCCCAGTTGTAGTTTATATATATTAGTGTGCTATTTTATATTTTCATCTATGTATTATTATCAATATATAGATTATAAATTATTATAAAAATTGCCCCGTTGTAGTTTATATATATTAGTGTGCTATT
>Ga0169931_10001500_pt1 | contig 38543 bp, 37 predicted proteins | sample Kivu_15m_20L_FD_129675 | JGI IMG/M metagenome (GOLD analysis project Ga0169931, IMG submission 129675) | Freshwater microbial communities from Lake Kivu, Western Province, Rwanda to study Microbial Dark Matter (Phase II) - Kivu_15m_20L... | ecosystem: Environmental > Aquatic > Freshwater > Lake... | reverse complement strand
TCATGGACTTTCAACTGTCGCTGAAGCTCTTGCTTTTCTTCCGGTGTTAGATAGTTTTTGATCCTCATGACTTATCCCACCATTTTTGATATATTACATGTAATTTAGATGCCTAACAGCTTAACGGCGGCCAAGAGAGCGCCTGCGGCTGGTGCAAAGACAAATGGGGACTATCTTGGCAGATTACGCCGATCGTCTTGATGGAAGCGATCGCCGATCCCGACCCCGCTGTAGCCAAGCGCGCGTTCGAGGCGATGATGCAGATGCAAAAAATCGACATTGCTGCGATCGAGGGTAGATCGAGGCGGCCTGTCGGGGTTGAGTAGTCCTGTAGGTTGGGTCATATTTAGCGGTGTATCCCCAGGACTTCCCATTAAAATACGTGGGTACTAGACCATCGTCCCTATGCTGACCGCCCTGCACATTGAGAACTTTGCCCTGATCGACCACCTCGATCTGCGGCTAGAGGCTGGGCTCAATGTGCTGACGGGCGAAACCGGAGCCGGTAAATCGATCATTCTCGATGCCATCGATGCCGCCTTGGGGGGAAAGGCCCACCAGCGGCTAGTGCGATCGGGCAGCCCAAAGGCCTTGGTAGAAGCCACCTTTGACCTGCCGGAGGAGATACAGGCCTGGCTGGCCGAGCAGGCGTTTCCCTCGGTCACCGGGGCTCTGGTGCTGCGGCGGGAGCTGACCCGAGGCAAAACTCTGCGCAGCCGATCGTTTCTCAACGGTAGCCCCGCCACTCGGCCCCAGATCGAGGGCCTGCGCCAGAAACTGGTCGAAATTACCGCCCAGGGGCAAACGGTGCAGCTCGGCTCCCCCGATCGCCAGCGGGAGTGGCTCGACGGCTTTGGCGGTGCCCCCCTGGCCACCCAGCGGCAGCGAGTCGCGATCGCCTACGAGACCGCCGCTCAGGCTAAAAAGCGCCTAGAGGCCCGCCGCAAGGCTGACCAGCAGCGCCGCGACCAGCTCGACCTGCTGCGCATCCACCGCCAGGAGCTGGAGCAGGCCCAGCTCGACGATCCTCAAGAACTCGACTATCTGGCCCAGGAGCACGATCGCCTCAACCACAGCGTCGATCTCCAGCAAAACAGCTACCAGGCCTACCAGATTCTCTACGAGAGCGATGCCGGGGAGAACGCCTGCGCCGATTTGCTGGGCAAAGCCGAGGCCCTGCTCATCGACATGGAGCGCTACGACAGCGCCATTACCCCCATGCTGGCCCTGGTCAGCGAAGCCCTCACCCAGGTCGAAGAGGCGGGGCGAGCCATCAATGCCTACGGTGCCAGCGTCGAGGCCGACCCCGAGCGGCTCGAGGAAGTAGAAGACCGCATGCGCCAGCTCAAGGGGCTATGCCGCCGCTACAGCCGCACCCTGCCCGAGCTGGTGGCCTACCGCGACGAAGTCATCCAATCCCTAGCGGACCTGTCGGGGGAAGGGCAATCTATCGAGGTCTTAGCCGCCGAGGTTGAGAAGGCCCAGGCGACCTTGACGGCCACCTGTACCCACCTCACCCAGCTGCGCCAGGGCGTGGCCCAGGATCTGGAAACTCGCCTAGTCAGCGAACTCAAGCCCCTGGCCATGGATCGGGTGCAGTTTGAGGTGGAGCTGACGCCCATGCCCCCCACGGCCAGCGGGGCCGACGGCATTCGGTTTTTGTTTAGCCCCAACCCAGGGGAACCCCTGCAACCCCTGGCGGAGACCGCCTCCGGGGGGGAAATGAGTCGGTTTTTGCTGGCCCTCAAGGCCTGTTTTTCTCAGATCGATCCGGTGGGCACCCTGGTGTTCGACGAAATTGATGTGGGGGTATCGGGGCGGGTGGCCCAGGCGATCGCCGAAAAGCTCTACCAGCTCGGTCGCCAGCACCAGGTGCTCTGTGTCACCCATCAGCCCATGGTGGCGGCCCTGGCCGATGCCCACTTTCGGGTCGGCAAACAGGTGGTGGAATCGGCCCAGGGGGGGCCAGCGGCGGAGACTGAACGCACGGTGGTGCGGGTGCTGCCCCTGTCGCCCCCGGAACGGCGCGAGGAGCTGGCCCAGCTGGCCGGGGGCGAGTCTCACCAGCAGGCTCTCTCCTTTGCCGAAGCGCTGTTATCCCAGGCGAACAAGATTCGAGCCCAGGGATAGGGTGGAGGGCGGAGGGCGGCAAGTGGGGGAGTTTTGTGGGATGGACAGGCAGCCTGGACAGGCAGCCAGGTGCTAAGCTGGGCCATAGATTTTGCCAGTCTGGAGCGATGGTTTCTAGCGTTCAACAGCCCTACCTCAGCCCCCAAGCCTATCTCGATTGGGAGCCGCTCCAATGCGATCGCTACGAGTACATTGATGGCGAAGTCTATGCCATGGTGGGCGGCACCCTGCCCCACAGCGAAATTGCGGTGAACCTGACGGCTCTACTCAAAAATCACCTGAGGGGAAAGGGCTGCCGGGTACTGGGCTCTAATGACCGGGGAAAATGGGAATTGACTCCCTATGCCCAGGGGGATGACATTTATCTCAGTAGCGTTGATTTGCGGTTCCCCATGGAGCAGCTTTACGACGATGTTGATTTAGCCGAGTCCCCCACGGCTGAATCGTCGCTAGCTTAGCCCCGTGGGCTAGAGTCCAGGAGCCTAGCCCACGGAGCGTATACCCTGTCACATACCTCAGGATCAGCATTGTATGGATTTTTTCATGGCCGTCGAGCCCATCCTCGAAGACCCCTCCATTGAAGAGCACCTGCGTCAGTTTTGCCTGGTGCTGTCGGTGTCCCTGGGGGTCGCCACCCTCTCGCGGATGTTTAGCGTGCTGCGCAACATTCCCTATACCCTGCTGCTGTTGCTGGTGGGCCTGGGCCTGGCGGTGCTGGATGTACGCCTGATCAACCTCTCGCCCCAGCTGATTCTCTTTATCTTTTTACCGCCGCTGCTGTTTGAGGCCGCCTGGAACCTCAATTGGAAAAGCCTGAAGCAGTACTCAGTGCCCGTGGTGCTCTACGCCATTGTGGGGGTCGTGATCTGCGGGGGCAGCCTGGTATGGGGGCTCCAGGCCCTAGCGGGGGCCTCCCTGGCCACGGCACTGCTGGTGGGAGCCAGCCTGGCGGCCACCGACCCCGTCTCCGTGGTGGCTCTGTTTCGGGAACTCGGAGTCGATAAAAAGCTCACCACGGTGATGGAGGGCGAGAGCCTGTTTAACGACGGTGTGGCCGTGGTGGCCTTCAACCTGCTGCTGGGCATCGCCCTCGGCCTAGAGCAGTTTGACCTGTCGGTGACCGTTGCCCGGTTCCTGGTGTTCGTGGGCATTGGCCTTGGGGTGGGCGGGCTGATTGGCTTTGGCCTCTCGTTTTTGACCCAGCGGTTTGACATTCCCCTGGTGGAGCAGTCCCTCACCCTGGTGTCGGCCTACGGTACCTACCTGGTGGCCGAAGAACTGGGCGGCTCTGGGGTGATTGCCGTGGTTGCCACGGGCCTGATTTTGGGCAACTTTGGCTCGCGCATTGGCATGAGCCCCCGCACTCGCGTAGTGGTGTCTGAGTTTTGGGAGTTTATGTCGTTTTTCATTAACTCCATTGTGTTTTTGCTGATTGGCGACCAGGTGGAGTTTCAGGGGTTGCTGGACGAGCTGGATAAAATTGCGATCGCGATCGCTCTGATGCTAGTGGCTCGGGCGGTGAGTGTCTTTGCCCTGGGGGCCCTCAGCAATGCGGTCACCGGCCCCGATATGGATCTCCCCCTCAAGGGGCAGGTGGTGTTGTGGTGGGGCGGCCTGCGCGGGTCGGTATCGGTGGCCCTGGCCCTGAGCGTGCCCGCCGTGCTGGGCGATCGCCAGGAAATTATTTCCATCGTATTTGGGGTGATGCTGTTTACCCTGCTGGTGCAGGGCTTGACCATCAAACCCTTGCTCGAGTACCAGGGGCTGCTCGGCGACCAGCCCCTGAAGCTTGGATACAATCAGCTGACCGCCCGCCAGGTCGCGCTGACCCGAGTTCTGGCCCGCCTCCAAGCCATGGCGGTGAACCAAGAATTTGCCCCCGCCGCGATCGGTGAGCCCATGGCCCTGGTGGAGGGGCAACTGGCGGAGGTGAAAGACAAGCTGACCCAGCTCGAGCAGCAGCACGACTCCATTCGCACCTATGCCTCCGGGCAACTGCGGGAAGAACTGCTGGCGATCGAGGCCGACACCTACGCCGAGTTCATTCGGGCCGGGCAGCTCAAAAATACGTTGACACCGCTGCTGGCCGAGGTGCTACCCGGTCCCGTGGCGGAAGGTCACTGATGGGAGGCAGGGTTTACGGCTTTGCCTTGAACCGCAGACCGTAGACCGCAGGCCGTAGACCTCACCCAACGGTGTCATCCTGATACCAAATTTGCTCGTGCAGGGCTTCATTTTCTAAGCTCAGGGCCATGGCCTGCTGCTTGAGGCCGTCGCGTTCGGCGGCGATCGCTTGGCAACGGTACTTGAGGGTCGTTTGCTGATTAAACTGCTGCCCCAGTTCGGCACTGAGTTCAGTAATTTTTTGTCGCTGGGTCTCAATGATCGCCTTCAAAGCCACCGGGTCATCGTCCAGGGCCGGGGCCGCCATGGCCAACGCCAGGGCCCCATCCGAGGACGCATCCGTCGGTAATGATCCGCCCATGCCCCCAGTGCCCCCGGCACCATTGTTGACGTAGGACTGCATCCGGGCCAGGGTAACCTGGTGGCGGGTCAAGGTGTTGTCGAGGTGCTGAATGTGCTGCTGAGCCGCCTGGAGCTGGCTGCTGAGGCTAACGGTGAGCGATCGCGCGATCATCACCTCCGAGTTTAGATCAAACTCCTGGGTCGGGGCCCGACCGATGGCTAGGCCCTGGTAATGATTTTTAATCCGCACCAGGTAGTCTTGCACCTCGGCCTGGCCCTGGTAAATGCGCACCCGTAGCCGCTCAAGCTCGAGCTGCTGATCCGCCACCAGCCCCTTCACCCCGGCCAATAGCTGATCCAGCACCTGGCTCTGCCACTGGTGCTGAGCCTCGAGCTGCTGCTGAAGGTTGACAATGATTTTTTGCTGAACGTTTGAATATTCTTCCGTTTGCACCAGATGGGCCTGGAGCATTTGGTGGTTGGCCACCTGCTCTTGCATCTCGTCTAGGGAGGCCTTGGCTTGGTCAAGGGCCTGCTGGAGCAGACAGACCCGTTGAACCAGTTTGAAGTCCAGCGAACTTTCCTGGAACATGGATGAAACCGACGATGGGGAACTCAGGGGAATAGACTGTCGTGTAGATGTACTGTAGACGCGCTGTAGGTGGGCTCTTAAGGTGAAGATTACCCTAGCAGGCTCAGTCCTAGGACGGATGTCAGGGGTGTTACCAGGATCGGAGCCTACCGAAAAACTTTACACAGTCGGGAACCATAAATCGATTGGGGTCATCCCCCCTACGGGCACCCTGGCCCTGGCTAGATGTCAACTTAGAATCCCAGAATCACCCACCAGAGACTGAGCCCCAGTACCCCCGTACACCCATGCTGTAGCCACCGCTGAGGGCTCGATTGGCGTTGGATTTTGTTGGTTAGCCACACCGACAGCACCACCCCCAGCAGCAGGGTTGTCCCCTGTAAAAAGGCTACCACTGCCGGGTGGGCAACCCAAACCGGCAGATTTGCCCCTGAGGCCCCAAAGGTCGCTAAAGAAATGGGCAAAACACGCCCCCCCTCCCCCAGACCTAGGCGCAGGTAGTGGGCCAGGTTAGCGGCCCACACCAGGGGTAGATAACCGTAGGTCAATCGGACGATCGGGCGCGGGGACAGCCCCTGGGTGCGCCGCCAGATCCCTTGCAGCCCCTCTAGACTGAGGGGGGCCAGGGCGGGCAGGGCCAGGACGCCAAAGGACACCAGGCTGTGGCCTACCCAGGTATCCAGGGGGAGCTGGAGGCCAAAGTGGGCCTGGAGCGCCCTCTGGAGGTCGGGCAGGTGATGAAGATAGACGGCCCCCAGCAGCAAAAACATCAGGGCGACCTCGGTGGCGCGGGGCTGGTGGGTGGTCCATAGCTCAATGCCCGGTGGCCGCAGATTGAGCTCAACGAAACCGCTGTCGAGGGGAGCGTTAGCTTTCAAACAAAGACCGGGCTAGCTGCGATTGTCGGATGATTGACAGCAGTGTGCCTGTTTTCAGTTGCTTGTGGTCGGGTACAGGAACCGTGATTGTTGTCTCGGATGTACGTTTTTGCATGACAACATGGCTACCTTTTTGGCGAACTTGAGTGAAGCCATACTGTTCTAAGACTTTGCAGACCTCTTTGCCAGATAGGGTTCGGAGCTTACCCAACGCTGACCTCCAGGCGGGTAATAAATACCTCAGACTTTAGACGCAACGAAATTTCAGCCGGATCAGCCGCTTCGAAGAATAGCTCGATCGCTTCAATTAAGTTGGTTCTAGCCTCTTCGACGGTATCGCCCTGGCTAGCGATGTCTAGCTCCGGACATAAAGACACATAGGCATTGTCTTCTCGTTCAATGAGCGCCGTAAATTGCTGAATCTGTTTCATAGTCCATGGCCTTTGACAGGATAAAACAAGACAGTGTAAAACGAGGCAGACTAGCTTATACCTCAATCATGCCACCTGGGCGACGCTCCAACTACCTCCTCTGCCTGCGGGTGCGTTGCCAGTTAAACCAGTTCTCGGCCCAGTCGCGTCGCCAGGTGCCCGGCTGCCAGCGCTGTCGCTGCCACGCCTCCACCAGGCAGGGCACCATCGCCCCTAGACTAGGAGGCAGAGTGGGCAACCGCTCGAGCCGCTGGAGGGGAATGCGCTGGTGGATCGCCAGGGTCACGGTTTGGATCAGCTCCTCGGCCCCAGGGCCGCAGATGTGGGCTCCCAACAGTTGCCCATTGCGGTGCACGATCCAGCGGCAAAAGCCGGTGATATCCCCCATCCGGTGGGATTGCAGCACTGCGCCACAGGGCACCTGCACCACCGTCGCCTCGCTGGCGTACCAGCGCTGGGCCTGGGTCACGGTGAGACCAATGCGGGCATAGCCTGGAGTAGTGGAGAGTAGGGCCGGGCGGTGCATCCAGGCAATCTTTCGCACGGGCAGGTAAAGGGCGTTGCGCAGGGCAATGGCGACATCCTGGTGGTCGGTGGCCTCGGCCCAGTAGCCCCCGAGAGCCGGGCCACAGGCAAACACACGGGGGTGGGCGGTGGCCAAGCGACCATTCACCGGCAGGGCAATGGTTACCCCCTGGGCCACCCTGGGCTGCACCCCTAGGCTGGTAAGATTCAGCCCCTCTAGGGTGGGGTGGGGGGCTGTGGCCAAGATCAGCACTGGGCTGGTTAGGACATCCCCATCGGCCAGGCTCAGTTTGAAGCCCTCTGGGCTATCCCTATAATCAATCGCCCCGAGCCGAGTGCCGAGGCGAAGGGTGACCCCCGCCGCCTCTAGCAGCCCGGCGATAAAGGCGGCGATATCGGGGTCTTCGGTGGGCAGGAGGGTGTCGTCTTGGCTGACCAGGGTGGTGCGGGTACCCCACTGGGCCAGGGCTTGGGCCAGGGCGATCGCACCACTACTCCGCCCCAGCACGATCGCCGCCTCGGGCAGAGTCTCTAGCTTCAGCAGCGTATCGAGGGTGAGGTAGGGCGTGGCGGCCAGCCCCGGAATGACGGGCACGGTGACCTCGGTACCGGGGGCCAGCAGATAGCCGCGCGATCGCAGCCGTCGAGTCGCCGTAGTCACCGCCAGCCTGGGACGCGGGCTAAACTGACCGGACTCTAGCACCAGGTCTACGCCGCTGGTGGCCAGCCAGTCGAGGCCGAGGTGGGGGTAGGCGACGGCCTCTAGGGCCTTGACCCGGTGTTTCAGGCTCTCCCAGGGCAACGGCGATGGCGTTCCCCCCTGAGCCAAGGCCATCAGCAGGATCTGCCGCCGAATCTGCCGGTCGACGGCACCAGGCGGCTCGACCAGGGCCACCCGCGCCCCTTCCCGCGCCGCCAGGGCCGCCGCCTCTCGCCCCTGCACCGTGCCGCCCAAAATTACTCCGTCATAGTCAACGGTCATGGTCTACCCGCCGCGTTTTCCCCCTGAGTGTAGCGCCAGGGGGATCGGGGAGACGGGGAAGTTACAGCGTTGGGTCTCCTCACCCACCCACCTAATATTTAGTCTGGATAAAGTTTCCCTCCCGTCCTGATAGGGCGCAGTCAGGCAGGTAAGATCTGAGGCAGAGCAGTATAGGCGCACTATGACAGCCACTACCTCAGCCCCCGCGTTGAGCACGCCCATGACCGATTTTTCCGAATTTGCCCCGCCTGAGATCACCCGCGATCGCATCCTGGCCGCCATCGATATCGGCACCAACTCCATTCACATGGTGGTGGTTAAAATTCAGCCTGACCTCCCCGCCTTCAGCATTATCGATCGCGAAAAAGAAACCACCCGCCTGGGCAATTTCAACGAAGCGACCGGGGGGCTATCGGAGTCCGCCATGGCGCGGGCCATTACCGCCCTCAAGCGCTGCTGCGCGATCGCCACCAGCCTCCAGGCCGAAGACATCATTGCCGTCGCCACCAGTGCCGTGCGCGAGGCCAGCAACGGCCAGGCCTTTATCGAGCGGGTTTACAACGAAGTGGGCCTGGCCGTCAACCTGATTTCCGGCACCGAAGAAGCCCGCCGCATCTACCTCGGCGTACTGTCTGGGGTAGAGTTCAACGGTCAGCCCCACGCCATGATCGACATTGGTGGTGGCTCCACCGAGCTGATTTTGGGTACCGGTGAACCCCACCGCTACCTCAGCAGCACCAAGGTGGGGGCCGTGCGGCTGACGGCCCAGTTTGTCTCCACCAATCCGATCTCCGATCTGGAGTTTGCCTCCCTGCGGGCCTACGTACGGGGCATGCTAGAGCCCCCCACCGCCGCCCTGCGGCAGCACCTCCAGCCCCACGAACCCATGCGACTGATGGGCACCTCCGGCACCATCGAGTGCCTAGCCACCCTAGTGGCGGCCCAGCGGTTGGGAATAGTGCCTGAGCCCCTCAATGGTTTCCAAATCACCTACGACGAGCTCTCTGAACTGGTCGAAACCCTGCGGCTGGCCACCTATGTAGAACGGCTGGCCATGCCTGAAATGTCGGCCCGGCGAGCCGAGATCATTGTCGCTGGGGCGGTCATTCTCCACGAGGCCATGGGGCTGCTCAAGGCCGACAGCATTACCATCTGCGAGCGCGCCCTGCGGGAGGGGGTCGTCGTCGACTGGATGCTGAGCCACGGGCTGATCGAAGACCGGATGCAGTTTCAAAAGTCGGTGCGGCAGCGCAACGTGCTGAAAACCGCTAAGAAATACAAGGTGCATCTCGATCGCTCCCAGCGAGTGGCCCAGTTTGCCATGGATCTGTTTGATCAAACCCACGGCAGCCTGCACTCCTGGGGCAGCCTGGAGAAGGGGCTGCTCTGGGCCGCCGCCATTCTCCACAACTGCGGCCACTTTGTCAGCCACTCGTCGCACCACAAACACTCCTATTATCTGATTCGCCACGGCGAACTGTTGGGCTACACCGAAACTGAGCTTGAGGTGATCGCCAACATCGCCCGCTACCATCGCAAAAGCGGCCCCAAGAAAAAGCATGAGAACTACGGCAACCTACCCACCCGCTACCACCGCCAGATGGTTACCCATCTCAGCGCCATCCTGCGCCTAGCGGTGGCCCTCGATCGCCGGGGTATTGGCGCTATCAAAAGCATCCACTGCCACTTTGATGCCGATGCCCACGTGCTGAATATGGCGGTCAAGGCCACCAACCCCAAGGACGACTGTGCCTCAGAACTATGGAACCTAAATTACAAAAAAGACTACTTTGAGCAGGTGTTTGAGGTGAAACTGCTGGCCCAGCTGGTGGCCCATAGCGGTTCTCACTCGGATGAGGTACAGGTCAATTGCCCAAGTCTATGAGTTCCAAGGCTTCTCTCAGTCGAGGTGTACCTCATGGGTTCAGGAACCACTATAATACCAAATCCTGTCTACATATCCCATATCTCCTACCTCGTAGGGAGCATTGCAGTGCAATGCCCCTACAAGCGGGTATACAGATAGGATGTGGTATGAGACGCTCTTTGGCTGTTCAAACCACCCAGGGCGCGCAGCACAAACAACGGGTGTTGAGTATCGTTTTGCAGCCAATTACTGAGGGTTTGCAGCTCGGCTTTTCGCCCAGTAAAGTTGGGCGGCATACCGTAGGGGTGGGCCAAAAACCATCCTTTAGGCGGTTCTGGTGAGCGGGGGATAAATCCATCGAGTACCTGCTCCAGGCTCACCAAACCACAGCCAAGCTCGCTTTCTACCCATTCCAACAGTTCTGCAACTCGCTGGGCCGGTGGCGTTAATTGACTAGCAACGTTGCCCGATGGCGGGTTGAGGGTGAAAATAACCTGATTCAACTGGGCCACCGGCAGCGATGATAGCCGTTGAAAGGTCTCGAAGCGCTGGGTGTGGTCGGGCAGGTCTGTCACTGGTGCAGGGAAGTATAGTGTGAGGAAGTAGCTTGGCTACTACTATAACCGTGTTGCCCTAGGGGAGTAGCTTTTTAACCCATGACCAACCACAAAAAAAGGTGGATAGCTGAATCGCTATCCACCTTTTAGCTAGCCAGAGCAAGGCCGTGGGCTAGGGCAGGGTGCCCGGTTAGTTGGAGCCGGGTTCAGAGAACTCGGCATCGATCACATCGTCACCGCCAGAGCTACCGCTGGGGGTGGCATCGGGGCCGGGGGCCGCCCCCGACGCATCCTCGCCCCCCTGTTGGTACAGGTTGGTGCTGATGCCGTAGAGGGTTTGTTGCAGTTCGCCCGTCAGGGTTTTGATGGTGTCAAAGTCCTCGGCTTCGATGGCGGCTCTCAGGGCCGTGATCTGCCCTTCAGCTTTTTCCTTATCGGCGGCGGGCACCTTGTCGCCCATGTCGGCCAGCTGCTTCTCGGCCTGGTAGGCGAGGGAGTCGGCCTGGTTTTTCAGGTCGATGTGCTCACGGCGCTCTTTGTCAGTGGCGGCATTGGCTTCGGCATCCTTCACCATGCGTTCGACTTCGTTGTCATCTAGGGTAGACGCCCCCGAGATGGTGATGGTCTGCTCTTTGCCGGTGCCCTTGTCTTTGGCGGTGACATTGAGAATGCCGTTGGCATCGATGTCAAAAATCACCTCAATTTGGGGCAAGCCACGGGGTGCAGCGGGAATGCCGGAGAGCTGGAAGGTACCCAGGCTCTTGTTGTCGGTGGCCATTTCGCGCTCGCCCTGGAGCACCTTGATCTCCACGTTCGTCTGGCCATCTTGGGCCGTCGAGAACACCTCCGACTTCTTGGTGGGGATGGTGGTGTTGCGGGTAATCAGCTTGGTCATCACGCCGCCCAGGGTCTCCACACCCAGGGATAGGGGGGTGACATCCAGCAGCAGAATGTCCTTCACTTCCCCAGCCAACACACCGCCCTGGATGGCTGCGCCGACCGCCACCACTTCGTCCGGGTTAACGGTTTCGTTGGGCTCCTTGTCGAGGGTGCGCTTCACCACGTCCTTAATGGCGGGGATGCGGGTCGAACCACCCACCAGCACCACTTCGTCAATGGCGGTCTTGGCGATCTTGGCATCCTTGAGGGCCTGCTCGACGGGAATTCGGCATCGATCGATCAGATCGGCACACAGTTCTTCGAACTTGGCTCGGGTCAGGCTCATTTCCAGGTGCTTGGGGCCATCCTGGGTAGCAGTGATGAAGGGCAGGTTGATCTCAGACTGGGTCACGTTCGACAGCTCAATCTTGGCTTTTTCAGCCGCTTCGGTGAGCCGTTGCAGGGCCTGCTTGTCCTTGCGCAGGTCAATGCCTTCCATTTTTTGGAACTCACTGGCCAGGAAGTCCACAATCTTCTTGTCGAAGTCGTCGCCGCCCAGGTGGGTATCGCCAGAGGTGGCCAGTACTTCAAACACGCCATCGCCCACTTCTAGAACGGAGACGTCAAAGGTGCCACCGCCCAGGTCAAAGACCAAGATGGTTTCGTTGCTCTTGCGATCGAGGCCGTAGGCCAGGGAGGCTGCAGTGGGCTCGTTGATAATCCGCAGGACTTCTAGACCCGCAATTTTACCGGCGTCTTTGGTGGCCTGGCGCTGGGAGTCGTTGAAGTAGGCGGGCACGGTGATCACCGCCTGGGTCACTTTTTCACCCAGGTACTTACCGGCGTCGTCGGCCAGCTTGCGCAGGATCTGAGCCGAAATTTCTTCGGGCGAAAACTGCTGACCCGCCTGGGGGCAGTCAATTTTGACGTTGTTACCAACGTTCATCACTTTGTAGGCGACTTCGGTCGACTCAGTGGCCACTTCGTCGTAGCGACGACCGATGAAGCGCTTGACGGAATAAAAGGTGTTCTCGGTGTTCATCACCGCCTGGCGCTTGGCGATTTGACCCACCAGGCGATCGCCGTTTTTGGCGTAGGCTACGACCGAGGGGGTCGTGCGAAACCCTTCGGCGTTAGCAATAACGGTGGGCTTGCCCCCTTCCATGACGGCAACCACAGAGTTTGTGGTCCCGAGGTCAATTCCAACTACTTTTCCCATGCTTTATTAGCTTGCTCCGGCTTGACAGCTATATCTATAGTGCTTGCTCAGGCCATTTCCCTGAAGGAGGGGATACCGAACCGCCGAAGGCGGGGTGGATGGGGTGTCGAGTCGGTAAGGGGGTGGGGTGAGCTGGCCCATCTCTGGCCCATCGATCGCGACCGCCACCCCCCGTCAGCTGATCGATTTCGCCACGGCCAGGGGTTGTGCTGCTGGCGTTAACGCCAATCAAACTATCGTTGCCAGCCTCACCATAGAGTTTGTCGTTGCCAGTACCGCCACGGAGGGTATCGTTGTCGGTGCCCCCGTAGAGCTGGTCGTTGCCCGCGCCCGCATCCATGACATCGTTACCGGCATAGCCGTAGTTGTAGCCGCTGTATTGGCCCGTCAATACCCCCAGGCCAATCTCTTTGAAGTCATCCTTGAGGATGTTGGTGCGGTGCCCGGCGCTATAAAAAAGGTTGTCGTGCTGTTGGGCCACGGATGCCGAGACATTGGGGGTGCCGGTAGTGCCGCTCCAGGAAATATTTTCACCCCAGGTCCAGCTACCGGTGAAGGCATAGCCAGCGGCTCGCATCCTGGTGCCCGGATCGCTCCCCCCGGATCCGGTGTGGGAGAAGGTATTGGTATTGAGCATCCATTGGCTGTGCTTGCGTGCCGCATCAACCAGCGGCAGGCTAAAGGCCAACGGTTGCTTGGCGGTACTCGAAATAGTACCGGGTGCTAAGTCTTGATTTAGGCTGGCAACCCTTGAGTTGCGCTGCACTTAGGAGTTGGGGGTGGTGCTAGCTGGCAGCTGAGGCACCACCACAGACACCCCTTCTACCGGGTCGACCTCGTAAAACAGAAAGCTGGACTGAGACGCACAGCAGAGGGCATCCTCTGGGGTGTAGCGGTTAAAGGTGGCGCTCAGGTAGCCCTCGCGGTAGAGGTCAACGGTCACCAAGCTGCCATCGGTGCGCGCATCCATAGTGGTAGGTGACAGGGTGCCGCTAAATTCGCCATCGGTGAACACAAACACCTGGTAAGCCAGGGGGCGACACATGCCGTCGGCGTCGGCCATGCCCATGACCACCGTGGTATCGCCAAAAATCTGAGCTGAGCTAGTGAGCGTCCAACCCGCGGCTTCTACCAGGGCATCTTCGGAGAGGCTGGCGGGGCGGGCATTATCTAGGCAACTGGGCAGATTGCTACCCCCCTCAGGGATAGGTGCTGCGGGGATAGTGGCGTTGGGCTTGTTCCAGTTTGTGGTGCCGTCTAGCCAGACCCCGCTGGGCTCTGTCTGGGCGATCGCCGTGGGGGCCAGCAGCATTGAACCCAGTACCCAGACACTTGAAACCACAGAGACAAACGTTTTCATCGTTACTCACCATCCAAAACCAATTAATACAATACCTGGTTATAGCGGATTTCATTTGGGTAAAGTCCATCGTGAAGATCCCCCCTTCCCCCATCCCCAGGCAATGGAGAGCACAATAAAAACACCTCCATAGGCGGCATAGGCGCGCCCAAAATGAGTCAGCTGCAAGGTTGGAACGGCCCCATAGATACCCAAAATTACCACCCCAAGTGCCGCCAGCCAGAAGCTTTTGCCCTCGCGCAGGGCTAGCCAGACTAAATAGCCGCCGCCAATTTCGCAGAGGCCAGCGAGCACAAAAAACAGCATTGATCGCCCCATGGGTTAGCCTTAGTTCAGTACCGACGGGACTTCCTCGCCTTTGTAGGCTCGGGCCGGTACCGGAAACCCGCAGGAGGTGCCATCTTGGTGAACGACCTGATCCTCCCAGGGTAGTCGGTAGCGCTCTTTGACCATGTCCTTCATGTAGGTGTAGGGGCAGTCTTGGGCACCGCCTTTGACCGCCACGTAGCCGCGATGGCCAAACTGGTAGATGTTGTTCTCTACCCCCCAGTGCAGGCGGGCCTCCCGCACCAGATCGGGGCGCACTTCGGCGGTGATGATTTCATCGGGGCGGTGGCTGCCCATGACGATGGGCGTACCATCGAAGTTGACAATCATGCCTTCGCCCATGGAGTCGAAGCTGCCATCGCTGCCGCACATGCAAACCGATGCGGTTGTCATTAAATTGCAAAAGGCATTGGCCTGGTTGGTGATCCGCCAGGAGTGACGAATGGGGGCAGTGTAGCCCGCCGTGCGGATCATGATTTCAGCCCCCTTGTAGGCACATTCTCGCGCCATCTCAGGGAACATGCCGTCATGGCAGATAATCAGCGCAATTTTGCTACCGTTGGGGCCGTCGCAGACCGGAATACCCAGGTTTCCTGGCTCCCAGGGCTCTACGGGTACCCAGGGGTGCAGCTTGCGGTAGTAGAGCTTGAGCTCCCCAGTGGGATCGATAATGATGCCGCTGTTGTAGGGGTAGCCCTCGGGGTTGTACTCCATAATCGAGAAACAGCCCCAGATGGCGTTGTCAATGCAGGCTTGGCGGAAGGCGGCCACCTCGGGGCCATCCAGACGGCACATAATGGCTGGGTTGGTGTCCATGGACAGGCCATGGAGCGAATATTCTGGAAACACCACCAGATCCATCGAGGGCAGGTTGCGGCGGGCCTTGGCGACCATATCGCAAATGCGCTGGGTCTGGGCGGCGAGGTCGTCGGGGGTAACGACGGTGGGCAACTGGAGTTGCACCATACCCAACACAACGCCATGGGGAGATTTATTTAGGCCACCAAGTCCACTCATGGGTTATCTCTCTAGAACAACTCGACCCGAAAGTCGACTAGCACTATAGGGCGATCGCGCCGGGGTGATGGTGTTGAACATTACGTAATCATGGCCACTCTGCTGCCTGCCGGTTAACTACCCCACCAGCCACTGCCATGCCCAGAATGCGGCCATGCCGCCCGCGATGGTGAGCAGCAGGTTTTTGTAACCGAGGGCGAGGGTGACGCAGGCGATCGCACCCACCAACCTGGCATTCCCCAATCCCAGCCACAGGTTTGTCCCATCGGGCATGACCACCGCTGGTACCACGATCGCCGTCAGCACCACCGGAGGCACGTAGCCCAAGGCCCGCACCAGGGTCGGCGACAGCTGAATGCGACCGCTCAGGGCCAGCAGCAAGTAGCGAATTAAAAACGTCACCAGGGCCATGGAGGCCACGAGGAGCCAATCATTCATAGGAATTTTGGATTTTAGATTTTGGATGGGTTAACCCGTAGCGTGGGTCGCCCCCTTGGTCTTCGCCACCCCCCATGTCCCTCCCGAGCGACCCACGGCACCCCCAGAGGAATTGACGCGATCGTATCGTAGGGGGGCGATCGTATCGCAAGGGGCATCGGTTCAATGGCGGGGACCGTGGGTCGCAGGGGGGCGATCGGTCAATGGCGGGGTGGGTGAGGGCGACCCATGTTACGGGGATCGCAGGTTTCGAGCCAGAACCCGGCGGTGACCCCGGCGATCGCAGCCACCATCAGCCCCAACTTATGGGGCAACCCATTCGCCAGCAGGGCCACAATCCCGGCAATCAAAATTGCCCCTACCATCGGTCGCGTCGTGGCGTAGGGCACGATCATGCCGATAAACGTGGCCACCATAGCAAAATCCAACCCCCAGGCGGCGGCGTTGGGGATCAGCTGCCCCACCGTGAGCCCCAGCCCTGTACACAAAATCCAGTTGCCATACATGGCTAGGGCGGCACCCAGATAGTACCAGTGCTTGTGGGGGCTCAGGTCGGGCTGCTGGTAGCGGCGAATGGCCACGGCAAAGGCTTCATCGGTTAAAAAGAAGCCGATGATGGCCTTCCACCGCTGGGAGGCCCCCTGCACGTAGGGCAGCAGACCGGCGGCGTAGAGCATGTGGCGCAGGTTGACCACCACCGTGGTTAACACAATCAGCGGCAGGGTGCTGCCTGCTGCCAATAGCCCCAGGGCAATAAACTGCGCCGACCCGGCAAACACAAAGGCCGACATGGCCAGCGTGGCCCCAAAGGAAAGGCCGCTGCCCTGGGCCAGGGTGCCAAAAATAATCCCGAGGGGAATGGCCCCCACAATCAGGGGAATCATGTCTCGGGCCCCAGCCAGCGCCTCTTGGCGGGGCGATCGCACTACAAAATCTGAAGCCGTTACCAAAAGAAATCTCCCATAACCAGGATGACTCTCTCTATTTTGAGTTAGAAGGTAGAAGAGGTATCACAGGCCCTTAGCAAAAGACCTACAGCCATGGCAGACGCTCCCCAGCAAATTTGTATTCTCGGCGGTGGCTTTGGCGGCCTCTATACCGCCCTGCGCCTGAGCCAGCTCCCTTGGGAGGGCACCCCGCCCACCATTACCCTGGTTGATCACCGCGATCGCTTCCTATTTTTGCCGCTGCTCTACGAGTTGGTCACCGACGAGCTCCAAACCTGGGAGATTGCTCCTCCCTACGCCGAGCTGTTGGCCGGTACCCCGGTGCAGTTTCGCCAGGCTGAAGTAGCCGCCATTGACCTCGACCAGCACCGGGTCAGCCTCAACGACGGCACAATGCTCACCTACGATCGCCTGGTACTGGCCCTGGGGGGTACGACGCCCATGGATATGGCCCCTGGTGTGTCCGAGCATGCCCTCGCCTTTCGCACCCTGCAAGATGCCTACCACCTCAAAGACCGGCTGCGCCTGCTCAAAGCCTCCAGCGCTGAGAAAATTCGGGTGGCGGTGGTGGGGGGCGGCTACAGCGGTGTGGAGTTGGCCTGTAAGGTGGCCGAGCAGTTGGGCGATCGCGGTCGGGTGCGCCTGGTCGAGCGTACCGATACCCTGCTGCGCACCTCCCCCGAGTACAACCGCGAGGTGGCTCAAAAGGCCCTCTCTGACCTAGGGGTGTGGGTCGATCTCGAAACCGCTGTCGATAATGTCGGGGCCGACACGATTAGCCTTACCTTCCGCGACCAGACCGACATCCTGCCGGTTGATTTGGTGCTGTGGACCGTCGGCACCCGCGTCAATGACGTGATTGCCAACCTGCCCCTCAAGCACAACGAGCGCCAGCAGGTGGTGGTGCAACCCACCCTAGAAGCGGTCGATTGCCCCGGCGTCTATGCCCTGGGAGATGTGGCCGATTGCCGCGATGCCGAAGGCCAGCAAATGCCCACCACCGCCCAGGTGGCCCTGCAACAGGCCGACTTTGTCGGGTGGAATATCTGGGCAGCCATCAGCGTTGGCGAAGCCTCTTCTGCGAAGAATCGCCCCCAGATTCCCTTCCGCTACAGCCACCTGGGCGAAATGCTCACCCTGGGTACCAGCCGCGCCACCCTCACCGGGCTGGGGGTACAGCTCGACGGCGAATGGGCCCACGTGGCCCGTCGCCTTGCCTACCTTTACCGCATGCCCACCCTCACCCATCAGGTCAGGGTGGGGTTGAACTGGATGACTAAGCCCCTACGAGATCTGCTGACGCAGTAGCTGGGGGCACGGTTGAATGACTAGTACAGAAAGGCAGAAGGATGTAGGGCTTTGCCCGTGCGGAGCAGGCAGAAGGATGAAAAGGGATTCTTTGTGACACGAAGGCTCTTGCTCCATCCGATAGGTGTAGGTGAGCTATTTCTGCCATCGAGTACTAGGCCAGGGCCGATATCCTGAAATCCCTGACAGGGGTGAGACGTTTGAGGGTTTGCCATGCTCAGAGCCATTGATCATGATATTTGGGTCGCTACAGCCCCTGCGGTATTTTGGGCTGGGCATTGGCACCCGTATGACGGTGATTCGGCTGGACGGTGGTGAGCTAGTGGTGATTTCTCCCATTCAGGTGAGCGATGCCCTCGTGAACCAGCTCAGTCAGCCAAGGGTATGAAAAGTTTCTTGGGTATGCAGTCGCCACTCCAGGAGGGTGATCTCACCTTGTCCGAACCAAAGTAGCGATGGCTATAGCTATAGCGAGCAGAACTTTCTGACCCGGTCAAACTCAGGATCTTGCCAGGAGTAGGCAAAGTGGCTGACTGAATTAATCTGGGGAGACGATCGCCGTAGGGCTTCCATCTGTGTTTCCAGGGCGGGGCGGTTATAGGTGGCTTGGCCCCAAATGCCTGCCAACGCTGGCATAATCGTGGGGTTAGTGCCGCTAGGCACCATGCTCTGCACCCGCCGGATCCCGTCTAAAATGCAGCCCGTGTTGCCGCACACCGCGTAGGCCATCGGGTTCCAGGTCATCCAGGTGGGAAAGCGCTCCCAGTATTGCAGCCGCGAGTCGTAGCCACCGGTGCCCACCGTCTGGTTGCCCTCCGGAAAGAACACGGTCCCAGACTCGGTGCCCGTGCGCTGCGCCTGCTCTCCGGCCATGGTGACAAAGTCGACGACTCCCTGTACGGCGTGAGCTACGCTCAGCTGCCACAGCTCGGCCTGCAACTGGGGCCGCAGGCTAGCGGGAGTGGGAGGTTCCTGGCCCGGTTGTAGGGGGGGCGAGGGGGGGCGACTTTGCCACAGTGGCTCGGGCTCGTCGGGGTAGAGATCGCGCACCTCTTGAATATCGCTATCGATCAGGTAGCCCCGGCTAATGTAGCGGCGGATGAGGTCTAACCCCTGGCGGTTAACCGCCCGCCGAAACAGAGCGTCGCGGGACGCCTGGCCGTAGATCCACAAATCGTCCACGCTATCGACAACCGAGTTGGGGCCTACCCCTCGGGGATAGCGCACGTAGTCAAACAGCACCCCGTCCGGTTGACGCCGCAGCACGGCTCCCAACATCTGGCTATAGTCGGCCTGGGCCTGGGGGTGGTAGGGGTCTACAAAGACTTCGTCAGGGTTGCTGGACGATCCGGCTTTGGCATAGCTGTAGGTGGTTTGGCCGCGCCCGTTGAGGGCCAGCACCTCGGCGCGATCGCTGCGCAGACCGTAGGAGTAGCCAAAGTTCAGGGTAAAGACCCAGGCATCCATCCGTAGACCACGCTGCCACCCTGTCTCCAGGGCTTCGGCAAACAGATCGCGGCGCTCGTAGCCGGGGGTCTGCACCACCGAGGGCCAGATGGTGGAGTTGTCGGCCTCGGGTAGCAGGACTTGGCCTCCGTAAAATACCTCGATGTAGGCCTCGTTGTAGCCCAGGTTAACCACCCGATCGAACAGGGCGTCTAAAATGCCGGGTTGCAGATCGCAGGGGTACAGCCGCACCCAAATAGCCTGCCGTTGGGGCCAGGTGCGGCTGCGGCATTGGCGCAGGTCTTCAGTGTGCTGGCGCACCATGGCCTGGTACTGCTGCTGGGCGGTGGCGTCGCCAGCCAGGGCCGCTGTCCGCAGGTTTTCCTTGGCTATGGCGGCCTCTTGGCTTACCTGGCAATAGGCATTGAGGGCCTCTGCTCGCCCGGTGCCAGGGAGTGGCAGTAGACCCAGGGTCACCAGACCAGACGCCATGGCCAGCCCCGACATCACCAAAGGCCTGACGAGCCGCTGCACCGAACCACGCAGCCGGGCTATAAGGGAATAAGGAGCCATAGTCATCGAGTAAGGATACCAAGCTGGCTCAGCTTAACACTGGGATACGGCGGGATGTCGATCTACTTCTCCTCCCCTGGAAACTCGTCGTCATCTAAGGTCTCTACGATGGGTGGAAAGAGGCTGCCAAAATCTAGGCCGGGTAGATTGGCCAGCAGCGCCTGGAGCTTCATCCGTTGGATGTAGGGCCAGCCGCCATTCACTTCAATGTCCCTCAGCAGGGCGTAAAGGGTTTGGCGATTGTCGGGCAGGGCGTCGTAGAACAGGGTTTCGCAGATGTCGCGGTGGCGCTGCTCCAGCAGCCGCAGCAGGGCCAGCAGCGCAACATGCTTGTCCCGACGGTTCAGGGCCGCCTGGTCAATCAAGTTAGAGAGTTGGGTCAGATCCTCCGGAAGGCTGTCGCTGCGATCGCCGGGGGGATAATCGGTCATAGGGTTGGGTGGCAACTTCGTTAAATAGCTTAATGTTAGTTGTCTGGTAGTCAAGGGCAGCCCCCAGAATTTGTAAAGCTCTGATCCAGCCTTAAATCTGAAACCCTTTGCCCGCTTAGGGTTACCTTAGGGTGGGCCGCCCTGGGCGGAGCGTGCCTGAGATTCTGGGAAAGAGGCCCAGAGCCATGTAGAATGCTTACTTGAGGTTCTACTGGCTAAGAGGTTGTTTGAAAAGCCAAAGAGCGTCTCAGGTTATACCTATGGAGTAAGCTAATGTCTTCAAAAGTCAGCGTTTTTGCTGCCTCTTGGCGGCAAATCATACCTGGGACAACTCTTTTCAAACAACCTCTAAGGGCGAGCCCAGCCTTGCTGTTGGGTTTGGGGGCAGGTTACGTCTTGTCGCTCGCAATGGTTAAAGACCGGGCCATCGCGCCAGGGCTACTTGGCCCGCGCATAGCAGCCCAGAGCCAACGGCTGTCGCATTATTTTGAGTAGTTTGACAGCGCCCTTTACATACTAATTTTTGAGGTAGACCATGAGGTATCGCGCCCTCTTAGTTGCGTTCTTGGCCATCTGCCTGAGTGTACTGACAGCCTGTAGCGAAGCGCCCAGTGCCACCAGTAGTGTGCCGCTAACCTACGACCAAATCCGTAACACTGGCCTGGCCAACAAGTGCCCCCAACTCTCTGAAATGACCCGGGGCAGCATTGCCCTAGAAAGCGGTAAGACCTATAAGCTCGTGGGCATGTGCATTGAGCCCACCGCCTACTTTGTCAAAGAAGAGCCCGCCTCTAAGCGCCAAGCCGCCGCCTACGTGCCCGGCAAGGTGCTGACCCGCTACACCTCCAGTCTGGATCAGGTGAGCGGTGAATTGACCCTCAATACGGACGGCAGCCTGCTATTTGCCGAAACCGGCGGCATGGACTTCCAAGCCATTACCGTACAGCTTCCTGGCGGTCAGCAGGAGCCTTTCCTGTTTACCGTCAAGGGCCTGGTGGCTCAATCGCAGCCCGGTCAAAGTGCTTTGACAACCTCCGTCGACTTTGAAGGAGACTATAAAGTACCGTCCTATCGGACGTCTAACTTTCTCGATCCGAAGGGGCGTGGTTTGGCTACCGGCTACGACACCGCTGTAGCGCTGCCCGGCAGCGGCGACAGCGAAGAGTACTTGAAGGAAAGCATGAAATCCTTCGATATCGGCCAGGGCCATATGTCTCTGCGGGTCTCTAAGATTGATGGTACGACCGGTGAAATCGGTGGCACCTTTGAAGCTGAGCAACCCTCCGACACCGACATGGGCACCGCTAAACCGGTAGACATCAAGCTGCAAGGCGTCTTCTACGCCCGCCTCGAAGAAGTCTAGGGCCAGTCATCATCTCGTTTACCCACAGTTTTGGGTTTCATCAGGAAGGAGCCAGTCTCCTTCCTTTTTTATGGCCAATTGTAGGGCCGATGCCCTGGCGGAACCATCCATCCACTCGGCCAAGATTGGGCAGACACGTGGGTCTGCCCCTACCCACCCACCTCCACGACGCGGTGTCGAGAATAGGTGATCTCGATCACACCTTCGCCCCACTAATATCACCCCGGCCAGAGGGGGCTATCACCACGCGCCTTAGCCCTGCGCGGGATAGTAATGAGGTCGCGTGAAACCCCTGTCATGGTCTCTTCCCCCACCCTCTCCCCCTCCCCCCAACCCGTCACCTGGGGGCATCGAATTCAGACCAGTTTGCGACGACTCGCCACGGCTACCCCTGCTGTCATTGGTCTGTCGGCCATGGCCAGCCCCGGCGTCCTAGGCAGCACCCCTGGCCTGCCCAATGGCACCTACCTGTACGGCGAGTCTCCCGTTGCCGATACCATTGGCGCAGTTTATTTCGTGTTTGAGGCCAAGGACGGGCAGTTGACCGGAGCCCTCTATCAGCCGTCGTCATCCTTTGACTGTGTGCGTGGCACCGTGGGCAACGGAGCCCTCGATTTGACGATTACCGATGCCTACGACCAAACTGAATCGCCTTACTCGATCGCCCTCGGGGCTGGGGCTACCGTGGCTAGCACGGGCGGTGGTGCCATCCCTCAGCTAGAGAGCATGCATGCGATCGCGACGCTCTCTGGGCTAGACCACCAACTCCTCGCTACCTGTGCCAGCTATTAGCTGGGCAGATCCGGATGCTGGGGGTATCCTATCTCCAGCATCCGGTTCCCTACACCGGGCGACCGTGCAGGGAACCCTGAGCATTGGTTGGGGGCTGTCTTTGGCTGGTTGCCACCCAGGCCCGATAGTCCTCTACCAGCTGCCGCTCGATGCGGTACTTAATCGTGGTCAAAATGCTGCCTAAGAAGGCTTGGCCAGTGCGATCGAGCACAGAAACAGGCATAAAGCGAATCGGCGGCGGCAGTTCTAAATGAATTTGCAAATCGGCCCGACCCTGGAGTTCGGTGTAGCTGGCCTGGTGTTTAGGCGTCAGGGTGCCCTGCAAGGCTAGGCCAAACGACTCATTGACAAAGCTTAAATACTCGGGGCCTTTGACCTGGCACGCCACCGACTCTAACCGCAGGGTGCCATCGGCCAGGGACCACACCCGCAGGTCAGCGGTGGGGTCGATGCTAAGGCCAAAAAATTGGAGAGGCCGCAGGCTGAGTCGATAGACCCCTTCGCTTAGCACCTCAATGCGGCGCGGATCGGTAATGGCTTGAACCAAGCGCTGGGGCTGCCGCAGGTAGTGCTCGATGGGGATGGCCTCGTGGGGCACCCGCAACCGCAGGGTTTGGCTGGCGTGAAATTCATGCATAGAAAAACGCTACCTGAAAATGGGGCACGACCCAGGAGAGATAAAGTTTTATGACTCTTGCTTAATAATTTAGTACGTTCTGAACGATGGGTGGGGCTTGCCAAGCTCTTCTAGGCACCGTAAAAGGCCTGGCCTAAAGGGAGATGGGGAGATCCTCCCCGCTGGTATTCGGCTCTCCGACTCGCGGCTTGATCTGAGAAGGCGTTACATAGAGTTACTACTCATTCAGGGGCAATTGCACCCCAGGAGACCGCAATGACCTTTACTCCCACTCATGTTTTGATTTCGCGCGCCAAAGAAACCCCGGTGCAACTGGTGGCCGGGCCCAAGGGCTACTGGCTCTACACCGAAGCCGAATGGCAGCGCGATACCACCCCTGCCTTTGAGATGCGCCCGAAGCTGGGCTTTTATTGCCGAGGGCAGCAGGTGGTTGGCTTTCGCCTCCAGCCCGTAGAAGCACCGGCCACCGCCGCACAGCCCCAAGCGGCCACCTCAACTAAGTAATGCTGGGGCCGGTGCTGCCCCGTGCCGCTGGTGGTGCCTGAGGATAGCATGGCGAGGCTGATCGCTTCCTAGAGCACCAGTCTAGTATGGCTAAAAACCCGGTTTCTTCGTCGCTGTGCTAACGGCATGGCTTGCCTTCTGGCCGAGAACCAGGTTTCTGTACCGACGTTCTAGGCTCTGGACGGTATCCTGGAGCTGTCGAAGGTTATCAGGATGATTCATGGCCCCTAGAACCGCTGAGCCTCCCTCGCTGCTCATCAAGCTGCTGGTGATCAAAAAAATGCTGTTCGGTGGGGTGATGCTGACCGTTTCGGTCATGGCCGCCCTGGGCTGGGGATACCATGATCAGGTCGTCACCTTTGCCGATGGTTATTTACTCAATCCCGAGTATGGCCTGGTGCGCTGGGTGGTGGAACATTTAGCCAATGCCAAGCCCCAGGTGCTGGGCCAAGTGGCGGCCCTCACCGGGGTGTATGGACTGCTGATTGAAAGTGCTGCGGTCGGACTGTGGCTGGGCTTCGTCTGGGCGGAGCCGCTCTTTATTGCTCTCGTCACGGTTCTATTGCCCCTCGAAATGGCCGAGGTGCTGCATCACCCGTCGCCTTCCAAGGTGCTGCTCTTGGTCATCAACCTGGCCATTGTCGTGATTTTGACGACCCACTGGCTGCGAGGCCGTAGCCACGAGCCGCCGATGGCCCCAGCGCCCTAGATACCGGTTAACAATTTTTTAGAGCCTACTCGGGCTTGGTTGTGTCGGTCATCGTGTAAATCTGGAGCCATTCGGCCACCACGTAGGGGGCGACCACCAGTCGGGCCGGGGATGCCTGGGCCAAGGGCACCTCTAGGGTCAACGGGATCGGTCGCTGGAGCTGGCTCAGTACCGCCTCAACGTCGTACTGGGCGACGTTATCTGGCAAGACCTGGGTTGTCTGCGGATCGACCTGGGGTGGGGCTAGCCACTGGGCTGAGGTGTCGGTTTGCACGGCCAGGCTGCCCTGGCGATCGACGGTGCCCTGGCCCGGAAACCCGACTACCCGTAGATAGACTCCCTGAACGCCCTCTGGGGTGTAGCGTTTGAAGACGGTGGCTTGCCAGGCCAGATCGTTTTGGTCACGCAGGCTTTGGCGCGATCGGTAGGTGGTTTGCCCGGGTTGCTCGTGGTAGGTATGCACCGATGCTAACGCCGGTTCAGCTAAGGCTAACAGCAGCAAAACCCCCAGCAAAAGCGCAATGATGATGACCCGTAAGCTGCGCCAGATGACCATGGGTTACCCCACCTTTGGCGCTAGGGCTGCTCTGGGATAGGCGATGCGCTTGTGGTTATACTGCAGCCACACCTGGACAAAAATTTCGGCAATCAGGGTCATGTGGTCGCGGGTGAGGCCCGACTCCACTAGCTGGTTATCTTTCCAGCGGGCGCGCAGAATGCGGTTGACCATGGCTAGGGCCTCGTCCGGGGTGGCTTCGGTGAGCGATCGCAGCGCCGCTTCGCAGGAGTCGGCCAGCATCACCAGGCCAGTTTCGGGCGACTGGGGAATGGGGCCGTCATAGCGAAAGTCTGATTCCTTGACGACCAGGGTCGGGTCGGCCTTGGCCATTTCTTGGGCCTGGTAGTAGAAGTAGCTGATCTGCATGGTGCCCTGGTGTTCAGGGATAAACGCACTCACCGCCTTGGGCAGCCGACAGCGGCGGGCCATGACCATGCCCTCCGTGACGTGCTTTTTGATAATCCCAGCGCTCAACCAGGGATCGTTGAGGGTATCGTGCTTGTTGGGGCCACCCATCTGATTTTCGATAAAGCCCTGGGGATCGTGCATTTTGCCAATGTCGTGGTACAAGGTGCCGGCGCGCACCAGCTCTATGTTACAGCCCAGGGCCCGGGCGGCGGCTTCGGCCAGGCTGGCCACGAATACCGTGTGTTGAAAGGTGCCTGGGGCCTCTGCGGCCAATCGCTTCAGCATGGGCCGGTTGGGGTTCGACAGCTCGGCCAGGCGAATGGGGGTGACCAGGTCAAACAGGTGTTCTAGGTAGGGGCTGAGGCCCAGGGCCACGATGCTAGAGATCACGCCATAGATACTCTGGAGGGCAACCCCCGCTAGCATGCCTGACCAGGCTGAAATTAACGAAATCGGGTTGAGCACCACGGTCAAGAACAGGTAAATGGCCCCCTGGGTGAGGCCTACGCCGCTGCCCAGCAGGGCCAGTTCTTCGCGCGATCGCATCCGGCCCGCCAGCAGGCTACACCCAAAGGCCCCCGTTGCCCCGGCCATAAACGAGATCCCGCCTACGGTGGCACCGATTGGCAGCAGCACGGCCACCAGGGCCACCAGGGTACCCCCGAGTACCGGGCCATAAAAGCTACCCGCCAAGAGGCCAATGGCTGGTAACCCGTAGGCCTCCACTCCCACCATTTTCATGACGCCGCAGCTGACCACCATGGCGGTAATTAAAAAGTAGTCTTTCTGGCGCAGGCGCTGGGGTACCCAGCGTTCGATCAGCAGAAAAAGACCGATCCCGCCCGCCACCAGCCCACCAAACATGGCCAGACCCCAGTAGTTAAAGCGGCGCTGGCTGAGGTTGAAGTGGTCGAGCAGCACAAACTTGCTCTGGGTAATGGTGTCTCCGGCACTGACGATCAGTTCTCCCTGCTGCACCTTGACGACCACGGGCTTGACGGACTCGGCGGCCATGTCGGCCTGAACGCGGGTGAGATCGGTATCTTCTACCAGGTTGGGCTGAAGGGTCGAGAGCAGCAGTGCTTGGGAAAAGGGCTCGATGGTGCGGGGTAGGGTGCCCTTGAGTTGAAGCTGTACCGCCCGGCTCAGGTTATCGGAAGGGAGCCCAGAGGAAATCCCCTGGGCCAGCATGCGCTCTGCCGCTGTGCGCAGGGCCGCCTGGGTGGTCGTCCAGCCCTGGGGTGGCAGATTAAAGAGCTGAGGATCTGCCGGTAGGCCCTCGACCTGGCTGGCCAACAGGGTTAAGTTGGCTAGGGCCTGCTGATACCCTTGCCGAGTGTTTTCGACCCGGGTCAGGAGCTGATCAAAGTCACTGCGTGGAGATCGCTGGCCGTAGCCCCACAGTTCGCCTAGGGCTTTTTTTTGGTCGGGGGTGAGGGTTTGATTGCGCAGCAACCGGTCGAGTTCAACCCGTTCGTTCTGGACGCTCTCCTCGGCTAGGGGGGCGATCAGACTGCGCAGCTTGAGCCAGGTGGCATCGTCGGACTGACGCAGGTAAAGCTGTACCTGGGTGGATAAAATGTCGGTGGAGACAAAGGGCACTGCCCCCGCCTGGCGACGAATGTCGTCGGCCTGGGCAACCAGGGTATTGAGTGATTGCAGCACCGCATCATTGGTGCTGCTCTCCAGCCGCAGCACCCGGAGGGCACCGTTGCGGGCATCGCGACGGCGCTCTTCGGTGGTTTGATTGTCTTCGACGCGGGCATTGTCAGGGGCAAAAACGGCAACGGGGGCGACGTTCCCCACCTGCAACCCCGGCTGATTGTAAAATCGCTGCCCCAACACCGCCGTTAAGGTCAGAGCGGTGAGGGTAAACGCTAGTTTAGGATGACGAATACCTTCGCGCCGCCTGAGCGAACGACAGGGCTGGGGTGGCTGAGGGGGTAGTCCGCCGATCTGTGGCACGGGCAGGGGCCTAGACCCTGGCTCAACCGGGCCGGGGCCTAGGGTGGCGGCGGGCGATCGCGGCGACGATGTCGCCTGGGTAGGCATGAAAGATACTGGCGTCTGATGTGCCGGAGTCCACCAGCGCTCAACCGCAGCCATAAGTTCCTGAATTGCCTTCATAGGTTAAGACAGCTAAAGAGGCCGAGACAGAGACGAATGAACTCCACTATGACTGATGACCTACGCGCACCCTGACTCCGCAGCATGGTTTTAAAGAACCTGCCCAGGAGAGTATCCACACATGCACCCGCACATGCAATCAGGCCATTAGCCCCGCTCGGCCACCCCTGAGGCTATTATAGGCGGCGACCTGGTTCAATGCCTGAGCTGAGGGTTAAACCCTAATGCCCAGGGAAAAGGACGGTGAAGATAGGGTGGGCTGACCGCCCACTCCGGCCCAGCGATGGTATAGCGCCGCGGCTAAGTCGGTCAGGGCATTGGCCGTCAGCCCGACCCAGGGGTCTGGCTGGGCAGCGCGGTAGTCTATCAACCACCGCTGACGCATCTCGGCACTGAGGCTGGCCCGTCCTCCCCCGAGCCCGACTAGCAACCCGATCAAGGCCGTTGTTGCCCTGTCGTAGTGCCGCCGATGGGCAATGCCCAGGGCCACTGCCAGTTGCCCCTGGCTCTGGGCTACCAGCTCTACGGCGGGCACTAAATCCTGGCCCCAGGGCTCCGTAGGCCGTAGCCAGCCGTAGCCATCGTCTGCCCTCTGGGGTGTTTTCTGGGGGGGGCTTTGGGGAGCCATCGCCCTACAGAGGGTCATGAATAGCTGATCGCAGGCACCTGTGGCGGCGGGCGAGACTCCCAGATCTGAGGCCCAACGTCCGAGGGCGGCCCGGTGGTGACCATGGGCATCGGCCTTGATCCACAGGTAGGGGAACGCATTGACGGCTACCGCCGCCGCCGAGGTCAGATCCTGGAACTGGGGTCGCCAGAGTTGCGGGGGAAGGACATCCCCCCCGGCACAGGCTTGGCCCACCCGCAGGAATCCTCCTTGCCACCCCCGATCGCCCATGGCCAGACTATCGGAGCGGTGGATCGTCCAGCGATCGCCGATCACCACCGCTTCTACCATGGCCTCTAGGCGGTCTCTCAGGGCCGCTGGTGGCCCCATCAACCCAAGAATTGTCACGTTGTTGCCCCCTAGTGAGTCCACCGCGCCCGCTGCCCCCGGGCGTCTAAATGCACCAGGGCTGGAAATCGACTGTAGCGGCCTAACCCACCGGGCCACCAGGGGTCGAGGGACCAGTAGACCTGGTTGCCCGTCAGACCAACGCAGTAAAAATCGATCGCATCGCCCACTATGTGGCGACTTTGGGAGGCTCCACCTACTTGGCGGTTAATCTCAGCGGGGCGATACCAACTGGTAATCAAAAACGGCCGACCGATGCGATCGCGGGCCTGCTGGGCCAGGGTGGCAATCCGCACAATGGCCTCTACCGTGGCCTGGTTGGGGGGCATGCGGGCTCCCCCTCGGGTGGCTTCGGCCCAGGTAAAGTTCCCGTTAGGCACAATGCTGGCGTCCAGCTGAAGGTTGTGGGGGGTCCACTGTGGGGGGCGGGGGGGCGACGGCGCGGGTACTGGAGCGGGCATCGCATCGGGGGATGACGGGGCCGCTCGCTCCAGGCGGCGCAGATCCTCAAAGAGGGACTGCAGGGTGGGGGTGCGGCCCTCCAGTCGTCGCCAAATCTGCACCAGCCGCACCAGGGCCTCTCGCTGTTGCTCGGTTTGGCTATAGGCGGTGGGAATGCTGGCGGCAAAGTCCAGCAGGGCGCGATCGAGGGTGCGGGCCGACGCCTCCAGGGCCGTAGGGTTGGCGGTGTTTTGGGCCAGGTCGGCGGGGTTGACCCCCAGCCGTTGAATGGCGGTGGTGCGCGAGTCGAGGCCAAACCAGCGGCGGTAGCCTTCGGTGAGGGCAAACCGTAAATCGCCCTGGCCGCCATAGAGTTCTGGAATCTTTTGCACAAAGGCAATCAGGGCCGGGTCAATGATGTGTAGATTTGTTTCCGTGGCAAAGGGGTCGTTGGTGAGCAGCCACTCGATCGCTTCCTCACGGGTATCCATCTCGCGCCACAGCTGCACCAGGCGAATCAGCGCCTCCCGCTGGTTGGGGTAGCCCGCGTAGTAGCGGGCGGCAGACTGAATAAAGGCTACCAGGGCATTGTCCAGAGCCGCTTCGTCGGGCACCGGGTCAAGGGCTACCCCGAGGGCGGCGTAGGCGGCATCCGCCGTATTCAGCTGTCGCCAGAGACGCACGGCTTCTACCAGGGCCTGACGCTGATGATCGAGTCGTCCGTAGTTGGGTGCCACCCGCTCGGCAAAGGCCAGGAGGGCGGGGTCAAGCTTGGCCAAGCTCTGGGGTAACTGTGCCCCGCTGTAGTCGGTGCCGATGTCGTCTAGGTAGGCCTGGAGCAGCGCCACGGGATCGCTGGGTTCGAGCTGGGCTGCCTCGCGATCGCCCTCCGCCGGGGTAAAGCCCTGGGCCACGGCCTGGAGATAGCGATCGCTGTAGCGACCCACACTGGCATCCCAAATGTCAGCCCCGGTCCAGCCCTGGTCAATCAGCCCGTTGGTGAAGCTGCGAATGGTGTTGGCGGCGTACTGAACCTGAGCTGGAAACCGGTCGACCTCATTGATATCGATCTGGTTGACCGGAGCAATGCCCAGCCCCATTTCGCCATCGGTGAGCTGGGGCTGGCTGTGAACGGCGTAGAGGGCCGCCAAAATCGGCTTATGCACCCCCGCTCGGCCCCCTTCCAGCAGATAGTAGTAGTTGCGTTGGTCGGGTGCTAACGTGCTCATAGGGTCAATCCGTAGCCTGGGCCAGCCGTCGTTCTAGAAGGGCCTGGTATAGGCGCTAACGCCTTCAGGGTGAGTAATCTCAAATGCGTAGTCTCAAAGTGTAGACCCGATGGGCGAGTTTCAACCATTACCGATCAACCGCGAACCCGGGGCATTGCCGATCGGGCTGCTGGCCACCGATATGGATGGCACCCTAACCCGCCAGGGTAAGTTTACCGCTGCCCTGCTGAAAGGGCTAGAACAACTTCAGGCGGTCGGTCTACCCGTGGTCATTGTCACCGGACGCTCCGCCGGGTGGGTCAATGGTCTCGCCCACTATCTACCGGTGGTGGGAGCCATGGCTGAAAACGGCGGCCTGTATTTTCCCCAGGCCTCTCCCCCAGAGCCCTTGATCGATATTCCAGACCTAGTTGTCCATCGCCAGCGGCTGGCCGCCCTGTTTAGCCAGCTTCAGCAGCGGTGGCCCCATCTGCGGGAGTCCGACGACAACCGCTTTCGTCTGACCGACTGGACCTTTGACATCCACGGCCTGACCCAGACTGACTTAGCAGAGATGGCCCAGGTGTGCGGCGCTTTGGGCTGGGGCTTTACTTATAGCACGGTGCAGTGCCACCTGTTTACCCCCGGACAGTGTAAGGCGGCGGGGTTGCAACGCCTGTTAGAGCGTCACTTCGCGTCCCTGTCTACCGCCCAGGTGGTCACCCTGGGCGACAGCCCCAACGACGAGAGCCTGTTTAATCGGGCGCTGTTTCCCTATTCGGTGGGGGTTGCCAATGTCAAAGACTACTGGTCGCATCTCGCTCACCACCCTGCCTATGTCACCCAGTCCGCCGAGGTAGAAGGGTTTTTAGATTTGGTGGAGATCCTGGTGGCCGGGCTTTAGCCCGGAGGGCAGCCGGGCGGATTGCGGTTGGGTGCCCTCAAGGTTCACTCCCTATCCGAGTCAAGCAGGGGTGTGAAAAGCCAGAAAGAGTCTGATTACTATGGCCAGAGAGTAGCCTGGGACTATCTACTGTTGCATCATCGCAGAGTGTTGAAATCAAAAAACAATCTGAATATCTCAGGGGTTTTGATTGATTTGACCGATGGTGGTAGTCAAAGGCCCCGTAAGAATTGGTTGTGTTTGGCCGTTTTTTAAATTGTTAACATCACGGCAATGAGTTGCCCCTAATGCACATAGGTGTTTAGGGGCACCCCATTGCGGGACGTGGGGGAAGCTCTGCTTCGGTATTGTGTTTTTCTGTGCCTGTGTTCTGTCTCTATAGGGCCATTTTGGCCGTAATTACCTATGACGCTTACAGCATCCCAAGACAACTCTGTGGCCGCTCCAATCGAGGCGATGCCCAGGGGGTTAACGGTTGGCATTCCTAAGGAAATTTTTGCGGGCGAAAAACGGGTGGCCGCTACCCCTGATACAGCTCGCAAGCTGCAAAAATTGGGCTTTGAGGTGCTGGTGGAGACCCAGGCCGGAGCCGGAGCCAGCTTTACCAATAGTGCCTACGAGGCGGCGGGCTGCACCATTGTGGCCGATGCCCCTAGCCTCTGGCAGGCCGCCGATGTGGTGCTCAAGGTGCGATCGCCCCAGTGGCACCCCGACCTAGACCGCCACGAAGCCACTCTGCTCAAGCCCAGCAGTACCCTAGTCAGCTTCATCTGGCCGGCCCAAAATCCTGAACTCTTGGTGGAGTTGGCGGAGCAGGGCGGGACCGTGCTAGCCATGGACTCGGTGCCCCGGATTAGCCGTGCCCAAAAGCTCGACGCGCTGAGTTCGATGGCCAACATTGGCGGCTACCGAGCGGTGATTGAGGCGGCCAGCCATTTTGGTCGCTGCTTTACCGGCCAGATCACTGCGGCGGGCAAAATGCCCCCGGCCAAGGTCATGGTGATCGGCGTCGGCGTGGCGGGGTTGGCGGCGATCGGTGCGGCCAAGAGCCTAGGGGCGATCGTCAAAGCCTTTGATACCCGCCTGGTAGTTAAAGAGCAGGTGCAAAGTCTCGGCGCAGAGTTTCTAGAGCTGCACTTTGAAGAGGACGGCAGCGGCGAAGGCGGCTATGCCAAGGTGATGAGCCAGGCCTTTATTGCCGCTGAGATGGCCCTGTTTGCCCAGCAGGCTAAGGATGTCGATATTATTATCACCACGGCGCTGATCCCCGGCAAACCGGCCCCGTTGTTGATCACCCGTGAGATGGTCGAGAGCATGAAGCCCGGCTCGGTCGTGGTCGATCTCGCCGCTGAACAGGGGGGCAACTGCGAAGTCACTCAGCCTGGCGAAGTCGTTGTCTACAACGGCGTTACCATCATCGGTCTGACCGACCTGCCTAGCCGGATGGCTTCCCAGGCCAGCCAGCTCTACGGCAACAACCTGGTTCACTTGCTCAGTGACCTGGGCGGCGCCGAGAACTTTGCGATCGATATGGAAGACCAGGTGATTCGCGCCACCACCGTGATCCACGACGGCCAGGTGACCTGGCCCCCGCCGAAGGTGGAGGCCCCCGCTCCTGCTCCTAGCAGCCAGCCATCGGGGCCCGCCGTTGACACGGTGCCCACCGCTAAACCCTGGTATAGCCAGCTGCTCTGGCCTGTCCTGATTGGCCTGGCCTGCGTGGCCATTGGCCTCTGGGCGCCGACCTCGTTTATGACCCACCTGACCGTGTTTGTGCTGGCCAGCTTCCTGGGCTGGAAGGTGATTTGGGATGTGTCGCCCTCGCTCCACACCCCCCTGATGAGTGTCACCAATGCCATCAGCGGCATCATTATCATCGGCGGCATGCTTCAGATCTCGGGGGATATCACCTCACCGATGACGATTTTGGGCGCGATCGCCCTCTTCCTCGGTACCGTCAACATCGCTGGAGGCTTCATGGTGTCCCAACGCATGCTCAACATGTTCCACAAGTAGCGTGGGTCGCCGACTCAGCCCATGTTCTCTGACCCATCACCTACCCACTCACTTCCCCTATGGAAAATAACCTCGTAACGACGGCCTACATTGTCGCTAGCGCCCTGTTCATTCTCAGTCTGGCCGGGCTGTCGCAGCCCGAAACCGCGACGCGGGGCAACCTGCTGGGCATTTTGGGCATGGCGATCGCCTTTGCCGCCACGGCGGGTATTAGTCAGGGCTACCCGATCCAAATCAGCTCCATTGGGCTGGGCGTCTTGGTGGGGGTACTGGCGGCCGCCCGCGTGGCGATGACCGATATGCCCGAAATGGTGGCCTTGCTCAACAGCTTTGTGGGCCTGGCGGCAGTGCTGGTGGGCTTTGCGGAGTACCTCCAGCCCAGCGCGGCGCTGGTGGGGGGCGATGTGACCATCCACCGGGTGGAGATCTACGTGGGGGTTTTCATTGGCATCGTCACCTTTACCGGTTCGGTGGTGGCGGTGGCTAAACTGCGGGGTTGGGTGCCCAGCCGAGCGGTGCTGCTACCGGCCCGCCACGTCTTTACCCTGGGGATGCTGGGGGCGATGACCGTGCTCGGAGCGCCCTTCCTCACCGCTACGGGGAATGATGGGCTGGTGATTTTGGGGGCCATGACGGCGATCGGGGCGGTCTTTGGCATTGTGATTGTGATGGCCATCGGCGGGGCCGACATGGCTGTGGTGATCTCTCTGCTCAACAGCTACTCGGGCCTGGCCTCAGCGGCGGCAGGCTTTATGCTCAACAACGACCTGCTGATTATTACCGGGGCCCTGGTCGGCAGCAGTGGGGCCATTCTCAGCTACATCATGTGTAAGGGCATGAACCGATCCTTCATTAACGTACTGCTGGGGGGCTTTGGAGCCACCGCCACCAGCACGGGCAAAACCACGGTGGAAGGCAGCGCCACCAGCACCAACACCGGGGAGGTGGTGGATCTACTGGCCAATGCCCAGAGTGTGGTGATCGTACCTGGCTATGGCATGGCCGTCGCCCAGGCCCAGCACGCCGTGGCCGAAATTACCCGAATTTTGCGAGCCCAGGGTAAACAGGTACGGTTTGGGATTCACCCCGTGGCGGGTCGCATGCCCGGTCACATGAACGTGTTGCTGGCCGAGGCCAACGTGCCCTACGACATCGTGCTCGAGATGGATGAAATTAATGAGGATCTGGCGACGACCGATGTGGTGCTGGTGGTCGGGGCCAACGACACCGTTAACCCCAGTGCCAAACATGATCCCACCAGCCCCATTGCCGGTATGCCCGTGATGGAAGTGTGGGGGGCGGGCACGGTGGTGGTGCTCAAGCGCGGCCTGTCGTCGGGATACGCCGGGGTCGATAACCCCCTCTTCTTCAACGACAACACGCTGATGTTCTTTGGCGACGCCAAGGCCAACGTCAACGGTATCTTGGCTCAGCTCTCCAGCGCCGCCGCCGTTGAGACCAAACCCACTCCCGTGCTTTCGGCGGCCTAGGGGCGGCCTTCGCCTGTATAGCCGTAGCCCTTGTCCAGGGGCTACGGCCATAGCACCTAGGGTAATGGCCATCGGATCCCATGTGAAAACATGCCAATCTAACCCGTCGCCTAGGTCGTAGGATGGATCAGCACATCACGATGGGTCTGATCCTGACCGTCGCAGTCTAGGAGCTATGAAATTTCAGCGCAGTACGTTAATTCTGGTGGGGGCCGCCTTCTTGCTGGGGGCTGGGGTGCTGATTGCCGAGTCGCAGCGATCGCAGTCTCCCGAGTCCACCACCCAGGCCGAGCCGAGGGGCAGCATCTTCACCTTTGAGGAGACCGATGTCGCCACCCTCACCGTCGATCGCGGCGATGAAACCTTGATCTTTGAGCGGGGCGACGACAGCAGCTGGCAAATGACCGCGCCCGACCAGGCCCTGGCCGAACCGGGGGCTGTGGCCTTTTTGCTCAGTCGTCTCACCACCGACTCGCCCCTGCAAACGGTGACTATGCCGGCTGTCCAGGCCACCGACTTTGGCTTTACGTCCCCGGTGGGCGTGGTCACCGTCACCCTCCAAGACGGCACCGCCCACAAGCTAATCTTGGGTGGCCCTGACTTTAGCGGCGGGGCCGACTACGTCGTGGTCGATCCTGACCCCTGGCCCCCGGCAGAGGGGCAAGATTACCCCGTTCTCATGGTTACCCGCGACGTGGCCAACGGCATTAACCGCCCCTTAGACGAATGGAAGTTGCCTGTCGAGACGCTGGCACCTGAGGGCACCCAGGATGAGTCGTCATCAGCGGGGGATAGCGGCTCCCCTGGGTCAGACGGAGCCCCCGCGCCAGGGACACCAGCTAATCCCTGAACCCCTGGTACCGCAGCACAGGTTGCTGATAACCTAGCCGAGCCAGTGCCTGCGAAAAGCGATGCTGACACCCCCAACGGAGTCCCGTAACGGGTGTTAGGCTGAGCCTACTGTCTTGTTTTAGCGTTGACTGCTATGGGTTCTCCCACCGCTATTTTGCTGTTCTCTTGCCCCGACCAAAAGGGGTTAGTCGCCAAAATCGCCAACTTTATCTACGCCAATGGCGGCAACATTCTCCACGCCGATCAGCACCGCGATCCCGAGGCAGGGCTGTTTTTATCGCGCCTTGAGTGGGAGCTCAAGGGGTTTAATCTGCCCAGGGAGATCATTGGGCCAGCCTTTGGTGCGATCGCCCAACCCCTAGGGGCCACCTGGCGGCTCCACTTTTCAGATGCGGTGCCCCGGCTGTCGATCTGGGTGAGCCACCAAGACCACTGCCTGTTCGACCTGCTATGGCGACATAAGGCCAGGGAGTTCAAGGCCGAAATTGCCCTGATTGTGAGCAACCATCCCCACCTCCAGCCCATTGCCGACCAGTTTGGCATCGCCTTTGAGTACCTGCCCATGACCGCAGACACCAAGGCCGAGCAGGAACAGCGGCAGCTCGATCTGCTGAAGGATCACGCCATCGATCTGGTGGTGTTGGCCAAATACATGCAGGTGCTCAGCGCCGACTTTCTCGACCAGTACAACCGGGTGATCAATATTCATCACTCGTTTTTGCCCGCCTTTATGGGGGCAAACCCCTACCAGCGCGCCTTTCAGCGGGGGGTCAAAATTATCGGGGCCACCGCCCACTATGTCACCTCTGACCTCGACGAAGGCCCGATCATCGAGCAGGATGTGGTGCGCATTAGCCACCGCGACGATGTGAAGGAACTGATCCGCAAGGGTAAGGATGTGGAGCGCATGGTGCTGGCCCGCGCCGTTCGACTGCATTTGCAAAACCGTACCCTGGTCTACGGCAACCGCACGGTGGTGTTTGCTTAGTTATAGCGGGCCAGATAGCTTAGAGCATGGGACGCTGCCATAGCCAACCCTGGGGCGCACATGGGGTCTAGGCATAGGGCTACCCAGGGAGTTCTGGCTTGGTGGTCTAGAGCGTAGTTAAACGCTGTATCCGACTACAAAAACTACCGACCCAGCCCGTTGCTAATCCAGGTCTGAATTTGCTCCCAAATGGCGGCGGGGCCGATGCCAAACAGGAAATATAAGGCCAGCAGCAAAAAAGCCACCAACAGCACCGTTTGAATGGTGTTTTTGATCAGCTTAAATACCCAGCCCAAAATCACGATGGCGATCACGATCGCCCCCAGTACAATCAGCAGCTCCACGGTGCTCTCCTTACCCCAGGGAAACGACGGTGGCCTTGACCAATGCCTCGCTGACGCTGGTGGCCTCAGCCCTGGCCCACTGGTCGGCGGCGAGAATGTCGGCCAGCTCGGGCTGGGTGATGTTGTGGGAGCGGTGGCGATCGCACAGGCCTTCAATCACGTTGGGAATCTCTAAAAAGTGGATTTTTTCCTCTAAAAACAGGGCCACCGCCTGCTCGTTGGCGGCGTTGAGCACGGCGGTCATGGTGCCCCCCGCTCTCCCAGCGGCGTAGGCCAGATCCATACAGGGGTATTTGGCGTGGTCGGGTGCGCGGAAGGTGAGGTCTCCGGCCTTGACCAGATCTAGGGGTTTCCAATCGGTGTAGATGCGATCAGGCCAGGAGAGGGCGTAGAGCAGGGGCAGGCGCATATCGGGCCAGCCCAACTGGGCCAGCACCGAGGTATCTTGCAGCTCAATCAAGGAGTGAATAATGCTCTGGGGATGGATGACGATGTCGATGTGGTCATAATCGACCCCGAACAGGTAGTGGGCTTCAATCACCTCGAGGCCCTTGTTCATCAGGGTGGCAGAGTCGATGGTGATCTTGCGACCCATGGACCAGTTGGGGTGCTTGAGGGCATCGGCCACGGTCACCTGGGCCAGCTGTTCTACCGGCCAATCGCGAAAGGCTCCGCCGGAAGCAGTCAACAAAATACGCCGCAGTCCCTCCGCCGGTACCCCCTGTAAACACTGAAAGATGGCAGAATGCTCAGAGTCGGCGGGCAGGAGCTTAACGCCATGCTTTTTGACCAGGGGCAGCACGGCGGGGCCACCGGCAATCAGGGTTTCTTTGTTGGCTAGGGCAATATCTTTGCCCGCCTCGATCGCCGCCAAGGTTGGCAAAAGCCCGGCACAGCCGACAATGCCTGTGACCACCGCCTCAGCGTCACCGTAGCCCGCCACCTCGACCACCCCATCATCCCCAGCCAAAATCTGGGGCATTGGATCCATGCCAGCCAGGGCATCACCCAGGTCGCCCAGCCTGTCGGGGTTGCAAATGGCGACAATTTCGGGCTTAAACTGGCGCACCTGCTGGGCTAACAGCTCTATGTTGTTCCCTGCGGCAATGCCCACCAGGCGAAACTGATCGGGGTGGTGCTCTAAGATATCTAGGGTCTGGGTTCCAATAGACCCGGTTGAACCAAGCAATGTGATGGCTTTCACGGCAATCCTCAGGGTGGGCGAGCGATATCTTTAAGAATCTCACGGCATGGCCCCCGGCCCAAGAATTAGACCCAATCTCCTGGGATCGCGCTGCCCAAAACCTCAGCGGGGAGGAGTCCTAAAGGATGGTTGAAAAAAGTATTGCCGGGTGCTACCGGCTCTAACTCTATCCCACAGTCCCTGAGGCATCAGCCCCTGGGACTCGCTTTCGCACCATACGATCCGGCCCTGTGAGACCTTTCCATCACTCTTTTATCGGGATTGACAAGATTTGATGACTGCATCGCTATGGATAACTGAAAAAAAGAGAATAGTTGTTAAGATTACTGGGAATCGTCTACGCACACACGAGTCTACCCACTAACCCCAATGGACCCTGTAGAACCGGTTTCAGTTGAAGTCGTGCAGCAAGTGGCCGAGTATTTTAGTGTTTTGAGTGAGCCCATGCGATTGCGGATTCTTAATCTGCTGCGGGAGGGCGAAAAATGGGGTATCAACTTAAGCCGGGACAGGTTGACTGTGCCAGGGATTGGGCTGTTGTGACGAAGAGGACCGTCTAGGCCTGGGTAACTCCGTAAAGGTACTCAAGACTGACTCAAAGAGGTCAGG
>Ga0169931_10001499_pt1 | contig 38564 bp, 51 predicted proteins | sample Kivu_15m_20L_FD_129675 | JGI IMG/M metagenome (GOLD analysis project Ga0169931, IMG submission 129675) | Freshwater microbial communities from Lake Kivu, Western Province, Rwanda to study Microbial Dark Matter (Phase II) - Kivu_15m_20L... | ecosystem: Environmental > Aquatic > Freshwater > Lake... | reverse complement strand
CGCATTGTGCGGTTGGCCGGTTGATTTATCCCGCGCTTGGCTCGCTCAACACGAGGGATATGACAGAGAATTGTATGGTGGAGTAATTGAATTAGAATCAGAAAATGAGAAATGGGCCTTTGTCTTATTGCGTTGCCTTCAATTACGGGGCAATGAAATTTTTGCCTATGTGGGGGGGGGAGTAATGGCGGATAGCAATCCTCATTCGGAATGGATGGAGACCATGTGGAAGCTCAAGTCATTTATCTTTGCCGCAGATGAGAATCTCGAATAAAACGTCCGTCCAGTCGATCCTATTTGCCCTTCAATCTTATGGTATTCGAGATGTTGTGTATTCACCTGGTTCACGGAATGCGCCATTTGCCATTGCCATGGCGGATCACCCTGGTTTTGATGTGCGAATAACGGTGGATGAGAGAAGCGCAGCTTTCCAAGCCCTTGGGATGTCGCAGCAATCCCATAAAGCGGTTGTATTAATTTGTACTTCAGGAACGGCGCCCTTGAATTATGCTCCTGCCATAGCCGAAGCGTACTATCAAGAAATTCCGCTGATTGTGATTACCGCGGATCGTCCTCCTGAAAGTATCAATCAGGGCGAGGGGCAGTGCATTGAGCAAAAAGGAATTTACTCCAATTTCATCAAGACTAGCGCCAATCTATCAGTAGAAGAAGATGAGGAAGCCTTGGTGATGAATCATCAACAAATCTTTGGAGCCATTGCCATTGCTACGCAATTTCCTTGCGGTCCGGTGCACATCAATGTGCCATTTTATGAGCCGTTGTATCATACGACAACAGAAAATCATCCAAATACTCAATTGGAACTTAAACATGCGGCAGAAGAAAATATGCTGACATGGAGTGTACCTGCATGGAATAAGGATTTCAAATATTTGCTGTTGGTAGGACAAAATGCTCCTTCTGCAGATTTTCGTTTCTTGATTCAAAGGGCCTTGCAATTTCCGAATATGACAGTTTTGACGGAGAGTCATGGAAATGCTCATGCATTGGGTGCCATCGATCAGATTGATCGATGGATCATGTCGCTCAGTGTTCAACAGAGAGAGCATCTTCAATGGGACGTGGTCATTTCACTGGGACATAATGTGATTTCCAGAAAAGTGAAATCACTGATCAAGGAGAAGTGCAAGGCGCATTGGTCCATCCAGTTTCAAAGTGAGTCCATCAATACGTATCGCTTGCAACCTCATTTGTTCCAATGCACCCCCATTCAATTTCTGCGTGCTTGGCTGCCTGAGCAGGGAGTATCTCTTACTGATTCCCATCACCAACTCAATGGTCAGCATTCCGCTTTGCTCCAATCTTTTTTTCAAGAAAGACCACACAGCGATTTAAAAGTATTTTATCATTTATCTCAGTCGTTTCCCGAAAATGCGATGATTCAAATGGGCAATAGTTCTGTGGTGCGTTATCTACAATTGATGGAGCAAAGGGCCGATCTTGTGTATTTCGGAAATCGAGGTGTTAGCGGGATCGATGGAACAACGAGTACGGCCGTGGGCGCCAGTTGGAAGAGTGATCGGCCCGTCGTTTTGGTGACAGGCGACTTGTCCTTCTTATATGATGCGAACGGTTTGTGGATCAATCAATGGCCTCAAAACTTCAAAGTGGTAGTGGTGGACAATGGTGGTGGTGGCATTTTTAGAATCATCGATGGTGCCAAAGAAGAGCCTACCGTACCGGTGTTTTTTGAGACCCCTCATCGCCGTGACATCGTGAAATGGGCCAAAGGATGGGGATGGGAGGTGGCAGAATGCACCGATACCACTGAGGAAGATCTCAGCGCTTTCTTCGAGGATGCAAATGCTCAAATCTTGGTAATAAAAACTCCGACAGAGTTGAACCCTCTTGAATTAGATTTGTTTTTTAAATATTTCAAGGATTACAATGAGCGAATGGAAAACGATAAAGGAATATTCTGATATTCTTTTTCAATGGCAAGATGGAATTGCCAAAATCACAATTAATCGACCAGAGGTATACAACGCCTTCCGTCCTCAGACGAACGTGGACATGATTGATGCCATGGATATTTGCAGAGAACGTCAAGATATTGCTGTAATCATTCTCACCGGAGTTGGAGATAAAGCCTTCTGCAGTGGAGGTGATCAAAATGTAAAGGGAGTGGGGGGATATGTAGATGAAAATGGAGTGCCTAGATTGAATGTTTTGGATCTGCACAAGCGAATCAGAGAAATTCCAAAACCGGTCATTGCGATGGTCAACGGCTATGCCATCGGTGGGGGTCATGTGCTGCACGTGGTGTGTGATTTGACCATTGCTTCAGACAATGCTCGATTTGGACAAACAGGTCCAAAGGTGGGAAGTTTCGATGCGGGTTTTGGAAGCAATTATCTGGCTCGTCACGTTGGACAAAAGAAAGCGCGTGAGATTTGGTTTTTGTGTGAGCAATATACCGCTCAAGAGGCTTGCCATATGGGAATGGTCAATAAAGTGGTTCCTTTGAGTGAATTGGAGTCCACCACGATACATTGGTGCAAAACCATCATGAAACGAAGCCCATTGGCGATCCGCATGATCAAACGTGGATTGAACGCAGAATTGGATGGTCAGCGTGGTTTGATGGAATTCGCAGGTGACGCCACATTGCTTTACTATTTAACCCAAGAAGCACAAGAAGGAAAAAAAGCCTTTTTAGAAAAAAGAGATCCTGATTTTCAGCAATTCCCTAAATTTCCTTGATGAAGAATTGGATTGCGGCAGCTCGACTCAGAACACTGCCCTTGGCGTTGGCTGGAATATTATTGGGGGCTATTCCCTTATCCGAGGCAAAATATTTGGACCATATTGCTTTGGCGTTATGCCTACTAACGGCGATTCTCCTGCAAGTACTTTCTAATTTCGCTAACGATTTGGGAGATACACAGAACGGTGCTGATCTCCAAAGAACAGTAGGTCCTGAACGGGCAGTTCAATCTGGTGCAATCTCGATCTCTTCCATGAAAAGAGCAGTTTGGATAACAGCGTTGGCGGCGATTTTAACTGGGGTCACTTTAATTTGGTGGACTTTATGGCGACAAGGATGGCTGATTTCTTTTTTTATTTTTTTCTTGTTGGGTCTATTGGGAATTGCAGCGGCATATTTCTATACTGCGGGAAAACGGCCCTATGGATATTCTGCAGGGGGTGATGGATCTGTCTTTATTTTTTTTGGAGGAGTTGCAGTGGTGGGGTCCCATTTTCTGTTTTATCACTCTTTTCCTTTGGGAACAATTTGGCTGTCGATAATGCAGGGGATGCTTTCTGTAATGGTACTTCATTTAAATAACATGCGAGACTTTGAGGATGATAAAAGATCCAATAAAACAACGGTAGCCATTCTTTTGGGTTGGAAATGGAGTAAAGTGTACTTGGGTGGTTTACTTTTACTCAGCGCGACTTCATTATTACTATATGTGATAGAAAGTAAGGATTGGAAACAGCTGGTAGTGCTCTCTTTGTGGTTCATATTGTTAGGGGTATTGATTCGAGTTTTAAAAGCAAAGGATGTTACGGGTATCGACAAAGAGTTGAAGAAAGTGGCCCTTTCCGCTTTTATAGGAGCGCTTTTATTATTTTTGTTGTCTTAAAATTAGGCATGATCAAAGGTAAATCTCGATTAGCTCATTTGTATGGTATCAATTTTTTACAATTGATATTCGGCTTATTGACTTTTTATGTGATTGCCTTTTTTCAGGTTGGAGGTATTCACTCTCTCATTTATACCGGATTTGGCGGTAGAGTTCAAATCCCTCTTTCCTTTGCGTTTTTTGATTGGATACCGGCGGTCTATCTTTTTGTAACCGGCCTGGGAATCAGCTTACAACACAGAAATAAATACACCAATAAGAAAAAACTGATTTCTAATCTTACTCGGAAGGGGGCCTTTTTTTTCATCATGGGATTGTTATTTGTGAGCGATTGGGGCATGAATATTTTCATCATATTGGGATTATCTCTCATGGTGGTGACTTTGATGCTTTCATGGAATGCGGTGGTACTGCATGGTGTTATTGTGGGTATTGTCATTTCTTCATTGCTAATGGTTAATTTGGATGTTCCGTATTTTTTAAAGTTTCATAGTTTGGATATACACAAAACGGATACGGAGGACTTTTTTGCCTTTTTATTCTTCAATGGATACTACTCATTTTTCCCATGGTTCTCTTTTATTCTTGCAGGATTGGCTTTTGGAAAGGGGAGTGTGCGACCAAGAGGTTTCTTACCACCCACCACTATTTTAGCTTTTGTTTTCTTGATCATTGCTTATCTCATTCAGAATTATTGTGAATCTATTTATGTGGCATCTTATCAAATGTCAAAACAAGATTTACCCTTCCCGTTTAACTTCTTTGTTTTTCAGCCCTCTTTTGTTTTCATGGCTGTTGGAATTTCCTGGATTACCGTCAATTTTGTGAATCATATTTTTACGTACATTCAGTCTTTGAAATTTGCTTTGGCGGTAAAAAGATTGTCTTCTATGAAATTCAGTTTGCTATTTTTCGGATATCTAGTGGCTACTTTTTATCTCCAAATGTTTACGGCCAATCAAACCTATGTACTCGCATTTGTTTCCCCCTATTGGCTCATGTTTTTTATCACAGCTGTATTGCTCATCGGATATTGGTTGTGTAATTTTTGGTTGAAAAAAATCAATAAATATTCCCCTGTAGAATGGGTTATAAAGAGCATTTCCATTTCCCTAAAGGATGGAAAATAGTATTAAAAAACTTTAATCTTGAGTTCGTAAAACCATCTCGAACTTCTCGAGAGGTGTTAACCAATAGACAGGTTTTGTACCTTACCATTCTAGCTGAGGATGGTAGTATTGCCGCTATTTCAGAATGTGCTCCTATACCTGGTTTGTCGGTGGAGAGTTGGATGGAAGTAAATCAAGAGCTGGACTCTTTTTTCCAAAATGAGGATTGGTATTTGGCGGATACAAATGCGCTGTCTTCTTGTGTGCGATTTGCAATAGAATCATTATTGGCCTCGTTGAAAGCTCAGAATCCGTACACTCCGTTTTGCTTAAATACACTACCCATTTGTATCAATGGCTTGGTATGGATGAATCAAGTTCAAGCGATGTTCAATGAGGCAATAGCAAAATGGGAATCCGGTTTCAAATGCATTAAATTTAAAGTGGGGGCGTTGGCTTTTGATGACGAAAGGGAAATGCTCAAGGATTTTCGAAGTCGAGTGGGAAGGGAAGTTACGATTCGCCTGGATGCCAATGGCGCCTGGACAGAGGAGGAAGCTTCAGAAAAGCTGAAACAACTTCAGTTCTTGGGCATACATTCTATCGAGCAACCCATCAAAAAGGGCAATTGGGAGGCAATGGCTAGACTAGCTCAAATTTCCCCAATCCCCATTGCGCTGGATGAAGAATTGATCGGTTGTCCTTTCAATGAAATGGAGTATTTATTAGATGTCATCAAGCCTCAATTTCTGGTGCTTAAGCCCTCCTTACACGGAGGATTTTCCCAGTGTGATGATTGGATCAGGAAAGCAGAAGAACGGCAAATCGGTTGGTGGGTAACTTCAGCATTGGAAAGTAATATTGGTCTCAATGCCATATTTCGATGGTTACAGAAATACCCGGTTTCTTTGCCTCAGGGTTTAGGAACTGGAGGGTTATACACCAATAATTGGAAGTCATCGCTTAAAATAGATGGGGATCATATTATGGAGAGTCAATCACAAAATTGGCAAGCTCCATGGTAACGCAATGGATTCAATCAGGACGATTATCACATTGGCCAGCAGGTTTGTCTTCTGAAGATAAACAATGGATCTTGGATTGGTTGGAGGGGTCGCCGCAGATGACATTTTTCACAAGTGGAACCACTGGTCAACCAAAAGAAATTTACTTTTCCCGAGAACAGATCATTACGAGTGCTCAACGAACAGCAATTTTTTTTGACTTAAAAGACAACCAGAATGTGTTGCATACATTGCCTTTCACTTTTGTAGCGGGAAAGATGAATGTGTTGCGCGCATTAATCCTTAAGCAAAACTTGTGGTCTATTGATTGGCGAATTCGGACAGATTGGGAGAAGATCTCGCAAATGCATTTTCATTGGTGGACATGCACTCCAATGATGATTCGCGATGTGATAAATAATGGAGTCAATATTGATTTTATTGAGAAAGTATTATTGGGCGGAGGGGCAATTCCAAATGAGGTTTTGAAACAGATTCAAACTTTCCCCAATACTATTTTTGAAGGATATGGAATGACAGAGACCTTAACACACATCGCCATTCGTAAAGTAGGGCATTCTCCCTCTTTTTTCACCCCATTGGAAGGGGTAGAATGTACCATCTCGGAGAATGAAACTTTGATCATCAAGGACAATGCATTAAAGAATGTCGTTAAAACTTCGGATTTGGTGAAATTCAATGAACGAGGAGATTTTTTGGTATTGGGCAGGGCAGATGATGTGATTAACTCAGGTGGAGTGAAGATTTTCCCTACCGAGGTAGAAAAGTGTATGCGGTCCCACATGACCGCAGAATTTGTTGTTGTGAAGGCACCACACGTATCGTTAGGTGAGCAGGTGGTTTGCTTGCATACTGCTGCGAATGATGTCAAGGATGAGGCGTTTTGGAAAAAAGTTTTTCAAGATCAACCGTACTGGCGACCGAAGCAATTTATTCACGTAGAAAAGTTGCCTTATAATACAAATGGTAAACTGAATCGAAATTGGAAAATAGAATGAGAAAATTATTGATCGTCTCGAGTAATGATCACAAAGTGGAAGAATTTCAGCATTTGATGAATGTAAATGGCATCAGGCGAGAGGTAGTTTCCCTTAGGAATACTGGTTTTGATAGGGATATCGAGGAGAATGGTAGCACATTTGAAGAAAATGCAAGGATCAAAGTAAACGCGCTGCATTCCCTTTGGAAGGAGGATATATTGGCTGATGATTCAGGTTTTGAAATTAAAGCATTGGACGGCAAACCTGGTGTCATTTCGGCGCGGTATGCAGGAGAGCATGGAAATCACACTGCCAACATCGCAAAGGTTTTGCATGAGATGGAAAGTCATACTGATAGAAGAGCTCAATTTAGATGCGCGCTAGCAGGACGTTGGAATGGCCAAGTTTTTTCTATCGATGGGATAGTAAAAGGTCACGTCCTTCGGACCGTGCAGGGTTGGGGAGGGTTCGGCTATGATCCTATTTTTATGCCGGAAAACTGTTCTCGATCTTTTGCTCAAATGTCTCTTGAGGAAAAGAGTTTATTGTCCCATAGAGGGAAAGCCTTTCAAAATTGGATTTCGTGGATTAGAAGGTTCGAGGTTTAATCGGAATTGCTTTACTTTGCATCAAATTTAAGGAAATGAGAAATTATTTAGATTTTGAAGCGCCAATCAAAGAACTAGACGAGCAAATTCAAAAGTTAAAAGATAGTGCGGTTAAAAGTGGTGTCAATGTGGATAACGCGGTAGCTGAATTGGAAAAGGCATTGGTTTCAAAGACAACTGAAATCTATGCCCAGTTAGATCCTTGGCAAAAGGTTCAATTGAGCAGGCATCCCGATAGACCGTATGCGTTGGAATACATCGAGAAACTGACAGAAGGTACTTGGATTGAGCTGCATGGAGATCGAACAGTGAAGGATGACAAGGCAATGATTGGCGGATTTGGTTTATTAAATGGCGAATCTGTAATGTTCATCGGTCAGCAAAAGGGAGTGAATACCAAAATGCGTCAATACAGAAATTTTGGTATGGCCAATCCGGAAGGTTATCGCAAGGCGCTTCGATTAATGAAACTAGCGGAAAAATTCAATAAGCCAATTGTCACGCTAATCGATACTCCCGGTGCTTTTCCCGGGCTAGAGGCAGAGGAAAGGGGACAAGGTGAAGCAATCGCAAGGAATTTGTTTGAAATGATGCGATTAAAAGTGCCGGTAATTTGTATCATCATTGGCGAAGGGGCCTCCGGTGGAGCGCTGGGTATCGGAATTGGTGATAAAGTTTTGATGATGGAAAATACCTGGTATTCGGTGATTTCACCTGAATCTTGTTCTTCTATCTTATGGAGAAGCTGGGATCATAAAGTTACCGCTGCCAAAGCGCTTAAATTGACGGCGGATGACATGAAAAATAATGGATTGGTGGATGGAATCATCCGGGAGCCATTGGGTGGAGCACATTCCAATCATGAAGAAGCGGCGCAAATTCTTAAAACGGTGATTTTGGAAGAAATCGAAAAGTTGAGTGCCCTAAAACAAGAGACTTTAGTAGAACAGCGCATCGCTAAGTTCTGTGCTATGGGGAGCTTCATTGAGGCTTGATAGTTTGTTAAAAAAATAAGATATTAACTATGTTCCTTGAACTGAGTTGTTGTATCTTCGTCACCAAGAAATTGAATAATATCATATGAAAACAAGAAGTTTATTAGCCTTAATGGCCATCGCCCTAGTATCAATGGTCTTTTTTGCTTGTTCTAACATTGGATCAATGCAGAAGAAAATGTCTCAATTTAACGCCAAAGTGAGTCCAGATCCATTGGAGGTTCATGGAGACACCGTAGCAGTATCCATTTCTGGTAAATTCCCTGAAAAGTTTTTTGCGAAGAAGGTTTCCGTTGAGGCCACTCCAATTTTGCATTACGGTACAAGTGAAGTAAAATTAAAAGCGCGTCAATACAAAGGTGAAAAGGCAGCCGGAAATGGGGATGTGGTGCCTTTCGAAACTGGAAAGAGTTTTTCATACAACGATAAATTCGCATACGCGCCTTCGATGGCCCAAAGCGATTTAAAATTGAAGATTGTAGGTGCTCAAGGGAGCAAAACGGTGGAGTTCCCTGAAATTGATTTAGCGAAGGGAGTAATCACCACCTCTTACCTCGTAGATAAGAAGGATGTGAAAGTGATGTCTTCTAAAGACAATTTCGTTCGTTCTACCAATGGTTCCTTTGAGGCAGAAATGTTATTTGATTACAATAGCTCCAAAATTAAACCAACTGAATTGAAGGACAAGGACATGGAGGAATTGGTCAATTTCTTGGTGCAGACACTTCCTGCTAACCCAAGAATGAAAATCACCAACATTGAGATTCAATCTTATGCCTCACCAGAAGGAGAGATTTTCTTGAATACTGACCTTTCTGCAGCACGTGGAGAGTCTGGAAAAACAGTGTTATTGGATCTGTTGAAGAAAAATAAGTTGGATGTTCAATACGCATCTATGATTCAAATGATTCCAAAAGGTGAGGACTGGGCTGGATTCAAAGATTTGATGGAGAAGTCTGGTATTGAGGATAAGGAGTTGATCATCCGAGTGCTCCAAAGAACCAATGATTTGCAAGCGCGTGAGCAAGAAATTAAAAACATGTCTAAGACATATTTGGAGATTGACAAGCAAATCTTCCCAAAATTGCGTCGTGCGATCTTCCGTGTGAACTATGTTCTAGAAGGGTATTCTGATCAAGAGTTGAAAACAATGGCCAGCAATCCTGCTTCCTTGAAATACGAAGAGTTGTTGCGCGCAGGTAGTTTGGTAACAGACTTGAATGTTCAGGCTGCTGTTTACAAGGATGCTGATAGCAAAGCCAATGGTGATTACAGAGCTTCCAACAACTTGGGTATCGTTTACGTGAATCAAGGAAAAACCAATGAAGCAAAGGCTCAGTTTGAGAAAGCTTATGGTATGAATAAGAATGCTGAAACAGCTTGTAATTTGGGTGCTGTTACTAAGCTGTCTGGTGACAATAAGAAGGCAATGGCTCTTTTGAACGAGAGTGGTTCTTCTGAAGCCAAATACAACATGGGGTCTATCAACATCCAAACTGGTAATTACGGTGCGGCTATCAATAACATGGGAGCCACTAAGTCATACAACTCAGCCTTAGCAAAATGTTTGAACAAAGATTTTTCTGGAGCAAAGGCGGATTTGGAAGGTTGTAACAAGGACAACAATAGCGCTCAAGGATTATACTTAATGGCCATCTTGAGTGCTCGCATGAATGACGCCAATGGAGTAAAAGAGAATCTTGCCAAAGCAATCGAAACGGATGCGAAGTTGGGTGAAAAATCAAAGACAGATTTGGAGTTCAGAAACTTTCAATCAAAGTAAAATTTAAATTACTAGAGATAGGGCCTCCGCTGTGAGGCCTTATTTTTTTATAACAAATCAAGTGGTTTGGTAATGTATTTTAGAACAAGAAAACACTCTTTTTACGAGCTAAAATGTTTACTTTTGAAACTCTAAATTTGAAGACATGAGTTGGTTTAAAAGAATGAAAACTGGTATCACTACCAAGAATCAAGAGAAGAAGGAAATACCTGAAGGTTTGTGGTATCAATGTCCGGAGTGTAAGCATGTGGTAACCACAGAGCAGCACGCAGAACACGATTGGATCTGCGAGAAGTGTGAGCATCATGATAAAATCAATTCTCGCCAGTATTTCTCCATTTTGTTTGATGATAATGAATACCAAGAGGTGGCCTCTCATTTGATCAGTGCCGACCCCCTTGATTTTACTGATACCAAGGCTTATAAAGACAGGATCAAAACCACCATCAATAAATCTGGTCTGAAAGATGCCTTGCGTGTTGGATTTGGTTCAATGGAGGGACAAAAGGTGGTGATTGCCTGTATGGATTTTGGTTTTATCGGGGGAAGCATGGGTTCCGTGGTAGGAGAAAAATTTGCCAGGGGAGTAGATAAGGCTATTGATGAGAAATGTCCATTTATATGCATTTCAAAAAGCGGAGGTGCGCGCATGATGGAGGCCGGTTTTTCTTTGATGCAGATGGCTAAGACATCGGCAAAATTGACTCAGTTGGCGGATCACCATTTACCATACATATCCTTGTTAACAGATCCAACAACTGGAGGAGTTACGGCTTCTTTTGCAATGTTGGGTGATATTAATATCGCGGAACCGAAATCGTTGATTGGGTTTGCAGGTCCTCGTGTGGTAAAGGAGACAATCGGTAAGGATTTACCGGAAGGATTCCAAAGCGCTGAATTTGTTTTGGAACATGGATTTTTGGATTATATCGTGGGGAGAAAAGAACTCAAAGCAAAAATTGCGTTGAGCATCCGTCAGATGATGTGAGTTTTTGGTTGTATTAAAATGCAACTCCGTTGATGCTGATGACATCCTGCAACAACCATTCGCTACCGTCCTCTAGCAAAATCTTCTCATCTCTAGATTGTTTTTTCAGTCCCAATACTCGTGCAAACAAAGTCTTGGTTCCTCCTTCCCATTGCACTTGAATTTTCCAAGGTGTTTTCATGGTGTTTTTTTTACAAATAAAAACTTGAGAACGCAATTGAATATGTCAAAAAGATTAAAAAAAGGTTACCAAATTTTTTTATTCCAACTTTATTAAGACCTTTGAGAAATGCCCATTAAAATAGATAGAAATATTGGCGAGCAATTGGGCTCCCTGGAATGGTTGGCCAAGCAAACGGTAGAGGGATTTATTACAGGAATGCACAAAAGTCCCTTCCATGGGTTCAGTGTGGAGTTTGCTGAACATCGCTTATACAACGCAGGAGATAGCCTGCGTCACCTTGATTGGAAATTGTTGGCCAGAACGGAGAAGATGTTTCTTAAACGTTATGACGAGGAAACCAATCTGCGTTCTTTTATTTTAATCGATCATTCCTCGTCCATGACTTTCCCTCATGGAGTGAGTCCTGAGTCCAAAGGATGGAATAAGTTTAAGTTTGCTATATACGCGAGCGCAGCTTTGATCGAATTATTCAGAAGACAACGGGATGCCATAAGCTTGAGTTTTTTTGATCAAACCATCACCAGTACTACAAAGGCGGCCACTTCTGATGCGCATGTCAGGAGGCTATTTGCTCAGCTGGAAGACGCTTTGTATAATATGAAAGATCAGTTGGAACTATCTACTCAACTGTCTCAAAGTATTCATCAAATGGCAGAGGAAATGCCTAGACGTTCATTAGTGATTTTGTTCTCTGATATGTTCGAGAACAATGCGAATACGGAGGAGCTTTTCAATGCATTACAGCACTTGCGTTACAACAAGCATGAAGTGGTGATTTTTCATACCGTGGATGCCAATAAAGAAATGAGCTTTGAATGGGAGAATCGACCTTATACTTTCATAGATCCAGAGACATTAGAGGAAGTGAAATTGAATCCATCTGCCTACAAAGATCAATATCTTAACAGAATGCAAGAGTGGAAGTCGGCGATGGCTTTAAAATGTGGCCAATACCAGATCGATTGGATGGAGGTGGATATACATTCTGGTTATAATGAGATCTTGCAAGCCTACCTTTTAAAACGTCAAAAAATGGGCGTTGGAACAGCCGTTTAAAACGGAAATCCAATTCCAAAATTCAATACCCCTTTGAAGCGATAGCCCTCGTTATCATTGAAGTATTTCTTGACAAATTGATTGTATTGTGTTTTAGGCTGCCAGGCCCACCGCTCGCCATCTATTTTTTGTGGATCTTTCAATGGAAATCCCATGTCCAATCGAACAATGAAAAAGTCGAAATCAAAGCGCATTCCTCCTCCTGCACCGATAGCAATCTCTCTATAAAAATGTTTGAAATCAAATTGGGAATTGGGCCTAGAAGGATCGTTACGCATCAACCAAATATTACCGGCGTCAACAAACAAGGCGGGCTGTAGTTTTTTGGTGATCTTAAATCGGTACTCAAAGTTGTATTCCAATTTAATATCTCCAATGTTATTGAAGGAAAGTTGATTAATGGTGTCTTGAAAAGAGCCTAGCCCCAAAGTTCGGGCTTGCCATGCACGAATGCCATTCGATCCTCCTACAAAATAGCTCTTTTCAAAGGGCAGCGACTCAAGGTTTTTTAAAGGGGCAGCCACTCCGATAAAAGCTCGGTTTACGATAGTATTGCGCTCGTCTGCACTGAAAAATATTCTGATGTCGTGTTCTGTTTTAACATACTGAGCAAATCGAATTCCACGGATTTCATAACTTCCAAATTCATCTTTTTCAGAATTTGGGAGGGCGTTGAAAATTCCCCTAAGCGCATTGCCCGCCCCTTCAATTAGAATCCCTTGATAGTAATAATTGAATTTTTCGAATTTTGATTTTTGCGTATTCACGCTGAAACCAATTTTTGACGCGGCAATAAAGTGATTTTGATAGGAGTTGGCGAGGAATTGGTCGTTAAAGCTTTCGATGTAATCTTCAAATGCTTTGGATTTGTCAATTTTAATGATACTAAATTCTGCCCATTCAATGTTGAACCTGGATACCAGGTCTGGATTTTCAATGAATGACCAATCGGCGCTGATTTGTGTCAACGTGCGCTTATAGTCAGGTCTTTTTTGATAGTTGTAGGTGGCTTGAATCGTTGTTTTGGGCTCACTGCTTTTACCGCTGATGTGATAGGGAAATGGAAATAATTTGGGCAAAGTAATCGCCACTTGTGGACCCACCTCAAAGGTGTTCAATTGGAAATTATTTTGAATTTGATTCTCTGCTGTACTTCCGCTATTCTCACTATTTCCAATGAGCTGAGAAGCCTCAAATCCAGTCAATACTTTTACCTCTAAATTTTCAGCTCCTCCCAATAAGTTTTTGTGTCGATACACCAAGTTACCGAACACCCCTGCAAATCCCGATCGATTGGTTACCTTAGGAACAATGGACAAGGTCTGTCTTTCCGCTTGATTGATATTAATTTTGGCCTTCATTGGAAAGGAGCCATCGCTCAAACGAGATTGCGAGGGTTGCAATTCGATGTATACATTTTTGGCCACTCCTAACTGTCCAAAACGCTTGTAAGTTTGATCGATGCGCCTCTTCTCGTAAATTTTATTTTTCTGCAGTGTGGAGGTAAATTCAATTAGTTTGGGCTTTAGATAATTTTTCTTGTAATACAAAATATTCAAACCCTCATATTCGATGGTGTCGTGTTTCAAGGTATCCAATGACAGGGGATTGTAATCGGTGTCAATTTCAATTTCAGTAATGATGTACTTTCTGTGATTGATTTTCTCTTCTTTATCATTGACGATAACTACTTGTTTTCTGATGCTGTAGGTAACATCAATCAAATTTTTCCCCACCGAGCTGTCGGCTTCGATTTGGATGTAATCCTTCGTAAATTCGAAGTATCCACGATTGTTATAGACCAATGCGATTTCATCTCTTTTTTGATCAATTTCATTTACGTTGAAAGGCTTTCCTTTCAGATCAGACAATGAAGCAAGCAGTTCTTTTTTATAGGCGGCCAATCCCTCATCTTCAATTTTCATATCAATGTTTTGAATTTGATAGGCGGGTCCGCTGTAAACATGGTACACCACATTGCAAGCATTTTTATCCCATTTTAGCCAGCGTTGGTGAATGCCAAAAGTATATACTGGACGAACTTTGGCTTGGAAGTAACCTGATTTCTGAAGCAATATCTGCATTTGCCCGGCTGACTTTTCTACTTTCGAGGAATCCAGCAGTACAGGTGGTTCACCAACGGTATAGGCTAACCAACCCCAAAAACTGTTGCAGGTGGTGGCAGATTTACCTCTCATGGTTCTTCGGATATTCTTTCGTTCACATCTTTTTTCTGCACGTTGCATGCTTCGTTCCAATGGACCGATGGGAACAAACCACGTGTTGATGCGCATGTTCAATCGAAAGAAAATGAGCTTGCGATTGGGTTTGATTTTAGTGACTCCAAACAATTCATCTTGTGACACCGCCAATGGTTTGAGTGGATTGTTGTCGTGAATTTCGATGCGATGATTTTTGAAATAGCTCCTACCAGCAGGAATTTTACTGCTAATGAAGCAGCCTGTCCATATCAACAAGCCGAGCAGCCAAACGAAATATTTTCCTTTTTGCTTCAACAATGCAAAAGAAAGATACCTTTGTCGCATTACAAAACTTTTATTACAACAATGCCCATCAGCAAAGCACAAATCAAGCGATTGAAGGCGCTTCATCAAGCAAAGTTTCGACAAGCGGAGCAAATGTTCTTGGTGGAAGGGAAGAAAGGGGTGGAGGAGGCATTGGCCAGTCAATGGGAGGTCAAATTTTTGTATTCAACCGATGAGCAATGGGTGAAAGTCCAGCCCAATGCCGAATGCATTACTTCAGTGGAGATGGAACAAATATCGGCGCTGAATTCGCCCTCGGAACATCTCGCTTGTGTTACTATGAAAACTTTTGAGTCACCCCAATGGACGGAGAAGACCTTGTACTTGGATGGCATTAGAGATCCGGGCAATTTGGGTACCATCATCCGAAGTGCGGATTGGTTTGGATGGAGGCAGGTGGTGCTCTCTAAAGATTGTGTGGATTTTACCAATCCCAAGGTGGTTCAAAGCACCATGGGGAGCTTGTTTCATGTTTCGATTTTTATTGATCAAGAAGAAAAGTTTCTCTTGAACGCTCGTCAACAGGATATGGCCATTTGGGGAGCGGATTTGAAAGGGGAGGAACTTAAAAATACGCATCCAACGGATAACGCCATTTTGGTGATTGGCAGTGAATCCCATGGTATTCGACCATCAACGGCGCAATGGGTCCAAAATCGAGTGACCATATCCAGTAAGGGTGAGGCTGAGTCACTCAATGCGGCCATTGCCACATCGATTATTCTGTACCAATGGTCGTGATTACTTTTTCAATAATTGGGGTAACGGCACACTGATAGGATCAAACACATAACGTTGCGCCAAACCCATTTCATTGCGATCATTGAGCGCCCATGCATATTCTGGGTCCCATGGGCTCCAATTCCCCTTGTCATCTTGCACTTCATCTTTGCCACGTTTAGCAAAGAGTTTTACGCTTTCGGTTTTTCCATTGTTCGACAAAACGGTAATTTGTAACAATGGCATGGTGCGTTGAATTGAGTCCTCTGCGGTTGGTTTTAAAAAAGTGCGATAAGATTCTAAATGCACCTTTTTAAAGCGGAGCAGAATGTCTTTCACAGCCAGCGTATCAAATAAACTGATGTTCTGTCCATTTTGTTCCAATCGAATATTATTACCTCCTTCGTAGCGGATGGAGTAGTTCCATTGCGCTTGATTAAATTGAAAATCGATTTGTTGAATGTCCAATTGTGGGTGATCAAAAATCCCGGTGTATCTCCATTCCATCTCCTCTGCAAAGAATCGTGGATTCAAGAATCCCGTGAAGCCTTCCATGTGGCAGATATAGGGTTCTGGCGATTTTTCGCCATCTAATTCCAGGAGCATAATGGTGCCGCAATGATCGGGTGTATTCGGACCGATATAAAAAACTTTGGCGGGCTCATGGGAATCGGTGGTGTAAATTTCCACCTTCTTTCCAGAGGTGGCCATGATCTTCATCATGTTGTCTCTTGCGGTGTTGGCCACATTGCCTCTCACGCGCACGCGGTGGATGACTTGCAGTAGATTTTTAATAGCGTCTTCCCTTGCCTTGTATTTTTTATTCAAATTCCAAAGCCTAGATTGGGGATCTCTTTCCAATAACGCTTGATTACCGTCATGGTCAGCAATAAAAATCTTTTGAATGCTCGCTGTATCTTCAATGGCAAACTGCGTGAATTCGTTTTCTGCAATGCTAGAGGCGTGATCTTTTTGATACATCCAAATGGCAACTCCTCCGATGACAATCAAAAGGATCAACAGTAAAATGTTTTTTTTATTTTTTGTCATATAAGTCAACTCCACTTTTTCTTTCTAATCATGAATTGCCCAATGCCAGCTACAATAATCACCAACAAAGGCAGGGCGGTGTTGGCCAATTGGATGGATGTTTTTTGTTGGGTAATTTTCTTCACATCCAACTTTCGCAATTGAATGGTTCTGGAGCGGACGCTGATCAACGCTTGATCATCCATTAAGTAATTCAAACAATTCAATAAAAATTCTTTGTTGTCATATAATACATTTTTTGCATAACGATCATAGCCCAATGGAAGTGGGCTAAATCCCTCTTGCGCCGGCATGATTCCATTGCGGATGATATCACCGTCGCCCACTACAATCATGGCCGTGGGATTACTTTGCCTTCTGTAACCGATGTTGGGATCGGATTTAATGGCTTGAGGCAGGGCGTCAAAAAAGGCAGAGGGGAAGGACCCCTCGAGCAACATGCCCATCACAAAACCATTGCTTTTATTGGCTTCAAAATAATTTTGATCCAAGCTTACGATGGACGTATTGATACGCACCGGCGTATTCCACGCACGTGACAGTTGCGAACTCACCAAAAGAGGAGTTTTTTTGATTCCTTTTCCATTGTTCACACTGTCAAGACTGGAGGCAAATTCCAACTTGATGGGATCCAAATGAGAGACTATAGGATGCGTCTTATTTTGCGTGAAAATCAAAGGGGCGTAATACCAATTGAACAATTGAATGTCGCGCTGATTTCCCTTGGGCCCCGCGTCAAATGCAATTGGAGCGGATTGAAAGTCAATGACGATGTTGCGGTTCAATCGCACACCGTATTCAAACAATTGCTCATACACCCCATTTTCATTGGAAGAAGCCATGGTTTCTTGACGTGTGCGCAAGCTGTCTAAATCTGTTTTAACGGGATCGACGAGCCACATGATTTTGCCGCCATTCATCAAGAATTGATCGATAATCACTCGATCTTTATCGTCCATAACACTATCGGGCTTGGCGATTACCAAAACGGAATACTTGTTTTTTCTCCCTTCAAAGCCCTCCACTTTGTCAGACAGGGCATTGATTTGTCCTTTGATTTCTACAAAATCCAGGTTGTAATTTTCTTCAACAGATCCAAGGAAATCGGCCATTTGAATAGGTTGCAACTCCTGGTGTCCGCCGAGAATGGCTACTGCGGGTTTCTCTTGTCTCAAGGCAAGACGGAGGCGACTGGCCAACTCGTATTCCAAGTTGTTGACAGAAGCATTGATCATCTCATCTGTGAAGGTGGGAGATTCACTTTTGAAGAATTGTACTGGGGTTTCTTTTCCCCGGTATTCTATGATACAGCCGGGCCAAATCAGTTTAAACTCTTGAGAACCTTTTTCTTTAAGTGCGAGTCGAGTAAACTTCAATCCTTTTTCGTCCAGGGCTTTTTCTTGTTCGGAAATTCTCTTTTTATCGTTGGAAGAGTACGGGTCAATGAATTCAAATTGAATTTTCCCATCGCTATAGTCCTCAAATTCTTGCAACTTCTCGAGGGTGCTTTGCTCCAAGCGCTTGAAATTAGCGGGAAATTCGCCATGCAGATAACAACGAATAAATACCTGATCGTTGAGATTTTCCAGCATATCCTTGGTAGCATCCGTGAGGGTATGGCGTTTTTCTTCTGTTAAATCCCATTTGAAAAAAGTAAATTGAAGCACATAGCCGAGCGCCAAGACGATGGTGGTCAGCATGATAAATTGAAAAATATCACTCTTCCTCTGTTTCATACATCGCAAAAATGCAACAAAAAGAGCCTCCACGAAGATGAATCCAAGGAAACTTATCAGAATTGATTTTTTGAAACTAGAATAGGGTAGAAAAAAATGTTAAATCCTATCGAATGACGAAAAATGTTGAAAAAAAATACCCGTTGACTCAAATTTATTTTACTGAAAATCAATCTTTTGAAAATTTATTTTAGGGTGAGTGAAAAATAATTAACAACAGGTCTTGTACATGTCAAATAAAGATGTACATTTGCATCCCGATTTTTGCGCAGAGTGACTGACAGCGAAATAGGTGAAATAAAGGAACTTAGATAGAACATGCCAACCGTTCAACAACTCATTAGAAAAGGCCGCGAGCCGAAAACGTATCGCAGTAAGAGTGCGGCGTTAACATCATGCCCACAGCGTCGTGGTGTATGTACAAAAGTGTATACAACAACTCCAAAGAAGCCGAACTCCGCGTTGCGCAAAGTCGCGAAGGTGCGTTTGACCAATGGTTTTGAAATCATCGCCTATATCGGCGGTGAAGGTCATAACCTGCAAGAGCACAGCATCGTGTTGGTGCGTGGTGGTCGTGTAAAGGATCTTCCAGGGGTACGTTACCATATCGTTCGTGGTGCATTGGATACTGCGGGTGTTAATGGTCGTGGTCAACGTCGTTCAAAATATGGTACCAAGCGTCCAAAGCCAGGTCAAGCAGCTGCGGCAGGAGGTAAAAAGAAATAAGCTTAAGTCATGAGAAGAAGAAAAGCGAAAAAAATTGCGGTATTACCAGATCCTCGTTTTAACGATGTGGTAGTGACCAAGTTCGTAAATAACATCATGTTAGAAGGTAAGAAGAATACTGCCTTCACTATTTTTTACGATGCATTGGACAGAGTAGCCAACAAAACCCAAGAGGAAGGTTTAGAAGTGTGGCGTCGTGCTTTGGAGAATGTGACTCCTGCAGTAGAGGTGCGTAGCCGTCGTGTGGGTGGAGCTACTTTCCAAATCCCATCTCCTATCAGAGATGAGCGCAAAAGCTCAATGGCCATGAAGTGGTTGATTGGTTATGCTCGTAAGCGCAATGAAAAGAGCATGGCAGAGAAATTGGCCGGTGAGATCATTGCCGCAGCCAAGAATGAAGGAGCTGCTTACAAAAAGAAAGAGGATGTGCACCGTATGGCTGAAGCCAACAAAGCCTTCTCACATTTCCGTTTTTAATTTTTGAGAAAGAGAGATTATGTCACGCGACCTTAAGTTTACAAGAAATATTGGTATTGCAGCGCACATCGATGCGGGTAAAACCACTACCACTGAGCGTATTTTGTATTACGCCGGTGTGAATCACAAGATTGGTGAGGTTCATGATGGAGCGGCTACTATGGACTGGATGGTTCAGGAGCAAGAAAGAGGAATCACCATCACTTCAGCGGCTACTACCGTTTTCTGGAATTACCGTAACAATAAGTACCATATCAACATCATTGATACTCCTGGTCACGTTGACTTTACCGTCGAGGTAAATCGTTCTCTTCGTGTATTGGATGGATTGGTGTTCTTGTTTTCTGCGGTAGATGGTGTAGAGCCACAATCAGAAACCAACTGGCGTTTGGCCAACAACTACAACGTAGCGCGTATTGGTTTCGTTAACAAAATGGACCGTCAGGGTGCTGACTTCTTGAAAGTAGTTAAGCAGGTAAAAGACATGTTGGGAAGCAATGCAGTGCCATTGCAATTGCCCATTGGTGCGGAAGATGATTTCAAAGGGGTAGTTGACTTGATCAACTTCCGTGGAATGATTTGGAATGAGCATGACAAAGGAATGACTTACGAAATCGTGGATATTCCGGCAGATATGATGGATGAGGCCATGATGTATCGTGAGAAGTTGTTGGAAGCAGTTTCTGAGTTCGACGACAATTTGATGATGAAGTTTTTTGATGATCCAACTTCCATTACAGAGCGTGAGATTTTGGATGCATTGCGTCAAGCGTGTTTGAATCAAACCATCGTTCCAATGGTGTGTGGTTCTTCTTTCAAAAACAAAGGAGTACAAACCATGTTGGATTTGGTGATGGAATTGATGCCTTCTCCAATGGACAAAGAGAGCATCATAGGAACACATCCAGATTCAGGTGATGAGATTTCTCGTAAGCCAAGCTTCGATGAGCCATTCGCTGGTTTAGCGTTTAAAATTGCTACTGACCCTTTTGTTGGTCGTCTAGCGTTTACTCGTGCTTACTCTGGTAAATTGGATGCTGGTTCTTATGTATTGAATACGCGCAGTGGAAACAAAGAGAGAATCTCTCGTATCTTCCAAATGCACGCGAACAAGCAAAATCCTATTGAATATTTGGGAGCTGGAGATATTGGTGCGGTAGTAGGATTTAAAGATATCAAGACAGGAGATACCTTGTGTGATGAGAAGAATCCGATCATACTCGAATCAATGGTATTCCCAGAGCCTGTAATCGGTTTGGCTGTTGAGCCAAAGACACAGGCGGACAGCGATAAATTGGGTATGGCTTTGGCTAAATTGGCAGAGGAAGATCCAACTTTCCGTGTTCGTACCGATGAAGATTCTGGACAAACCATTATCTCTGGTATGGGTGAGTTGCACTTGGAAATCATTGTTGACCGTTTGAGAAGAGAGTTCAAGGTAGAGTGTAACCAAGGAGCTCCTCAAGTTTCTTATAAAGAGGCATTGACCGGCTCTACAGAGCACAGAGAGGTTTACAAGAAGCAAACGGGTGGTCGTGGTAAATTTGCGGATATCGTATTCACGATTGGTCCAAATGATGATCCGGAGAAAACAGGTTTGGTATTCGTGAACAACATCAAAGGTGGTAACATTCCTCGTGAATTTATCCCATCCATTGAGAAAGGTTTCAAAGAGGCAATGACCAATGGTATTTTGGCGGGTTATCCTATCGATACATTGAAAGTAGAGTTGAATGATGGATCTTTCCACGCCGTTGACTCCGATGCATTGTCATTCGAATTGTGTGCAAAGATTGCATTCCGTGAATCGGCTCCAAAGTGTCGTCCGATCATCATGGAGCCTATCATGAAGCATGAGGTGGTGACGCCAGCGGAAAATATGGGAGATGTAATCGGTGACTTGAACAAGCGTCGTGGTTTGATCGAGGGTACCAATGAGCGTAATGGAGCCACGGTAATCAATGCAAAAGTTCCATTGAGCGAGATGTTTGGTTACGTAACAGATTTGAGAACCATCACTTCTGGACGTGCAACCTCTACCATGGAGTTCAGCAACTTTGCACCAGCACCCAATAACGTGGCTGAGGCGGTTATCGCGAAAGTGAAAGGAAAGGCATAATAAAAGAGATATAAGTTAAAAAATGGCGCAAAAAATTCGCATCAAATTAAAGTCTTATGATCACAACTTGGTGGACAAGTCCGCTGAGAAAATTGTTAAGACAGTAAAGAGCACCGGTGCAGTGGTCAATGGTCCAATTCCATTGCCAACGCACAAGAGAATTTACACGGTGTTACGTTCACCACACGTAAACAAAAAGGCTCGTGAGCAATTCCAATTAGACAGCTACAAGCGTTTGTTGGATATCTATAGCTCTTCATCCAAGACAGTTGATGCCTTGATGAAATTGGAGCTTCCAAGTGGAGTAGAAGTAGAAATCAAAGTGTAATCATTAATAATTAAGCACATGCCAGGAATAATTGGTAAAAAAGTAGGGATGACTAGCATCTACAGTGCCGCTGGAAAAAACATTCCATGCACGGTGATAGAGGCTGGTCCATGTGTAGTGACTCAAATCAAAACACAGGAAAAGGACGGCTATACTGCTGTTCAAATTGCCTTCGGAGACAAGAAGGAAAAGAACACAAACCAACCTTTGTTAGGTCATTTCAAAAAAGCAGGAGTAAGCCCTAAGCGTTTTCTTGCTGAGTTTGATGGCTTCGAAAATGAAGTGAAATTAGGCGACACCATCACGCTAGAAGGCGTTTTCGCAGAAGGCGAGAATGTGGACGTGATCGGAACTACTAAAGGTAAAGGTTTCCAAGGCGTTGTGAAGCGTCATGGTTTCGCTGGGGTAGGTGAGGCCACTCACGGACAGCACAATCGTCTTCGTGCACCGGGTTCATTGGGAGCGTCTTCAGATCCAAGCCGTGTATTCAAAGGAATGCGCATGGCGGGTCGTGATGGAGGAGCCCGTCGTACCGTTCAAAATTTGGAAGTCTTGAAAGTATTGGCTGACCAGAATTTGATCTTAGTTAAAGGAGCTATTCCAGGCTTCAATGGTTCAACCGTTTATATCGTGAAATAATATGCAAATCGAAGTATTAAATTCCAACGGCCAAAAAACTGGCAGCAAAGTGAATCTCGATGATGCAGTATTCGCTATAGAGCCCAATGATCATGCGATTTATTTGGATGTAAAAAGATACTTGGCCGCTCAGCGCTCAGGTACTCACAAAACCAAGCATCGCGGTGAGATTCATGGTTCAACCCGTAAGTTACACCGTCAAAAAGGTACCGGTGGTTCAAGAAAGGGGAGCATCAAAAATCCATTGTTCCGTCAAGGAGGTAGCATTTTTGGTCCTCAACCTCGTAACTACGAAATCAAAGTAAACAAGAGTACTCAACGTTTGGCCAGAGCTTCGGCTTTGTCCTACAAGGCGAAGGAGAATGGGATTGTAATGGTGGATGCCATCGCAATGGATGCTCCGAAGACACAAGCTTTCTTGCAAGTATTGAAGAACTTGAATGTAGCCGATAGAAAGACGTTGATTTTGGTTCCAGCGAAAGACAACAATGTTTATTTGAGTGCTCGAAACATCCAAGGAGCGAACGTTCAAATGGCCAACATGGTAAACACTTATGATATCATGAATAGCAATAACGTGGTGTTTGTTGGTAATGCACATGAAGTATTGACAGAAATCCTTAAAAAGTAATCATCATGAATCCAATACTAGTACGCCCATTGATCACGGAGAAAATGACCTCCATTCAAGAGAAGCAAGGTAAGTTCGGCTTCATCGTTGATGTCAATGCCAACAAAATTGAAATTAAAAAGGCCATCGAGAGCACTTATGGTGTGAATGTAGAGAAAGTAAATACTCTGCGTTATGATGGTAAAGCCAAGTCTCGTTACACTAAAGCAGGAGTACTTTCTGGAAGAACCAATTCTTACAAGAAAGCCATTGTGAAGTTGGCCGCGGGAGAAACTATTGACTTTTATTCCAACATCTAATAGAGTAGCGAAATGGGAATTAAAAAATTAAATCCAATCACTGCAGGTACTCGTTTCAAAGTAGCTACTACTTTTGAAGAGATCACTACAGATAAGCCGTTCAAGCCATTGGTTGTTCCAATCAAGAAGAGCGGTGGTAGAAACAACCAAGGAAAGCGTACAATGCGCATGATTGGTGGTGGACACAAAAGAAATTATCGTTTGATTGATTTCAAGCGCGACAAACAAGGAATGGACGCCACTGTTATGACCATCGAGTACGATCCCAATCGTTCAGCTCGCATCGCATTGGTGGAATATACAGATGGAGAGAAGCGTTACATCATTGCACCACAAGGTTTGACAGTAGGTCAAGTGATCAGTGCCGGTGAAGGTGCCGCTCCTGAAGTAGGAAATGCTGTTCCTTTGAAGAATCTTCCACTAGGCACTGTAGTTCACAATATCGAGTTACGCCCAGGTAAAGGTGGTTCAATGGCTCGTAGCGCAGGAAGCTACGCTCAGTTGTCCGCTCGTGATGGAGAATATGCGATTATTACATTGCCATCTGGTGAGACACGTAAGGTACTTGCAAAGTGCATGGCTACAGTAGGGGTGGTTTCCAATGGAGAGCACAACTTGGTTCGCTCTGGTAAAGCAGGTCGCAGCCGTTGGTTAGGTCGTCGCCCACGTGTTCGTGGGGTAGCGATGAACCCAGTAGATCACCCAATGGGTGGTGGTGAAGGACGTCAGTCTGGAGGTTTGCCACGCTCTCGTAAAGGAACACCGGCTAAGGGTTATAAGACTCGTAAGCCGAAGAAGGCATCAAGTAAATTTATCATTGAACGTAGAAAGAAGTAAAGCATGGCTAGGTCATTAAAAAAACCACCTTTCGTCCACTACAAATTACAAAAGAGAGTGGAAGAAGCTCAGGCGAGCGGAAAGAAGAATGTTATCAAAACTTGGAGCCGCGCCTCCACTATCACACCAGATATGGTGGGTATGACCATCGCGGTGCACAACGGAAAAACATTCATTCCGGTATATGTAACAGAAAACATGGTAGGACACAAATTGGGAGAATTTTCTCCAACGCGTAACTTCCGTGGTCATGCTGGTAACAAGAAATAATAATCCCAACCATAAGATAAAGAATTAGTATCATGGGAGCTAGAAAAAAAGAAATGGCCGATAGGCTGAAAGAAGAGCGCAAAAACGTAGCTTTTGCAAAGTTGAACAGTTTTCCAACTTCTCCTCGTAAGATGAGATTGGTGGCTGACACCATCAGAGGTAAGGAGGTGATTGCAGCTTTGAATATTTTAAAGTTCACTCGTAGAAATACAGCAACACCTTTGGAGAAGCTTTTGCGTTCAGCCATTGCCAACTGGCAAGCTAAGAATGAAGGCCAAGATATCACCAGCTCAAATGTTGTGGTGAAAGAAATCAAGGTAGATGTATCTCACACTTTGAAGCGCATCAGCGCAGCGCCTCAAGGACGTGCTCACAGAATCCGCAAGCGCAGCAATCACGTAACGATCATTTTAGATAAAAAATAAAGAGAAGAAATGGGACAAAAGTGTAACCCAATAGGAAATCGTTTAGGTTTCATCAAAGGATGGGACAGCAATTGGTTTGGTGGAAACAACTACGCAGACCGTATTGTAGAGGATGATAAAATCCGTAAGTATTTAATGGCTCGTTTGAAGAAAGCCTCTGTTTCAAAAATCGTGATTGAGCGTACTTTGAAATTGGTTACGGTAACCATCAATACTTCTCGTCCAGGTGTGATCATTGGAAAAGCGGGTACTGAGGTAGATAAGTTGAAAGAGGAGTTGAAGAAGTTGACCGGTAAGGATGTTCAAATCAACATTTTTGAAATCAAGCGTCCTGAGCTAGATGCACGTTTGGTATCAGATGGAATCTGCCGTCAAATCGAAGGACGTGTATCTTATCGTCGTGCCACTAAAATGGCGATTGCAGCGGCTATGAGAATGGGAGCTGAGGGTATCAAGGTAGCCATTGCTGGTCGTGTAAATGGTGCAGAGATTGCTCGTACAGAATCATACAAAGAAGGACGTACTCCTTTGCATACGTTGAGAGCTGATATCGATTACCATCATGCGGAAGCTCACACGAGCTATGGTAGAATCGGGGTAAAAGTTTGGATTTGCCGTGGTGAGGTGTACGGTAAGCGTGATTTGTCACCCAACTTCGGAGCTACTCAACAGTTGACAGGAAAGCGTGGTGGTGGAGCTCAAGGCGGTGGAGATCGCAGAGAGAATCGTGGCGAGCGCAGAGATAACCGCGGAGATCGCAGAGGAAGATAATAATAATCGGAAAAAGAAAAGACGATGTTACAACCGAAAAGGACAAAATACAGAAAGCAGCAGAAGGGCAAAATTAAAGGAATTGCCTACAGAGGATCTCAATTAGCCTTTGGTAGCTTTGCGATAAAAACGATGGATGAGGGTTTTATCACTTCTCGTCAGTTGGAAGCTGCTCGTGTCGCATTAACGCGTTACATGAAGCGTGAGGGAAAAGTTTGGATCCGCATTTTCCCAGACAAGCCGATCACTGCGAAGCCAGCAGAAGTAAGGATGGGTAAAGGTAAAGGAGCACCCGACCATTGGGTAGCGGTAGTCAAGCCAGGTCGTATTTTGTTTGAAGCGGAAGGTGTTCCTTTGGCTACAGCGGAAGAGGCATTGCGTTTGGCAGCTCAAAAATTGCCTTGTCGTACCAAATTTATAGTTAGAGCAGATTATACCGAATAATAGAAAAAGATGAAAGCTGCAGATTACAGAAATATGTCAAGCGCTGATTTGTTAGAGCAAATCAGAGAAGCTGAAACAGCGTTGGCCAAGATGAAGTTTGGTCACCAAATCGCAGGAACTGAGAATCCCATGACACTTCGAAACAAAAGACGTGAGATCGCTCGTATGAAAACTGTGTTAACAGAATTGAAGAATCAATAATAAAAGCCGTGATGGAAAGAAATCTTCGTAAAGAACGTATCGGGGTAGTGACCAGCAACAAGATGGAGAAAAGCATTGTTGTGTCAGTAGAAACAAAAATTCGCCACCCGAAGTATGGAAAGTTTGTAAAGCATACAAAGAAATTCATGGCGCATGATGAGAAAGGGGAGTGTGGAATTGGTGATACTGTAAAGATCATGGAAACCCGTCCGTTGAGCAAGCTCAAGCGTTGGAGAATGGTTGAAATCATTGAAAAGGCGAAATAACGAATTAAGCAGAACGAGTCATGGTACAAAATGAATCACGCCTGAAAGTGGCAGATAATAGCGGAGCCCGCGAAGTGTTGGTGATCCGCGTGTTAGGAGGAACCCGTCGTCGTTACGCTTCCTTAGGAGATCAAATCGTGGTTACGGTAAAAGATGCATTGCCATCTGGTAACGTAAAGAAAGGTGCAGTTTCCAAAGCAGTAATTGTACGCACCAAAAAAGAAGTGCGCCGTCAGGATGGAAGCTACATCCGCTTTGATGACAACGCAGTGGTGTTGTTGAACAACCAAGGTGAAATGCGTGGAACGCGTATCTTCGGTCCGGTTGCTCGTGAATTGCGCGAAAAAGATTATATGAAAATCGTTTCATTGGCACCAGAGGTGTTATAATAAAATCCAGAGAAGATGTTTAAACGTTTGAAAATAAAGAAGGGCGATATGGTGGTGGTCACCAGCGGAGATAACAAAGGCAAGCAAGGTCGCGTTATCGAAGTAAACCGTGACAAGGACACCGTAATCGTGGAAGGGATCAACATGATCACTCGTCACCGCAAGCCATCCGCTCAGAATCCACAAGGTGGAATTGAGAAGAAAGAAGCTGGTATCCATGTAAGCAACGTTATGGTTTTGGATGCCAAAGGCAATGCAACACGCATCGGTCGTCGTAAAAATGAAGAAGGTAAATTAGAGCGCTTTGCTAAAAAAACTGGGGAGGCAATAAAATGAGTTACGCACCAAGATTACGCAAGAAGTACAGCGAGGAGATCATCCCAAGCTTAAAATCAAAGTTTGAATATTCATCCTCGATGCAGGTTCCAAGAATCACTAAGATTTGTTTGAACCAAGGAATGGGAAAAGCTACAGCAGATAAAAAGTTAATTGACGCTGCAGTGGATGAGATGACCATGATCGCAGGTCAGAAGGCAGTGGCTACCGTGTCCACCAAGGATATCTCTAATTTCAAATTGAGAAAAGGAGTTCCGATTGGAGCCAAGGTAACCTTGAGAGGCGACAAAATGTATGAGTTTTTGGATCGTTTGATTTCTGTATCCTTGCCTCGTACTCGTGACTTCAGAGGAGTAAGGAATTCAGGTTTTGATGGACACGGAAATTTCACTTTTGGTATCAAAGAACAAATCATTTTCCCAGAAATTGATTTGGACAAGGTGAAAATGATCAATGGTATGGATATCACCTTTGTGACAACAGCTAAAACAAACGAAGAGGCGAAAGCATTGTTGGAAGGCTTTGGTTTCCCATTACAGAAATAATAATAACGGAAGAAAGATAGCAAAATGGCTAAAGAATCAATGAAAGCCCGTGAGCGCAAGAGAATTGCACTCGTTGAAAAGTTCGCAGCAAAGCGTGCTGCTTTAAAAGAAGCAGGAGATTGGGATGCTTTGCAAAAATTGCCCAAGAACAGTAGCAAAGTGCGCGTACACAACCGTTGTCAATTAACTGGTCGTCCTCGTGGTTACATGCGTCAGTTCGGAATTTGTAGAAACCAATTCCGTGATCTAGCGTTGGATGGTAGAATCCCTGGTGTAAAGAAGGCAAGCTGGTAATAAGTCAATAAGAAGAAAAGAAAATGAATACGGATCCAATAGCAGATTACTTGACCCGCATCCGCAACGCGCAGATGGCTCGTCATAAAGTAGTAGAAATCCCAGCTTCTAATTTGAAGAAGGAGATCACCAAAATCTTGCATGATGCAGGTTACATTCTTAATTACAAATTTGAAGAAGGTAAGCCAGGGGTAATCAAGATTGCCTTAAAGTACAACTTGAAAACCAAACAACCCGCGATTTCCACTATCGAGAGAATCTCAACTCCAGGTTTACGTAAGTACGTTGGAGTAGAAGAATTACCTCGCGTTTTAAACGGATTGGGCATCGCCGTGGTTTCTACTCCAAAAGGTGTTATGACAGATAAGTCAGCACGCAAGGAGAATGTAGGTGGTGAAGTTTTGTGTTACGTCTATTAATATTTGGGAAGATGTCAAGAATAGGAAAAAACCCCATCACTATCCCTGCCGGCGTCGATGTTTCGATGTCCAATGGAGTGATTACTGTGAAAGGCGCAAAGGGCACCTTGTCTCAGGAGATTGATAACAAAATCAGCATTGAAATCGCGGACAACACGATTACCCTTACTCGTTCCTCTGATCACAAGGATGCTCGTTCAAAGCATGGTTTGTATCGTGCCTTGATCAACAATATGATTGTTGGTGTGAGCGCAGGATGGAAGAGAAACTTGGAGTTAATCGGGGTAGGTTATCGTGCTAAAACTACTGGCCAGCAATTGGAGATGACGTTGGGATTTAGCCATCCTATCGTATTCGAATTGCCTAGTGAAGTAGTCGTTTCTGCCAGAGCAGAAAAGGGAGAAAATCCAACCATCATGTTGGAGTCTTATGACAAGCAATTGATAGGTCAAGTGGCAGCAAAGATTCGTTCATTGCGCGCTCCAGAACCATACAAAGGAAAAGGTGTACGTTACGTTGGTGAGTTTGTCCGTAAGAAGGCAGGTAAATCGGCAGCTAAATAATCATTGAAATCATGGCATTCACAAAAGAAGCAAGAAGAGCAAAAATACGCGCGCGTGTCCGTTCCACAGTGAAAGGCACAGCTGAGCGCCCACGTTTGTCTGTATTCCGCAGCAACAAACAAATCTATGCTCAAATCATAGATGACAATCATGGTACTACAATCGCATCTGCAGGTTCTGCCTACATGAAAGATGCTCAAAACATGCCTAAGATTGATCAAGCTAAAATGGTAGGAACGATCATCGCTGAGCGTGCAAAGGCAGCGGGTATTGATAACGTAGTGTTTGATCGTGGAGGGTATTTGTATCACGGAAGAGTTAAATCATTAGCCGAAGCTGCTCGTGAAGCAGGGCTTAAATTCTGATAAAGAAATGGCAGAAGTAAAAAATGTTCGCTCAAGCGAAACAGAATTAAAGGACCGTTTGGTAGCCGTTAATCGTGTTACCAAAGTAACCAAAGGGGGTCGCACATTTGGATTTGCTGCAATCGTTGTAGTGGGCAATGAGAATGGAGTGGTAGGTCATGGATTGGGTAAGTCAAAAGAAGTAGCTGAAGCGGTGACAAAAGCCATTGAGGATGCTAAAAAGAATTTGATCAAAGTTCCGATTCATCATGGTACTATTCCTCACGAGCACTCTGGCAAATTTGGTGGTGCACGTGTCTTCATCAAGCCTGCTTCACATGGTACCGGTGTAATTGCTGGTGGTGCGATGCGTGCGGTGTTGGAATCGGCCGGTGTAACAGACGTTTTGGCAAAATCAAAAGGTTCATCCAATCCTCACAATGTGGTGAAGGCAACTTTGGCTGCTTTGTCTGGGTTGCGTGATCCTCAAGAGATTGCGAGAGTGCGCGGTATCAGTTTGGAAAAAGTGTTCAACGGATAATACGAGAAGAAATGGCAAAAGTGGTAATTACCCAAGTGAGAAGCGCGATTGATTTTCCAAAGCGCCAAAAAGAGACGATCAAAGCTCTTGGAATTAAGAAGTTGAATGTATCCGTCGAAAAAGAACTATCTCCAAACATTGAAGGGATGATTCGTGCGGTGAGTCACTTATTGAAAGTAGAATACAAATAAGATATTTAGATTACGATGAAATTAAATACATTAAAACCAGCTGAAGGTTCTGTTAAAGATCGTAAGCGTGTCGGAAGAGGTGAGGGTTCAGGTCACGGTGGTACTTCCACACGTGGTCACAAAGGAGCCGGATCTCGTTCTGGAAACAAGAGAAAGATTGGATTTGAAGGTGGTCAGATGCCATTGCAACGTCGTTTGCCAAAATATGGTTTCAAGAACTTCAATCGTGTAGAATACAAAGGAATCAACTTGGATACCCTACAAATGTTGGCTGAGAAGTTCAATTTAGCTGAAGTATCTCACGAAATTCTCGTTTCTCACGGGATTTGTTCAAAGAATGATTTGGTGAAAATCTTGGGACGTGGTGAATTGAAAGGGAAAATGAATGTATCTGCACACAGTTTCTCGGCTACTGCCAAGGCTGCAATTGAAAACGCAGGTGGAAGTGCAACTGTTCTTGCTTAATCATTATGAAAGGATTCATCCAAAAAATTAAAGATATCTGGAACCACGAAGAACTTCGTAGGAAGATTGGTTTCACTTTATTGCTTTTGTTGGTTTATCGCATTGGCTCCTTTATTGTGTTGCCTGGTGTGGATGCTGCAAAATTGAATACGGGACCTCAAGACGGCTTATTGGGCTTTCTTGGTTTATTCACCGGTGGCGCTTTCAGTAGAGCTTCAATCTTTGCTTTGGGTGTAATGCCTTACATTTCGGCCTCGATCATCATTCAATTGATGGGATTGGCCATTCCTGCCGTTCAAAAATTGCAAAAAGAAGGGGAGTCAGGACGTAAAAAGTTGAATCAGTGGACCAGAACATTGACCATTGCCATCGGACTGTTACAGGCTCCAGGTTATGTTTCTCAATATGTACCTGCGGATGCACGCCCCGATCATTGGTGGTGGATGTCTTCTGCTGTGATTATTCTTACTTGTAGCACTTTGTTTGTGATGTGGCTAGGTGAAAAAATCACGGATAAGGGAATTGGAAATGGAACTTCTTTAATCATCATGACGGGTATCATCTCTGATATCCCAAGAGGGTTTATTCAAGAAGCCAGTGCCCAGACACCATTCTTCTTCTTGATTGAAATTGCGGCTTTGATCATTATCATTGGTGCTACGATTGCCATTATTCAAGCTGTTCGTCGTATTCCTGTGCAAATGCCTCGTTTGAGTGCGGGATCAACCACCGGTTTACCGCAAGGTGAGGCGGCTCGTTCTTTTATTCCATTGAGAGTGAATTCAGCGGGTGTAATGCCGATCATTTTTGCACAAGCCATTATGTTTATTCCTCTTTACTTGCAGCGTTCAGAGACCTTCAGCACCAATTCAGTATTGGAGAGTCTAACAAGAATCGATGGCATTGGATACAATTTATTGTTGTTCACGATGATCATCTTGTTTACTTTCTTCTACACAGCCATTGTAACCAATCCTACGCAAATTGCAGATGATCTAAAAAGAAACGGTAATTTTGTACCAGGAAAGAAGCCTGGAAAGGAGACTGCTGAATTTATTGATACAGTTTTATCTAATATTACCTTTCCTGGTGGTATATTTGTCGGCCTTATTGCCATCCTACCTGCATTATTGATGATGGTGAATCTTTCGAAGTCTCAGCAATTCGCTCAGTTCTTCGGGGGAACATCTTTGTTGATCACAGTAGGGGTAATTTTGGACTTGTTACAGCAAATTGAAACCCACTTGTTGTCAAGGCATTACGATGGCTTGATGAAATCGGGTCGTGTGAAAGGAAGAAACACAGCTGGAGCAGTGAGCTCTGGTTATACAGTGTAAGGTGGGACGAGAGAAAAATGTGATTATAAAAACCCCGGATCAGGTTCAAATGATCCAAAAGAGTTCTTTACTTATTGGAAAAACACTTGCGATGTTAGCTCCTAGGATTGTTCCTGGAGTGACCACCAACCAAATCAATGATTGGGCGCATGAGTTCATTTGCGATCATCAAGCGATACCTGGATTCCTGAATTATAATGGATTTCCAAAAAGTATTTGTGCGAGCGTCAATAGTGCTGTTGTTCATGGAATTCCCAATGATCAACCTTTATTGTCGGGAGACATTGTTTCTGTCGATATTGGGGTTTTGAAAGATGGTTTTTGGGGTGATTCAGCTTTTACATTCGGAGTGGGAGAGGTGTCAGAGTCGGTTCAAGATTTAATGACCACCACCTATGAGAGTTTGTTGAAAGGCGTTGAAAAAGCGGTAGCAGGAAACAGAATCGGTGATATCGGTTATGCCGTCCAGCAGCATGCAGAAGCAAAGAAATATGGTGTGGTGAGGGAATTAGTAGGACATGGTGTGGGAATTGAGCTACATGAAGCCCCTGAGGTTCCTAATTACGGAAGGAGGGGTTCAGGAATGTTGTTACAAGAAGGAATGGTATTGGCCATTGAGCCGATGATCAACCTAGGCACTAAGAATGTTCGTCAGGCCAAAGATGGTTGGACGATTGTAACATCAGACAACAAACCAAGCGCGCATTTTGAGCACACGGTTTATGTGGGAAAAGAACAAGTACAGGTGTTATCCAGTTTTGAAGAAGTTTTTGCGGCCTTGGCCGAAAAGAAATAAAGGAAATAAATGGCGAAACAAGCGTCGATAGAATTAGATGGAGTGATTGTGGAGGCATTGTCCAACGCAATGTTCCGAGTGGAGTTGGAAAATGGGCATATCATTATCGCGCACATTTCGGGTAAAATGAGGATGAATTACATCCGAATCTTACCAGGAGATAAAGTGAAGGTGGAGATGTCGCCATATGATTTAACAAAAGGAAGAATTAGTTTTAGATATAAATAAGAAAGCCAATAGAGTATGAAAATCAGAGCTTCTATCAAAAAGCGCTCAGCGGATTGCAAGATCGTACGCCGCAAGGGAAAGTTGTTTGTAATCAACAAAAAGAACCCAAAGTTTAAACAAAGACAAGGATAATTCAAAAATAGAAAATGGCAAGGATTGCAGGTATTGATCTACCAAGAAACAAGAGAGGCGAAATCGGTCTCACTTACATTTACGGCATTGGACGTAGCACAGCTCGTCGCATTTTAGCGACTGGCGGAATCAGCTTTGATAAAAAAGTATCTGAGTGGGATGACGATGATTTGTCAAAGATTCGTGGTTTCATCACGGAGGAAATCAAAGTTGAGGGAGTATTGCGCTCTGAAGTACAATTGAACATCAAGCGTTTAATGGATATTGGTTGCTACAGAGGAGTACGTCATCGTTTGGGTCTTCCATTGCGTGGTCAATCTACCAAAAACAACTCTCGTACTCGTAAGGGTAAGCGTAAGACAGTTGCAAACAAGAAAAAAGCGGTTAAATAATCAATAGAACCATAGATACAAATCATGGCTAAAGTCGAAAAAAAGAAAAAGAAGAACGTCGTTGTGGAGGCCGTAGGTCAAGCACATGTGCAATCTACGTTCAATAACATCATTATCAGTCTAACCAACAACACGGGTCAAGTGATTTCTTGGTCGTCTGCTGGTAAGATGGGATTCAGAGGTTCTAAGAAGAACACTCCTTATGCAGCTCAAATGGCGGCTGAACAAGCGTCAAAAGAGGCATTTGATTTGGGATTGCGCAAAGTGAAGGTGTTTGTGAAAGGTCCAGGCGCTGGAAGAGAGTCTGCGATCCGCACGATCCACACTGCTGGAATTGAGGTTACTGAAATCGTGGATACCACGCCACTTCCTCACAATGGTTGTCGTCCACCCAAAGCACGTCGTATCTAATTTAATATAAGAAGTAGAAGAAAATGGCAAGATACATTGGCCCCAAAACAAAGATTGCACGTAAATTTCGTGAAGCGATTTACGGCCCAGATAAAGGATTAGAAAAGCGTAACTATCCTCCCGGACAGCATGGTCCTAACAAGCGTCGTGCGAAGCAATCTGAATACTCTGTTCAGTTGACAGAAAAGCAAAAAGCAAAATACACGTATGGTATTTTAGAGCGTCAATTTGAGAATTTATACAAAAAAGCTTCTGCTCGTCAAGGTGTAACCGGTGAAATCCTGTTGGCATTATGCGAGTCTAGATTGGATAATGTTGTGTATCGTTTGGGCATAGCTCCCACTCGCTCTGGTGCTCGTCAATTGGTAGGACATGGTCACATCACTGTAAATGGCGGTGTGGTAAACATTTCCTCATACTTATTGCGTCCTGGAGATCGCATTGCTGTTCGTGAAAAATCAAAGTCTTTGCAATCTATCGTAATGTCGTTGGCAAGCCGTACGAAGTTCGATTGGTTGGATTGGAATGAAGCGGATAAGCAAGGAGTTTACATCAAATATCCAGAGCGTGTTCAAATCCCAGAAAACATCAAGGAACAGTTGATCGTCGAATTGTACTCTAAATAATCAATCACTTAATACAATAATAATAATGGCCATTTTAGATTTCGTTAAGCCAGACAAAGTCATCATGCTAGAGAGCAATGATTTTACTGGTTCATTCGAATTCCGTCCGTTGGAACCCGGATTTGGAATTACCATCGGTAATGCTTTGCGCCGCATTTTGCTTTCCTCTTTGGAAGGCTTCGCGATAACCTCTATCAGAATTGAAGGAGTAGATCATGAGTTCTCCACCATCAAAGGTGTTGTGGAGGATGTCACTGAGATTATTTTAAATTTGAAACAAGTTCGTTTCAAGTGTCAAATAGACGGAACGGATTATGAAAAGTTCTCTATCACTGTCGGTGGTCAAGATCAATTCAAAGCCGGTGAAATTGGAAACTTTACAACCGCATTCCAGGTTTTAAACCCAGATTTAGTGGTTTGTAACATGGATCCTAAGGTGAAGTTGAAGATGGATGTTGTGATTCAGAAAGGACGTGGATATCGTCCAGCTGAAGAGAACAAATCAAGCAGCGCTCCTATGGGTACCATTTTCATCGACAGTATTTTCACTCCAATGAGAAATGTGAAATACAGCATCGAGAACTTCCGTGTAGAGCAAAAAACGGATTATGAGAAGTTGATCCTTGAAATTCAGGGCGATGGTTCTATTACGCCAAAGAATGCTTTGCAAGAGGCGGCGAAGATTTTGATTCATCACTTTATGTTATTCAGTGAGGAGCGTATCACATTGGAAACAGAAATCAAGCGTGAGTCAGAAGAATTTGATGAAAGCAGCTTGCACATGCGTCAATTGTTGAAGACCAAATTGGTGGACATGGATCTCAGCGTGCGTGCTTTGAATTGCTTGAAAGCGGCAGATATTGATACCTTAGGTGACTTGGTTTCATTCAATAAAAACGACTTGTTGAAATTTAGAAACTTTGGTAAGAAGTCATTGACAGAATTGGAGGAGTTGGTTGAAAACAAAGGACTTCAATTCGGAATGAATGTAGCAAAATACAAATTGGATCGTGATTAATGGTTCATTAAAGTAGGAAGAAAATGAGACACGGAAAAACAGTTAACCATTTAGGTAGAAAAGCAGAGCATCGTGAAGCGTTGCTTATGAATATGGCTTGCTCATTGATTGAGCACAAGAGAATGAACACCACTTTGGCCAAGGCCAAAGCGTTGAAGAAGTTCGTTGAGCCATTGATCACCAAGTCAAAAACCGATAGCACTCACAGTCGTCGTATCGTATTCAGTTATTTGAAGAACAAAGAAGCGGTGACAGAATTGTTTCGCTCGGTTTCTCCAAAGATTGCAGATCGTCCAGGTGGATATACTCGCATCATTCGCACTGGATTCCGTCCAGGTGACAATGCTGAGATGTGCATGATCGAATTGGTGGATTTTAACGAAATCTATGGCAAGGAAGCTGAAAAAGCGGCAGCTAAGAAGCGCACTCGTCGTGGTGGAGCTAAGAAGAAAGAAGAGGGTACTGAGGCGTCTAGTGAAGCTACAGAAGCGGCGGTTGAAAAGCCAAAAGCAAAAAGAGCTCCTCGCAAGAAAGCGGATGATTCTGCTGCAGAATAATCTTGAAAAAATCAATTTAAAAAAGCCATCGAAAGATGGCTTTTTTGTTTGTATTTACTACCTTTGCCACCACAATATTTGAATCAATGAAAATTCTCGTTTGCATCAGTAAAGTTCCAGATACAACGGCAAAAATAGCCTTCTCAGCGCCCAATACCTATGACGAAAATGGAGTCACTTTTATCATCAATCCGTATGATGAATGGTATGCGCTAGTCAGAGCATTGGAATTAAAAGAAACTTTAGGAGGCAGTGTAACTGTGGTATCTGTAGGAGCTGCCGATTATGAGCCCATCATTCGAAAAGCATTGGCCATAGGAGCGGATGATGGTGTTAGAATTGACGCGGCAGAGTCCGATGCTTTTGCTGTTGCTAAAGAAATAGCGGAATATGCCCGTAGCCAATCCTTTGATATGATTCTGTGTGGAAAGGAAACGATTCAATACAATGGTGGTGTAGTGCCTGGAATGATCGCTGAAATGTTACAGTTGCCTTATGTATTTGGAGCTTCCAAATTGGATGTGAATGGCACAAATGCGGTTTTAGAGAGGGAAATAGCCACAGGAATAGAGGTATTTCATACTTCTTTGCCAATGGTTGTCGCAGCGGCCAAAGGAATGGCCGAGCAGCGTATCCCGAATATGCGAGGAATCATGGCCGCTAGAACAAAGCCTTTGAACGTCTTGCCATCGTGCAATGCACAAGCGAAGACCCATGTATCGAAGTTTGATATGCCACCGGCCAAATCGGGTTGTAAGATGATAGCTCCAGAAGATGCAGCCCAGTTGATCCAATTGTTACACGAAGAAGCCAAAGTAATTTAAGAAAGCAATGAAAACGTTAGTATTGATCGATAATCATGGTGGTAAAGCCACCAAGGCATCATTGGAAGCCATTAGTTATGCCATTGCAATGAACGCGGGAAATGTATCCGAAGTGACGGGTATTGTTTTCGGGAAAATAGAGGGAGACGCCAACACGGGCGTATGTGGATTAACGCAATTGGTGAATGTATCTTCTACGAGCGATAGTGCCGCTATTGCGCATTGGGTAGTGCAGTATTTAAAGGAGAGCGCAAGTACATTGTTTATTTCCAGCCATGATAACACAGGCAAGGAAGTAGCTCCACGCGTTGCTATCGCATGGGAGGCGGCTATGATTTCGGGGGTTACCCAAATGGCAAGCGTCAACGGAAGTTATACTGTTAAAAAGAATGTATTTTCCGGAAAGGCAATCAGCGAAGTTGTAACAAATGACAACAAAGTGGTGATGACGATATTGCCCAATTCATTTGGAGTGAAGAAGCAGGATGGTGCAGTAGCTATCCAAGCTGTGGAAGGTAGTTTGTCGGAGGGGAAAGTAAAGTTATCTGAGGTCAAAGGAAACCATGCCGAAGGTGGGATTCCATTGCCAGAGGCGGATATCGTGGTGAGTGGAGGAAGAGGCATGAAGGGTCCTGAACATTGGAGTCCCATAGAAGAATTGGCCAAGGAATTGGGAGCGGCCACGGCATGCTCACGTCCCGTTTCTGATATCGGTTGGAGACCTCATCATGAGCATGTAGGACAAACCGGAATTGCCGTGCGTCCCAATTTATACATCGCAGTGGGCATCAGCGGTGCGATCCAACATTTGGCTGGGGTGAACGGAAGTAAGGTCATTGTGGTGATCAACAAAGATCCAGAAGCACCTTTCTTCAAGGCGGCGGATTATGGTATCGTGGGAGATGCCTTTGAAGTGCTACCCAAAATCATCGATGCGGCAAAAGCCTACAATGCCTCAAAATAGTGTCGAAAAGAATAGAACTACATATCTCAGACATTAGTCCCAGCGGGACCACCAGTGGTGCCTATCAAATGGTCTTAGTGGACATCGAAGGAATTTGGCGATTGCCCATCATCATTGGCGGTACAGAGGCCCAAGCAATTGCCATCGCGATGGAGCGCATCGAGCCCTTGCGACCTTTGACACATGATTTATTCAAAACACTAGCCACATCTTTTGGTATTGAAGTAATGGAGGTAGAGATTTATAACTTCAAAGAGGGCGTTTTTCATGCTAAAATTATCGCCCTTCAGGATAGTCGTCAAGTGGAGATTGATTCGCGAACATCGGATGCAGTGGCCATCGCCTTGCGATTTGATTGTCCCATTTTT
>Ga0169931_10001498_pt1 | contig 38604 bp, 40 predicted proteins | sample Kivu_15m_20L_FD_129675 | JGI IMG/M metagenome (GOLD analysis project Ga0169931, IMG submission 129675) | Freshwater microbial communities from Lake Kivu, Western Province, Rwanda to study Microbial Dark Matter (Phase II) - Kivu_15m_20L... | ecosystem: Environmental > Aquatic > Freshwater > Lake... | reverse complement strand
TATTAACTATATATGGATAATTATGTTAATTTTACAAAATATTTTATGATTGGTGGAGAAAATTTAGAATATCAAGAACCTTCATCTTTAGAATTATATACAATTCCTGAAGGAACTATTTTATATCATGGTTCTACTAGTATTCAAAGTTTTAATCCACATGATATTAAATTAGGTAATGATATATTGATACAATATTTTTCTCCGAATAAATTATTTGCATCTAATTTAATAAATGGATGTGCAGAATATCCAATGACAGCAGGAGGATATATACATACATTTAAAGTGAAAAAGCCTATTACTAAAATTTTAGTAATGTCATTATTTGAAAAAAAATCAGCTGATAAATTAGATAGTTTAAATATTAAATATTGTATACGAAAAAATAATGTAAATTTAGATGGTGTAGGTTGGTTTTATTCTAGATCAAATATAGACGCTTTTAATAAAGATAATGTTCAAGTAGATGAAAATGTATATGAAGTAGAATTTGCATTATGTGATCCAAATGAATTTTTAGAATATATAAAAACAGAACAATGTATAGGACAAAGACAGTTAAGTCCTCCTTATAATTTTTTACAAACTAATATAAATACATAATTATAATTTATAAACTATAATATATTGAATAATAAATGGATATATATAAAGAAAATCAAATTATTAAATTAATGAATGCTAATAAATTATTTAATTGTTTTGATGTAAATAATAGCAATATATCATGTGTAACAAATATAAATATGACAGGTGGTAATAATAAAATTCATAAATCAACAAATAAAAAATTTTCATTTAAATATAATACTAAAAATATAATAACATATCCTACTAAATATATTAAATTAACTAGAAATCAATTACAATTATTAGATGATATTATGACCAGTGGAAATAGTAAAAAATATATAGATACATATAATAAATTAAGATATACAGAACAGGCAGGAATTTTAGATTTTGACAATACCAAATTAGATAAATTAATTATAAGTGGAAAAACAACTATTCAAGACAAATATGATATTGACATTTTATTACCTAAAAATATGATAGATGCGTTAGATTATGAATATATATTTCACACACATCCACCTACACCATATGCTGGTGCTAGAGTATTAACTCATGAAATATTGTATGAAGTTCCATCTATAGCAGATTTATATCATTTTGCATATCATCATAATGAAGGCAATATACAAGGATCTATAATAATAGCACCAGAAGGAATATATATAATAAGATTAAAAAAAGATATAAAATATATAGATGTACCAAGTATAAAAGGTGAAAAAATATTATTAAAAATACATGGAAAATTACAAGAAAAAGCAATTAAGAAATTTGGACATAATTTTACAGAAAATAATCAAAAATATTTTTATACTAAAGTGGCACAAGATAGGACATTTATAAATGAATATAATAAATATATACAACAATATTTCAATCCATATATTGTAATAATATATAAACCTAGAATATATGACAAATTAACTAAAAAATGGATAATAGAATCATTATATCTAAAAGTAAAACCAATTGAAATAGAATATAAATAATTTTTTATTTATTAATATATAATATATAATGTTTGAAATCAATATATATTATATATTACTCATTATTGGTTTTATATTAATTTTATATCAATATGCATATAACCAAAATAAATGTACAAAACAAGTTGTTTATAGATATATACCACGTGATTTTAATTTAGATTCCACTTTACCAGATGGTGTTAGTTATATGTATAAAAAAATGTTTGAAAATCCAACACCATATACAATATCATTAGGTAATACAAATTATAGGAAATTATCAAATACTAATTTTAATTAAACTAATTTTACTTTTATACGTTGATTTTTCTTTTTTGCACCAAATGTACTCCAATCTAATAATTGCTCTCTTTTATCATATTCTGGATCAAAATGTTGTTTATTCCATTGAATGCATTTAGGAATACCAACTACAAAATGCGGAGTTTTTTTTGGATCTGCTCTATACCAAAAAACTTTATCTTCCAAATTTAATGACCTTACTCTATTATTTATAACCATGCAACCATAATTTTCAGTCATTTGTAGGAATACTTGATTAAATGCATCTTGAGAATCAAACATACCTGCATAATGTTGATATAATCTTATTCTATTAGAACCAATATCTTCGCCCAATAAAAAAATAAAATCAAAATTAGATCGTAATTCTGGCTGGATACCTAATGAATATTGCATAGTAAGAATAAAAGTTAATTGATAATGTCTTCCTTCATTAAATATAGTTAATATATTAGGATCTTTTAACCATAAATGTTTAGAACTCATACAATCATCCATTATTAAATAACCTCTAGGATCAATTAATTTTTGTTTTCTTTTTGCACGTTCCTCATTTTGCGCTAACATCAATTTCTGACGTTTTAAAACACGTGGTATTATATTTTCATTATATTCATGATGTGTATATACTGGTGGAACAAATTCATTATAAAATCCTGTCATTTTATCTGTTGGTGCAATTACTGTTCCTCCTGGAATATCACGAATATGATGCATTATTTCACGGACAACAACACTTTTTCCAGACCCAGATTTTGCAATCATGGCAATTCTAGGATTAAGATGTTTTCCTTCATCATTATAAACTAAAGAATTCATATCAAATTTTTTAAATCTAGCAATACCTTCTTTGTTATTTTGTTTATGCATAAAATATATTTATATATATATTTATATAAATATATAATCTAATAATAATTTATATATATATAATATGAATATCCAAATAGCATTTATATATGCATTATTAACATTCCTTCTTATTTATGGAATACAAACATTAGACTATAAATATTTTTCATCTGAAAAAGATGAACGTATATTTAGAAATAGTATTTTATGTAGTGTAATTACATGGATAGTAATAGTATTTTTTATTTATAAATCAGAAATCGATATTCCTAATTATTCACTAAAACAACAAACTATATTATAATTATATTACTATTTCATTTGTTATTACCTTATTATTTTTTGCACTTGCAGGAGATTCTATTATTCCTTTATAACTTCCTGTAATATGGTTGGTACTATTATCTTTTATTAATTCAGTCGCATTAATTGTATCTATTTTATTAATATTATTAATATTATTAATATTATTTATTTTAGTTGCATTTTTATTGCCATATGATTCAACTAATAAATTTTTTTTTTCTAAATCTGGCATATATGATTCACTACCTTCTATATATGATTGATTATTTTCTTTTTTAGTTTCTTTTATAGGTATTTTTTTTATATTTGGTATATTTATTTCCTTTGTATCATTAATTACTTTACTTATTTTTATATTATCTTTATCTTTATCTTTTTTTATACTTAATGAATATGTTTGTTGATCTTTCTCTTCTTTATTTTCCGATGCTAACATTTGTTTTAATCTTGTTTTATCATCTATAATATTAGTATTTATTTGTATTTCATTTTCATTTTTAGGTGTATCTGCTAAAGTTGAATTTAGGAATTCTTTTAATAGAAAATTTAATGGTAACATTTTTCTAATAGCATTTTCAATTGAGTCTTTTATCATAATCATAGCCTCGCGTTGATTTTTTTTTAACTCAAATGGTGGTTGTTTGTGATAAAAAAGATAAGGATAATTATAAAAATCATTGGCACATTCTATATATATGGCTTTTACAAAATTATCTATTTCTATATTATATTCTAACATTGATTTTTTGTTCGAATTTGTATATACCGCTATATTAGCTTTAACAATTGCCTTTATTAAATCTGATAATTGTATTTCATCTGTTAACGATTCTTGTATCACTTTTATTATTGACATAATTTTTGTATTCGGCCATAGTTGAATTTTATGCAAAAATATTTGGAATTCTTTTAATTCATTATTATTTTTTGCTATTTTACATGCCTCATCATAAATTGTTTTCATATTATTATATATAAATGGCGCTAATATATTTTGCAATTGAATAGTATATTCACGTTTTAATTCCGCTTTAGTATCCATACTAATAATAAATAATATTATTATTTTATCCAAACATAATATTATTCATTTAATAATTAACATTATTCTGTATTACCACGTGTCATATTCATCATATTTTTTAATTCTATTGGTATTATACAACATCCTTTTGCTGTACTAAAATTACTAACATCATAACCACATGGTATTTTTGGTGGATTAGTTGTCCAATTATTTATATTACAATAATCCATTTTACAATCTTTTGTCAATATATCATGCAAATTTGCTGGATAATCATTCACTCCCATGTTTGATGGATATAATGCAAATTGCTCTTTATTACTTAAATATATATGTTTATATATATAAAATAATATACAGCCAACTATTGTTAACAATAAAAATTTATCCATATATCTATACAGTTTATATAGATATATTTTTATTATTTATATTTATTTATATTTATTTATTATACACACTTTTTTTATTTAATAATTGTGTAAAATGTTCATCTCCTTCATTAATAACTCCTACTCTCACCTTATTACCTACCATAAATTTTGTATATACTAAATAACAAATTAATCCAAATAATATCAACATTAATATATCTGGACATTGCTCCTCTACTTTCTTTACTAAATTATATCTAGGCATATATATAATATATAATATATAATATATTATATATTATATATTATATTATATAATTATAATATATAATTATTTGATTATTTATTAACACTGTCATTTATATCATTTGTTATCTTATTAAACGTACCATCTACTATTTTAAATTGTTCATAATCCGACATTTGTTGTTTAATCTCCAATAACTGCTTATTTAATTTTATTAATTGCTCTTCTTGATTTAAATCTTTATCATCTTTAACATCTTTAACATCTTTATCATCTTTAACATCTTTATCATCTTTAACATCTTTATCATTTTTATCATCTTTATCATCTTTATCATCTTTACATAAGGTGTTCAAATCGTCAGCTTTTCCTATATCATCTTTTAATTCATTAACATTATATTTTTTATTATTTTTTTGTTTTAATTTTTGTGCTTTTTGTAATGCTTCCATTTGCATTTCACTTTTACGTTTTTCAAATAATATATTTGCTTCTGCTTGTTGTTCTAAATGCTTTTTCATTAATGTATTTAATTCTTTTTCTCCATATTCTTTTGATTCAGCTCTTTCTGGATTATCTTCTAATGGCAACCATAAACCAACATCTCCAGTATATGTATTTACATGTGGATTCATTTCATGTAATTTTTTACAATGTTTATCACAATCTTCTTTAGTATCAAAAACACCTCTAACTTTAATGCCATAGAAATCTTTATATTTTATATAATCTTCATTTACCAAACTCATATATTCAGGACGTACAAGACTACATATTAAATTTTTGAATATTTCATATTCTTTTGAATTATCATTTAATTTTAAAAATTCTGGTTTTAGGATATTTTTAATTTGATTTTTGAAATTAGTGAAATTTTTTTCTGTTTCATCAGATAGTTTGATATTTTGAGCAGTAATAAAAGATAAAGCAACAAATTTTTGCCCACGAATAGGTTGATCAGCTGTTAAAAAATCTTCAGTATTCATTATAATTATATAAATAATAAATTCTTAAATAAAATTAAACTTATAATATTGGTCCTTCTTGTTTAAATGTATAATCTTTTTTACATTTTAATTTATATTTAATAAAATATTTTTCATAATCTTTTATCAATTCTCCAAATATATTTTTTGTTTTCAATAAATTATTAATTCTGTTTGTAGAACAATTATAAACTATATATCTTACAAAATTATATAATGTATCTATTGTTAATGATGACCATATAATTGCTTTGACACTAAAATTTTCAGCTAAATTATGCCATATCAATTTTATATCAGTATCTGGTATAGATACATCATTTTCAAATATTCTATATGTATTATTTTCACATATTGCCAATAATCCACCATTTGCTAATTTTTTCCATTCTGGTAATAACTTTTTTATTAATATACCAGGCCGTTTATCATATAATATCCAATATTTCATATTACCATACTGCTTTACTATATATATTTTTTTGTCTAGTCCATGCATTTTTGTTCCTATATTTTCTGATTCAGCACTATATCCAATACCTAATGGTGAATGTTCATTGCCAATATATGTTTTATTTTTATTGTTTATACATGTTGGCATTTAATATTACTTCAGAAATTATATATTATATAAAAAAATTGAATTTTATTATTTTAGTTATACATATTTTTATATATTATAAATAAAATGACTACAAACACATCTGAAATTGCAGGTATTATAATATGCATAAGAGAAGGAAAATTATATGATAATAATTATACTAAATATAAACCACTATCAAAAAATGGAAAAATCATAATACATGTTATTAATTATAACGATTTACAATTATTTTTATCAGATGAACCACCAACACAAGCAAACAGTTATGTTGAAGAAGAACAAGAAGAACAACTAGATGAACATAATAAAAATAATAAAAATAATAAAAATAATAATGCAATATTTAATTATATATGTGATATCAAAAATGATATAGTAAAAATACATCCCAGTAAAGTATCTTTTAATTTTGAATGTTGTAGTGGCATTAATATAAATCCAATTACATATATATATAGTTTTATTAATAAAGATATTACTATGAAATTTATATATCAAATGCTATTTAATGGTCATATGGTAATTTGCGCAGATTTTTCATTAAAAGCACTTATTAATTGTTGGATTCCTGAATTAGGCATTTGTCCATTTATTCGTATTGGTTCATGTAGTGGAAAAATAAAATTAGTTTTTGATAAAGAAACTCTATTAAATGCACCTTCCGCACAATTAAATAAAGTAGCAGAATTAGCTATTAATCAAAATATAATTGTTGAATGTCAATCAAGAACTATAGTATATAGCATAAATAATGATTTTAAAAATGCAAAAAATCAACCATATAATAAATTAACTATTTTAACTACTGTATCAAAAAATATTAATTCTATACAACAAAACAATAATAATGCATCTAATATATGTGGTCATTGTATGTTGCACTATAATACAGGCGGAATTTTATTAACAAGTAATTGTCATTTTGCAGATCTTAGCAAAATTGAAACAACATTTGATACATTAATTATTAGTATTGAAAAACAACATGGCACTAAATGCAATCTTGCTCAAGAATTAATAACATCATATAAATCTGCTACATCTGAAAATGATAAAAATAATATACTCACAAATATTAGTTCTGCATTAATTTGTACTACATCTAGCACTCAAGATGAACCTACTAATAATATTTATAATACATTAGAAGAATAAATTAAATTTTATTATAATATATAATAAATTATATATTGTATTTTATATAATGAAATTTAATTATACTGATTTTATATCATTCATATGTATCATATGTTCAATTCCTTTAATCATATTAAAATTTATTTTACTATTTATACCTACTCTATTTTTAGTTAGTTTATCTATCTATAATTGCAATAATTTATCTACATGCTTTTTTATTACTTCTTATGGTTTGTCTTTTATAATAAATAAAATTGAGAAATATTTAATACTATTTATATCTATATTATTTTATCCTATTGGTCTAATAAATTATTATAATAATTATCCCATCATTTCCTTCTTTAGAAATAATATCACTTCTTCTAATATTAAATATTATCAAATGCATCGTAATATAATAAATGCATGCGAAAAAGAAGGTTTTTGTGAAGTATTTATAAAAATACTTGTTATGTGGAGTTTTTTACCTACTTATAGACATGCTTTTTTAAACAATCCTATATTATTTGAATATAAAATGCATCTAACTAATCAACAAACACAACCATATAGTATATATAATATAACAGAGATATGTTCTATTTTATTTAGTTATATAAATAAAATAAATTTAAATATACATGATCATACAATAGATAATATAGGTTTTACTCCTAATTATTCCATCAATATATATGATAAAGTTTTAAATTATGATAATCTAGGATTACAAGTTTGTGGCATTTATACTACTATAATACATCTTGAATACATATATAAAAAAGTAATTGATTTATTTTATGCAATAACTAATAATAAATATAGTAAATCAATAATGTATAGATCTCATCCTATATATAATTATATATATGCAATAAAAAATATTAAATGTGATTTTATTCCTTTTGAAACTAATATTACTTCACGTATAAATGTTGTTGATTTATTAGTAGATTATGATGATATGTACCATGTCATTTCTGGTAAAGTAGAAGTAAATATTGCTAATGGAAATATAATAGAACATCCTATGTTGTGTTTGACACATGATGGATATGTAATGCAATATGTATGGAATCATATTGATTATCTTTTTAATAACAAAGTAATGGTATTTTTATATAAAAATAATCATCCAATTTAATCATCATCTATAAAACAATCACCTATATTAACAATAGGAAATTCTGATTTTTTCATTTTTTTAATAAAATCTTTATCTGAACATATTTTATTATTACACGATTTCTTATATTTCAATAAATATTGTATCATTCCTGTTATATCACTTTGTTCCAAATTTATTGTTATCAATTCATCTGTCAATATATTATATAAATAATAATTCATCATATTTATATCATATATTTCATTATATATATATGCATATATTGCTAATTGTATTAAATGTATATCTTCTAATGCATTTGTACATTTAAATTCATATAAATTATTATTATCTATACAATCTATCCTTCCTATAATTATACTTGTTATTATTTCTTTTTCAAATTCTGCATCTTGTGATATTGATAAAGTATCCAAATTTAAAAAACATTCTCTAATATTACTTTCTGATAGCCAATTATATGTTTTAATTTGATCATATTTATATATATATCCAGATTGTTGTGTCATATATAAATTTGTTAATTTCAAAAACATCGCAATATTAATTGAATTATTTATAAAAATATCATTATAAGTCAAATTATTTATTAAAAAAATAGATTCCATTGCATTCGGTACATTTTTTTTTATATACATCTCATATAACATAGGTATAGCTGTACCTGTAATATCACTTACTAATTCATAATATTTACCTACATTTGTTATTTCTTCTATCTTAGTATCTATTAATATTTTATTACCTCCTTTTTTTATATTATAATATCTAATTTTTGATAAACATGTATTTACTACATCAAATGGTAAATGCCTCACTAAATCTGTTGCATTTATACATTTATCTTTTTGTTTAATTTCCCTAACTATAAGTTCTTTTTCCATCATAAGTAGTGTATATTTTTTAATGTTTTGTTTATTTAAAAATGTTAAATAATTTTTATCATAATTATGAAATAATATCAATTGATCAGAAGCTCTAGTACATGCAACATATAATTCATTTGGACATTTTGTTTTATCTATAGTTGATTTATAAATATCAAAATAAAAATCATCAAAACCAAATACAAAAACTATTTTCCGTTCCAACCCTTTTGCCTGATGAAATGTCGAAAATACTAATTTATCTTTAATAATATCATTATCTAAATTTTCTTCATCTGAATTTGGAACATAAATTAATATTTCTGGCATCAAATTTTTTATATTATTTTCCAATTTCCTTACTGGTGAATGCACTGATCTTATTGATGGTGCTAATATAAATATATCAGATGGTTTAGTACCTTTTAAAATATAATTAATAAAAATTGTGTAAGGTGTTAAATCAAAAGTATTACATATAACATATTTAGGCAGAAATTTCCCTTTTCTAGCATAATTCATAAATGGTTGATCATATAAACATGTATTAATAAAATTACATATTTTACTATTAACTCTATAACTAACACTCAAATCACATTTTACCCAAGACTTACTATTAATATTAAATACCTCTTCTGCATATTTTATAAATCTACTATCTGCGTTATTAAAATCATATATACTTTGTCTAAAATCTCCCAATATACATATTGAACACATCATATTTGCACTATCTATATATATTTTTTTAACCAATTTATAATATAATTCACTCATGTCTTGTGCCTCATCCAATATTATATAATCATACTTCACACTTTTACTCATATATGCTGTTGGCAATCTATATGATAACTCATTATCTGTTATACATCTACTATCATAATATTTTACTGCAAATGAATGATATGTATGTGTTTCTAAATTAGATATACCTAATTTATCAACTTTACATTTTGTCTCCATCCTCAACTTTTTATTATATGTCAAATGTAATATATTCTTATCTGGATATTTTAATGCTATATGTAAAATACATGTTGTTTTTCCAGCTCCAGCAACTGCATCCACTATTATATTATTATTTAAAATACTATCTATAATAATTTGCTGTTCATTTGATGGAGTATGCATATATATACTTTAAATTTTATATTGATTATATAAACTAAATATATATACACAAATTAATATTTGTTCTATACAAATTAATATTTGTTCTATACAAATTAATATTTGTTCTATACAAATTAATATTTGTTCTATACAAATTAATATTTGTTCATTGTTGATTCTGCATCTACTATAATTGGGATAATGATTTTATCCAAAAAAATTTCTGTTTTACTATATTCCAATAATGCATAAAAAATATCAACTGCATAATCATTTGCACCTATAACTTGTTCATTTTCATTGTAAATTAGATCAATTAAATATTTATTTTTAACAATGAATTCTGGATCAATTTTAATACCTTGTAAAATAAAATTAACTTCAGGACTACTAGGCTTATATACAAATTTTAAATTATTACCTATAATATGAATATATTCATGACCTGTGATTGTTTTTTCAGTCATAGATAATGTTCCAAATAATGTTTGTGTAAAGGAGAAGCTTTAGCTTCGGAAACCTCAGGTAGCGTTAGTTAATATATATATTAATTAGACTATAATATATGTTTTTATTTCAATTTTTATCTATTATTATATGACTTAATATTATTACAATGTTTCTAATACATAATACTTTAACTGATTATTTAGAAAATATTTTATTAGATCAACAATTAAAATCTCCTTCACAAACTGGAAATCTTAATGAAGGATATGGTGTATATGAAGCAAAATAACAAAAATATATATTTTTTAGTACTGTAGATACTATATATAAAAAAACTATAGGTAATTGCACTCTATATTTTGATTACAAATTATTATATAATAAATCTTATTATATAACTAATTATCATACACCTCGTGCACAACAAACAATAAAATATCCACAATATTATAAAAAAACAAAAAGTGTTCTTAAAAAATTATTTAATAAATCAATAAAAATAAATAAAAAATATTTTCAAATAAATCAACAAATTGCTATTAAAAACAATGCAAATTTGAAATACTTAAAATATATTAAATTATATACTAACAATAATATAAATAAACCTTTATCTAAAAAAATTAATGATATATTATATAAATTTTATCCTAATGTTAAAATAATTTATCAAGATTACAATATACCTTCTTTATAAATAAAAATATGTATATTAATAAATTTCATAATATTTAATAACCTATTAATTATTAAATAAATTTCGTTATAACTTATCTTTTATATATAATGCATCTTCTATCAATTTAAAATCATTGGGATATTGTTTGCGTGTAATATTAGAAAAAAGTGTATCTGCTAATTCTAAATTTCCTGATATTTTATTTATTTTATGTAATCCATAATAATCAATATTTTTTTTATAATATTTATATTCTTCATTTGTCATATTATTTAAAATATTTTTTACTTCATCTATTTGAAGATAAATAATAGCATATCGTAATGATTCTATTTTATCGTTTTTATCTATTATTTTATATATATTTACTAATGGTTGTCTATAAATATTATGTTTTGGAAAAATAATATGATTTATTTTACTTATCACTGCATGTGTATCACTATTGCATGTTTTACATAATGATCCATTTTTATTAATTAATTCTATTAAACATTCTAAATGAATAAACATATTGCAATTACATGTCATTTTAATTAAATTATCATTATAATCAGATAGACATATAAAACATATTTTATCACATAAGTCATCTATTTTATAATAATTTACTAATATTTTTAATATAGGTAAACATCTTAATTTATAAATCGTATTTATAATTTTATGTGTAATTAATTTTGGACATTTAGTACATATACAATTAATTATATTTAATAATTTATTACACATATCAACATCAAATTTATTACTATATATATTTGTAAATGATGAATATGTGATAAAATCTAAATTAGGTATATTATTTTTATATAGAATACTTCTAGTGCTAGATAATAAATTATTATATATATAATCTAATATATTGTATGTAAAATTTATATTATTGATATTACACAAATTTGATTTATAGTTAAATATTTCTTGTTCTGTCATATTATTTAATATATTTTGTACAATATCATCTTGTAAATAATGAATAGCATATATTAATTTGTTGTCAGTTGGTTGAACACATAAATTGCATTTTTTATTATAACAAGGATAAATATTACTATTAATCATTTCAATTATTATATCTTTTTTCTCTATAATACTATGTTGTATATTATTTTGACAATCTATAAATTTTTCTTGAAATGATTTAAATTCATCTGAATACATCATTTTATTATTTTATTATTTTATTATTTTATTATACTATTATATATATATAATATAAATTCAATTTTTATACATCATAGTAAAAATTGAATTTATATTTCTCTCACAATATTTCTATAACATTCAGTTTATTTTGTAATTAAAATGGAAAATGTACACGATTGTAAATTAGCGCATGTACACGATTGTAAACCAGCGTATTTATATTTCGAAGCTATAAATCGAAATGATATGGATTATATAAAGAACAATGTGTTATCGGTAAAAAATAACGATTATATATTTTACTATGCTCTATATAATGGTAATATAAATATAATTACTTTTTTGCAAAATGATTTTTGTTTTGATAAAAAGAAAATATGTAATTACGCCGCGTGGGGAGGAAATATTGATATACTTAAATATGCCCATCTACAATTGGAAGGAAAAATTATGTATAGTACGCTAGTTCATTCAACAATACATAATAGTATTGAATGTCTTAAATATTGTTTGTTGCATTATAAGTTTACATCATATAATACAATAAATTCGGAACTTGTTAGATTTTGCGCATGTCATCATAGTTATGATTGTTTAAGATATATATTGAATAATACGGAAGAATTCGATTGTAAAATTTTAGCAATTTTGAACATGAATTGTGCGTCACCTAATAAATCAAAAGAGATCAAACAAAACGAAATAGAAAAACTAGGTACGAAAGAAATAGAAATACGAAATAAAAAAAAACAATTAGAAAAAGAAACCAAAAAAATGGTACTAGAATTATCGGAAAGATACCCTAACATTGTAGACTACAATGAATACTGTGGTTTACCTACGAATTATTTAGATATTTTGATGTACAATATTAATAATTATTGTATAAAAAAAATATGTAATAAATATGAAGATACATCTGATTGCGATGAATAATAATACGAACGTATATACAATAAACTAACAGTATTATTATTTAATTATTTTGATATACTATATATATAACTCTATTCATTTGTATTTTTACCATAATAATACAAATATTCGTATATTGGAGGACAAAATATATCTAATTCATCATCAGTAAAATCGATAGAATTGGTGCACTTAGATACTAAATCATTGCCGCGAAATGACTTACGCATAAAAATTTTGTATTTATTTTCTTGTTCAACGCATTCATTAATATATTTATCTTTTATATCCATTATTTCATTGATTGAATACTCATTGCGATAATCATGATATCTCTTAATATATATGCTTAAAATTATTATTTTTACTTTCACATTTAATATATATTTGCCATATTGATTAAAATCATCTGCAAAATTAAATTTTTTATTTCGTAAATTTGCGCCGATGTATAAATCCCACCCAGAATGATCATTATCAAAACAATCATCTTTGTATGGCGGAAAATAAATTTTAGAATGTTTTTGAGAAAATATTTCTTTATATTTTCCATTCCATAATTCGTTACATTGTTTCTTTATTTTTTCACATTTATCGAAGTATTTTTCCTCAAAATAATCATCATATGATTCAAATACATACTTCTGCTATCTGTCCGGCCATAAGTATCGTATCAATTAAATTTAAATCATAATTAGCTATTTTTAATATATGTTCAATGTCTCTTAGATCGGTTATAGTTGGATCATTGGTATTCATCGTATATATAAATATATGTTTTATACATTTATATAAAATTATTTCAATTATTATAAATAATAATTAATATAAAATAGTTATGTATAATATATATGGAAGTAGATCATAGTGAAAAAAAAATTCAAATGATTTTAATAATAAGTGTATTATTATTTTGTGTAAATTATGGTGTTTTTGGAATTTCTAAAATAAATATATTAGAAACAATCACTAATAAAATAGGATATGGAGATATAATTATGCGATTTATATTTATTGTAATAGGAATTAGTGCAATATTTCTAATAACAAAAACAAAAATATATTTGCCATTTTTGGGAGATACAGTAATACCTACATCTATATTGCAAAATAGAATACCTGATAATTATAATAAAGAAATTACTATAAATACAAAACCAAATACTAAAATAATATATTGGGCTGCTGAACAAAATAATGAAAAAGATATTAAATATCCAGATACAGCATATTTAGATTATGATAATTATGGAATAACTACATCTGATAACAATGGTATGGCTACATTGAAAGTAAGAAATCCTCAACAATATAAAATACCATCAGGAAGAATATTAGATAAGCATATACATTGTAGATATGTAAAATATCCAGGAATGTTATCTAAAATAGAAACAATTAAATTATTATAAAGTAATTATTTAGTTATTTTTAGTTGATTTTTTTTTATTTACAATGCATTTAATTCTAAATTCATTTAAAAAACATTCACCTCTAAGATATTCAGTTAAATTTGTATTTTTAAATTGTAAATAAAAGTCAGATTTTTGGCAATATTGATCATATACATTACCTTGTATATAATCTTTAACATTATTTATACTGCCTAAATATTGTTTTATATGTTCATTACCTCTATTTATATGTTGTATAAATGCATCTAAATAATTTATTTTTATATTCAAATTAGTAATAAATGCATTTAATGTATCAATAGTAATATAATTTAGAAATTCATCTTTTGTCATATGATTACTAATATTTCCATCATTTCTATGAAAAGCTTTATTATTTGTTTTATTATAATTATCTAATATATATTCATGTATTTTTTTTATATATGATAATTTAATTTCATCTTCAAAAAATATATAATTTGGATGTATTTTAGTATTCGTATTTATTCTACAAAACGCTATTTTTATTTCATCTATATTTTTCATAACTTGTATATGAACTCTAACTGGAATATTAGAAATATCAATCATAGTATTTAATTTTTCTAATGCTTTCAATCTATGTTGTCCATCTATTATATATAATACTGTATTTTTTTCAATATTAGTAAATTGAATTTCTGGTAGTCTGCATAATAAATTATTATCTTGCGTAATATCATTCACTAATACATCTACTACATTATTATCAATAGGTCGTTGAAAAGGTGGAATTATAATATTATTAGTAGTTATTAAATTAACTATAGTTTTTGCAGATAATGTTTTTATTATAATATCTTGACTATTTATAACTATTTCATTCTTTTTAATTTTTGCAAGTATATCCATTAAATTAATATATTTATAAATATAAATTAGTAGTCATTTTATTATTCAATTTTTATAATTATAGTAAAAATTGAATTATTAAGTATTATATTAGTCTATTATATAATATATTATAACTAACGTCAAAAACAGACTACTTTTCAATGACAACAACCATTGGATATTGCAGATTATCTGCTAATAAAGCAGATATTCCTATTTGTTATTTAATTAAACGAAGTAATAATAAATATAGTGTAGTTATAGGTAAATCCAATAAAACTACTACACATTGTACATATAATTTTATTCTAGAAGAAGAAGTTGCAAATTGTTTTCCATCTATATTTTATGCTAATTTTGCTAAAACATTATTTGCATGTTTATATTTACCAACTAATGAAATAGCTGAAACTATATGGCAATCTAAAAGTATATATGGTACTACTTATAATAATAATAGATGTGTTTTTGGATATAAAACATTAGATAAACAATTAAAACAAACACAATTAAAACAGATAGAATTAGATAAAGAACAATTAGCATTGTTAGAAATAACAAATAATCTTTTAATTATATGGGGAAAAAAACAAAAAATTAAACCAGGATCATGTCTAATTGTAGCTGATATTATAGTCGATAGTATTGCTTTAATTTTAAAATCTGTTTTCCAAGATCAATTTACTGTAATTAGTATTACAGAATATAAAAAGAGGATGACAAATAATATTTAGAACATAATTTCAGTATATATTTTGTTTTATATAAAAAATTGAAATTATTTTTAATAGATAAATCTATTATATTTACATTATAACTAACGCTAAAAAAAATCATCATCATATATTAACAATTACAAACAATATTTTTATGTCTTCTTTACAAAAAGTAGAACCTGAACTTTATGATAATGTAGACGCATTTTTTAAACAATCATCGTCTAGTTTATGGGGAAATTGTGAATCATTAGAAACAAATAAGAAAATCATTGATTATATGAATAGTTTATTTTTCCCTTATTTAGGAGAAATATTACTTGAAAAACCTCCTTATAGATCTCCTGTATATGAAACATCAGAATTACTAATTTCTATTGCTAAACAAAAAATGTTAATGCGTTTTGGATCAAATAAGCCTGCAAAATCATTTGATCCATTACCAATTAAAACAATTAAACATAGAAAAACTGCTAGAGAAAATGTAGTGTGTTCTATATGTTTGAAAAAAGTTGATACTAAACTTGAATTACAAACACATTGGAGAAATAATCATCAAGATATTCCAATGCCTAGCAATCTACAAATTACAGCAAAAAATGAAAAAATTGCTACTACATTCAATTTGATTCCTATCCATCATCCGGATTCGGATGAAACACCTAAAGCTAAAAAAAAACGTTTAGAAAATGTTGTAAATACATTATAACAAATTTTTTTATATTTATTTATATGTATAATAAAAATTGAAATTATTTTTCATTAAATATATCGTATAGTATAGTAATTAATCAAACTTATTAAAAAATGTCAAATGAATATTTCAGGAAATTGCTTGAAGAAAATATAAACAAAATCAAATTATTACCACCAGAATTTAGTGATATACCACTTAATCAATATAAAATCTTTTGTGATGCACGTTTAAATAAATTAATTACTGATTTTAATATTATGCAATATGACTATAATAATTTTACTGCATTTTATAAAAATACATATTTACCACAATGTAAATATATTAAATTACTAATGGCTACACATAATCTTTTTAATTTAGTCAATAATATAAATGATACAATATAAAATAAACACATCTTCTAAATTTAAATTATTATTTAGATATCTATAACTATCTTTCTATAACACCAACACATTAAAATAATCATATTTACTACATTTATTTATATATAAAAAATTGAAAATATAATTTATTGATAGGTCCATTTATAATTCTATTGTAACTAACGCTAAAAAAGTTACAGTCTCTGTACTTTATTGTTGTTTGCAAAAACAACACCTCTCTCTTTCTCTAACTCTCAAGCTATCAAACAGAACTCCTGTGAAATGCAGAATCAACATGCCACCCATGCCACCCATGCCACCCATGCCACCCATGCCACCCATGCCACCCATGCCACCCATGCCACCCATGCCACCACTTGTGCAATGTGTGATAACCAAACATTCGCTTTCGTTTGTTCTCTCATGTGTCTTGTTCAAGGAATATTTGAAGACATCATCCCACTCGACCAGATTTTTCATGAGTGCATGCATTGTAAAAAACAAGGTACCTGTTTTTGTGGCTTCTCTTTCTGTTGCCTAGACTGCAAAACAAAGTGGTATGACAAAAACAAGCGTCCATATGATGAAGACCATCCTGACAACACACCACTGAAACACAAGACAGATCGGATTATCCACCTTGGAGAAATTGGACTTGATGTTTATCACAACATCAAGTATTTTGTGCATCCAGTGGCATTGTTAGTTTGTGATCTTATTCATCAAGAGGCTCTGCAACGGAGTCTGAACACAAATGCTTTGTCAAGAGATTCACTTAGATCGCAGTTCGAACAAGTCAGCAAATTGTATGTTCCATCGCTTAAGACGTTTCTTGGTAAAGTTTGGGAATCTGATATTGAAGCTGTGTTGAAAGATGTGTTGGAACATGCCGTTAACTCTCACATTAACCGCTCATTGTTAATTTGTGCATCTAATGTGCGTGGTAAAGAAGACGATTTGGCTTCTGGTACTTCATATGCTTGTGATATAGTTGTGATTCAGAATGGTTGCACCTATTGCAGATATGAGAAATGCATATGCAAACCACAACTACGCAAGAAAGTGCATTTTGATACTTCAGCAATGCCATCTCCAGCGACAACGACATCGTTACAGTTGCTATTAAATCCATGCATGATGTGTAACAAAAAAGAATCTGTTTCTGGCCGTGTGTGTTCAAACGATTGTGCTCTGGAAGCGCTAACAACACTGGGCCCTCTTTCTGCTGATCAGGCAACAAAAATGGTAGGTAACTTTTATAATTATTGGACAACATAGTAGTTAGGCAATCCATAGAACAATCATGATGTTTGTATTTAGATCAAACATTATGTGTATAATAGAAGCTTTGTGCGTGCTTCTGTTATTGGCAAAAATTCCCTTCTTTTATTAAAAACCCAAAAAACAAAAAGAAAAAGAAAAAGGGAAAATAGTATTGTTTTATTCATTTTTACTGACAAATAATTATTATTTTATATTATATGTGTTTTTATTATAATTATTAATAAAAAATTGAAATTATAATATATTGATAGGTCCATTATAATTTTAATTATAACTAACGCTAAAAAAGTTACAGTCTCTGTACTTTATTGTTGTTTAAAACAACACTCTCTCTCAACTCTCACACTATCAAAAAAACTGTCACACTAATGTCTGGACCACTTCCTATTGATAGTGAGGTGAAAAAGACTGTGCACAAGAATATGGAAAACAATGTGCCATTTGCCATTTACTACAATGGCAAATGGCATGTATGTACTGGCCCAATCGAAATAGGAGAAAGACCATTGGCACACAACAATGGCCCCCCGTCCTACGAAAAATCTTACAAAAGTCCACCATCCTACGAAGACTTTTACAAAGCTCCACCACCTTACAAAGGCTCTTGGCGTTGGGATCCATACAATGGAACCAATCCGGTTGTACCAGTATAAGGGTTAGTATTAGATTCCATAGAGCAATCATGATGCTTGTACTTAGAGCAAGTATTATGTGTATAATAGAAGCGTTGTGCGTGCTTCTGTTATTGGCAATCCTTCTTTTATTCAAAAACCCAAAAAAACAAAAAACAAAAAATAAAAAGGGAAAATAGTATTGGTTTATTTTATAAAAATTGAAATTTTTATTGTGTAGTCAATATAATTAACTTATACAAAACTACAAAAATGACAACTCAGAGTAATAATGGAAAATGTATTAAATGCAATAAATTTAAAAATAATTTATTAGATCATATTTGTTCAGATAATTTATTAGATCATATTTGTTCAGGATGTCGTAGTAAATTATGTAAAAGTACTAATTGTATTATTGAAAAACATGATAACCATGATTATTGTTATTTACATGTAAAATTATGTAATGTTATTGGTTGTAGTCATACACGACTACCTGAACATAATTATTGTAATAGTCATAAACAAAAATGTAAAAATAAATTATGCCATAGATTGTCAAGAAGTAAATATAACATTTATTGTTCATTTTTTTGTTCTCAAATATCCTCATATATATTAATGATTGAACATGATAATAATAATAATAAATTTAATAATGATTAATTTAATCATAATCAACATTAAAATATGCAATTTTTATAATTACACACTTGATCTAAAAAATTGAATTTATTTTATATTGACAACTCCATTATAACTAATATTGTAACTAACGCTAAAAAAGCGCAGTTTCTGCTCTTTATTTTAACTGCAAAGAAAACACTTTCGCTTCAGTAATCAATGACTGCTAAATTTGATGCAAATATGGTATCAGCTAAATTTGATACAAATGTTGCATCACAAGATACTGATGTGTCAAATACTGTCATTGATCAAGTTCCGAATATCAACAATGCAGATATAGATCAAGATGTAATCCTTGTGATTAATAAATTACAAGAATTATATTCTTTGTATCAATGTCCGTGTTGTGGATCTGAACTATTAGAAAAACGCATTTGTTGCAAGGGATGCAATCAGGATTTTGCAACGCTATTAGTAGAATCAAATATATGCTTTCAATGTTGTACTAATAGTACAACATATGATTACTATATTTCTGATGTTTATCATGTGAACGACAGTTATGTAGTATGTAGTGCAAAGTGTATGTTTGATTTTATGGATGGAGTTAGGCAAGGATCAGATGTATTAGATAAGTACAAATCTAAATTTACCTAGATGTTTTGGAAAATTTAGATTTGTACTTTTTACCTAGATGTTTTGGAAAATTTAGATTTGTACTTTTACCTAGATGTTTTGGGAAATTTAGATTTGTACTTTTTTTTATAGACTTATAGAATGATTTATAGATCTATTATATAAAAATTGAAATAATTTTTATATAATAGATCTATTGTATTAATACAGTAACTAGACTAAACACTGTTTCTGAACAAATGGAAAGTAATATTATTAAACAAATTATTACAAAAATAGAAGATTCAACACAACTTAAATTTTTGGAATTGATAGATTGGTTATTATCACATAAATCTGTTGTAAAAGTTGTGTTAAAAGATTGGATTATTTTTGAAACAATTTATGAATTAGTGCATAATACTAAACCGAACAATCCAAATTATACAGAAGTATTATCATTGGAAACCTCAGGTAAAGAAGATACATCAGATAAAGGATTATATTTACGTATTTGTATGAAATGTCCACAACATAAAAATAAAAATGAAAAAGTTACTATTTTACATGATATTACAAATTATGTATTTGACACTTATTTGACTAAGTTTAAAGTTTGTGAAAAAATTTTAACATATGATAATACACAAAAAATCTATTATGTTTCACATAATAGTGGCAATGGACCATACAATATTATATTTGATTTTGTTTTTGAAGATACACATTCTAGTGCAATTGTTACAACTGAAATGTTGGCTATTTATTATACTAAAACAAAACCACCTTTTTTACATGGTATTTGTTCACATGTTTTTGCATCTAAATTATGTATTAACAATAGCGAAGATTTAATCAACCTGTATATTGATTTAATTAAAAATAAACTTTGTTTTTATGTAAGTTATGTAAATAATTATGATATTACTAAAAAATGTGATTTTTATAGTAAATTAGGATTTACTTTAATTTCACATGATAAATTAACTTAAAATTTGTATTTTCTTTATTGTAAAAAAATTGAATTATTTTAGTTTATAATGTTTATTTATTAATATATTAACTAAAAGTAGTATCACAAATTGTAATTATGACGAGTATTCAACAATCACTTATTACTTGCAATACACTAAGTAATATTTTATTTGAAGATAATAATAACGTATTTAAACAGTTGAAAAACGATTTAAAAAAAGATTCAAGAAATGGTTTATCATATTTATATCGCATTAATTATTTGAATAAGTATAAAAATAAGCTATATAATATTATAAATAACAATCAGCCATCTATGTTAGATATTACAAATACTCTGTATTTATTATGTAAAGAATGGTATCTGACGTCATGTGGTGATTTATTTCAGTTAATAGAATATTGTATTTTAGTAATATTTGATACAAAATTACCAAATACCAAAGATATTACTAATTTTATATATTTTATATATACTAATTATTTATATGATTTCAATGATATAATAATTCCAAAAAAATTTACAAGATGGTGCATTGTATATTTAAAATTTTATGGAAAGAATTACCAATTAACTTAATATATTATCAAATACTAAATTATTTTATAAAAATTGAAATTATAATAAATTAATAGATGTATAATAATAAATATATTAATTTATCTATCATTTCTATACACAATGACAAAAAATATTTCAGAATTAGAACAAGAAAAATATGAACATATAATAAACATTAATAATTTAACTATACAATTACAAAATATGATTGATATGCAATTTTTATATACATTTGATATTGGCGATTCATTACCAAATGAATTTAATAAAACACAAATAGAATATTATAATAATAATATAAATAATATTAAATTGCAAATAGAGAAAGCTACAAATAATTTAGCAATAATTCACTATAAATTAGAGTTAAATGTTTTATCATTAAATGTAATCTAAATATAACTTACAATATTATTTTATTATATAAAAAAATTGAAATAATAATTTATTAATAAATCCATTATTAATTTAATTATAACTAACGCTAAAGAAGCAGAATGGAAAAATTATACAATACAAATACTGTATTTACGAATACAGTATTTGCATTTAGCTATTTATCACAAACAAAGGATACTTTTATGATTATTCCATTAATTGCAAATATTTTAAGCAGTGGAGCCATATCTAATTATGATAGTGGTTGTCAAATAGATAATGTTCATATTGTAGATGAAACATATCAATGTATGAAAGAAACTACTGGATATTCTATGGAAGAATTTTACAACTTATTATTAAATGCTGGAAAAAATTGTCAAATAAAAACAACGACTGGTTATAGTAGACACAGTAAAAATAAAAATACAAATCTTAATTTTACTACTAATATTACATTTAATAATTTATATATCAATGAAGAAGCAGTGATATGTGCATTTTCAAGAATGACAGATATTTCAACATGGAAATGCCACGCAATATCGATAACAATATCTTTAGATATTAAAACAGATATTCCAAACTATTGTGAACTAGCAAAAATAGCGCTTTTAAATAAACTTAAAAAAAATAATCTATTTAATTATAGAAAAATATTTGAAAATCAATATGAATTATTAAATAATAAAAATGAAGTAATAATAATTTTAACTTTTATATATTATAGATCACTAAAATATAATATTAGTTTAGCTAGTTTATGTGTAAACTATCCATATTCTAATTTATCATATGAAGTTTCATATGATATGGAATTAGCATTACTTAGAGAATATAATAATTATGATATTGACACATTCTTACATAAAATAAAAAATAAAGAATATTTATATTTAAGAACAAATATTTTCTATGATGAAAATAATGATGATAAAATATCATTGGAACTGTATAAATATTTGGGATTTAAATGTATAGAAGTGTAATAAATATATTAGTTTATTTTTGAATTGAAAAATTGAATAATTTATATGTAAAATAACAATTATTACTATTATTATATATTTAATGGATGTAAATATTGTTATAGATATAAATAAATATGTTATAACTATACAAAAATATATTAGAAGATATTTAGCAACTAAACATATATTAATTCCTTCATCAAGATATCAAACAAAAAATTGGCGAAAAAATAGAAGGTGGTTTAAAAATGGCAAATCAAATGAATGCGAACAGTATCAGATTAGTTTGCTAGAAAAAATAATAAATACTAATTTAATAAAAACAAATGACAGAATAAATATAGAAATCAATGAAATAATTAATAAAAAAAATCCAATGATAAGCAATGATGGATACGATTATACTGAAAACTTTGATAGAGTATTAATAAAAAATAATAATAAATATTATTTTAATTTGAAGTTTGTTTGTGATAATGGTGGAGCACAAACTAGAACATTAAGAGAAGTATATCATTTTTGTAAATATCAAATGCAATATTTAATAAAATTTAAAACAAATAATGTATATTTTATAAATATTTTAGATGGAGATGCATGTTATATAAATATGGATAAATTTGTATATTTATTAAATAAAGAAAAGTATAAATATATAATAAAATATATGTTTATAGGTAGTTTACATGATTTTCAGAAGAAATATAAAAATTATAATTTATAAATTGTCAAAATTATCTAATATATATTCAACAATAGAATATACTAAATCAAATGATATTCTTTTTCTAGCAATGTCTTTACTTTCTCTATAATTAGTTAGGAATAATGAATTATATTTTTTTCTATATTCATCCAAATATTTATTAAATTTAATAACTAATTGTTTTTGTTTATCTTGATCTATTTTTGGTTCAATTATTAAAGTAGCATATGTTCTCGCTGATAAATTAGGAGTATTATCTATATATAATTCATGATCTTCTACAAAAGATAATCCAATTTGTGAATTTAAATTATCATCAATGCATTTGACTAAAATATTTGTATTTGCATTTATTATATTTTTGCTAGTTAAACGTGATATTTTATAATGATTATTTAATTTTAAATTATATATATCGCCACCAATCATAAAGTTATTATTTGTATTTAATTCAGTATTTATTACTGTTTTAGATGGATATATGATGATTTTTAATTTATTGTTATTATTTTTTTTAAGTTCAAATTGAAAAGAGCAAATTGTATATGTTGTATCATTAAATACTTGTTCTTCAAAAATATTTATTAATACAATATCATATATTTCTAAAAATGTTTTTCGTAATTCTATGTCAGCGATACGAATAGATGACCAAAAATTTAATGGAATAATTAATATGCCACCTATACATATATTTGATAAAATATTTTTGATGACACATTTATATAAATCATTGACATTATATTTATCATATAATGTTTTATCTGTTGTTTTATTTCTTGCTAAATATGGTGGATTTGTTATTATATATTTATTTTTATAATCAGGAGGATTATTAATAGTATCTTGTTTTATAATATAATTGTATTTTGGGTCTATATCATAACATTCTAAAATATATTTTACATTATTTATTTCTTGTTGTTTTTCAATATATGTAATTAAATCGCCATTACCAGTAAATGGTTCTATTATATGTGTTATATTATTAGGAATATGAATACCTTGTAAAATATATTCATGATTAGTAGTATAAAATTGTCCTAAATTTTGTTTATTTTTATGTATATTATTATTTATATCAACCATCATATAATATAATAATTATACGTAATAATGTTATTTATATTTAATTCAATTTTTATAAATTAGATAAATAAAAAAATTGAAAATATAATTATTATCTAGATTCATATAATTATATTAGTAACTAACGCTAAAAGTTTAATTAGTATGACTACAAAAGAATTAACAACTACAAAAGAATTAACAACTACAAAAGAATTGTCATTATTAGAAAATATGAAACTAAATACATATATCAAAATCAAACAACTTATCGACAATTATTATGATATTATATATAATTTATTACATAATTATACATCTAATATTACTTTAGATCAATGTATTATTATGATATTAACTGAATGTAAAATGTTATTATATTTACATAATAAGCCAAATGAAACCATATTATCTATTTTATTACAAGATAAACACAATATTATTATTACAGTACAAAAACCTAATGATATTAATAAGTTAATGATAGTATTTAAAAATCAAATTAAATGTGCTATTATTCTATATTTAGAATTAATAATGAATACTACAGAAAAAAAAGAAGAACATATTCTATTAATGAATGACTACATTGACAGAATTAAAGGTGCGTCATTAATGCTCTACTATTTATGTGATAAACCAGATAAGTTAGTTATTGAAAAATTAACAGAATTATTTTTATAAACAAAATATTTATTTATTAAACTACAAAATAAATAAATATATTGATGCAAAAATTAACTTTTTAGTTGGAATAAGCAACACCACCCATACCACTCATTACACGGAAGATATTGATATTCATTGCATAAATTGAAATATTAGCATTGGAATTCTTGAAGTTATTGTGGAATGTTACCTTTAATGTTGCATTATCAATACGAGAGAAGTTGCATGTTCCACTTGGTTGATGGTCTTCTGGTTGTAAAGCAAAAGAATATGTATTTAAGCCATCACATGGAGTATTGCTGTTGCATTGCCATGGTTGAACATAATTGAAGTACATACCTTCACGTTCTGTGAAACGATCATGGCCATTGAGTTGTAATAGAGCTTGTTGTGTTGGATTACCAGATCCATCTAACCATACACCATAGTTATCCCATTGATAAACACATACATCATAATCACGATGTCCATCACCTACTACACCTGCTGCTGGATTTGTGACTAGTGTAGATACAACAGTTGACATTTCTTCCAAAGTTAATAGGCGACCAGTAATAACAATATTATCAACATCATAAATTGCTGGATTAATGAACAAACCCTTAATTTCATTTAGACGTGTATCTGTAGTTGCACTGCCTGTAGTTGTCAGATCACCACCTGTAATCCATGCTTTGGTATCAGATGCTCCTGTCCACCCATATACTGTATCTGCTGTATGAGATAATACATAACGTTTAGTTGCTAATTCACGGGCTTTTTCACAACCACATGCTGCGGTTGGTACTGCTAAGAATTTATTGCATGATACATAGTCATTATGACGAGCGAACCACATTAAATTCTTAACTGGATGGTTAAGATTGAGACGGAATTTAGCATTTGTATTGGTAACAGATTCTTCACCTGTGAATTGTACTTGTTCAAACAAATATTCGTGGCTAGCTTGTGCAAAACGTTTGCGTTCATCATTGTCCAAATATACATATTCAACATATAAAGAAGCATCACCCATATGTAAATCACGGAATTCAGTTGTAGCTACCTTATTATTGCGATTAACTAATTGTGCTAATTCACGGAATTCAATATTAATACGGATTTCATGATATTGAAGAGCAATAACTGGTAAAGCTAATCCATCATTACGGCAACAAGAAAATTGTAATGGAATCCATAGAGTAGCTTCATTATGTGTGTGTTCTAATGCTGTTAATTCTGCAGTATTTCCAATCATTTGATCATATCCACGATCATGAGCGAAATTACGAGCTAATTCATACCAAATATTCAACATATCACCATACCATTTATCAATCTTAATTCCACCTACATCTAATTCAATGCTATGTAATAAAGCATGACCTACACGACTGCACCAACCCCATTTGCCTTCAGCATCAGTTGCTGTATATGATGGTAATTGAACACGAACATACATTTTAGTAACTAGATCACCAGAACGTTGTAATTCACATGTTACTTTACGTCCAAAATCACTAGTTCCACTGAATGGTTGTTCTAATGATTCAGTTGCAAAATTTGTATGACGACGATAAGCTGCTTTGAAGAATGTTACTTGTGGATTTGCAGAAAGATAGAGATCCTGTGCCCCGTGGGCAACAACTTGCATAAGTGCTCCAGATGGCATTAATTATATAATATAATAATAGAAAAAAATTTTATAATAATTAATTTATAATTAATTATTATAAAATTTTAATATTGCTAAATAATACACAAAACTTATTTTAATTGATAATTAATATTATATATATATTTATAATGATGGTATATATTCCCATCTTATTTCATTGCATATTTTTTTCCATATACTATCATGTTCTTTTTTTTTTTCAACTGATTTAAGTTCTGTCAAATATTTAATATATGCGTCTAAATTAAGTAATTCAAAAAATTTGCGGAAAACGTAATCATAATGTAAAAAGTTTTTTCTTCCAGGTGGTTTATGTTTTTCATATGGAATTTGTATTTCTTTAAACATATTTTTTAATTGTACTTCTATTTCATGTGTAAATGTAGGTGGTTTTATACCTGCTATTTGATATATAATATATGATCTATGTTCAAAATATTGATTGTAATCCAATTTTTTTAAAATACAACGTAATTTTTCATGGGTCAAACAATTTTTATTTATACCCTGTTTTTTTATCTCATAATTTATTTTATCATATACTTCTTGCTTTATTATATCCGTTGTTTCTTTACCTTGCAAATGTATCAATAATTCAGAAAAATGATTCATACGCTGATAACTTGTACTTTTATTTTCATATAATGAATCCTTAAAATTCGTTTTATCCATGTCTTTTATCTCTATATCACAATAACCACAGTTTATACATACATTACGACCATCTGATATATTTATTGTATTTTTTGCTTTACAGTTATTACATACATTATTATGTTGTTTTTTAGTTATATCTTTATTCATTGTATTTAATATAAATTCATTAAATTTATTTATACTAGTGCAATTTGAAACATCTTTTATATAATTCATATAATTTTTTATATCTGTTGTTTCTATCATGTTTTCATAATTATTAATATTATTCATTTTACACGAATTATCAAAATGATTAGATAAAAATGAAAATGCATCATTCTGAAAAAAAAATTCAGTTTCATTTACATACATTTCTACATTATTTATTTGATCTTTACACTCTTCTATTATATCTTTTAAAATCACCTTTCTATCTATATCTTTATCTGATAATATTGATTTATTCATAATATTATTCATCTCTTTTAATGCATGTTTCAATTTATTCTCATATTTTATTTTACCAACATGTATTTTATTAAATTCATTTAACTTATCATTACATATTGATTCTATATTACCATATGCACTATTTGGAGTATTTTTTAATATACTTTTTTTTGTCGTATGGTATTTTAATTTTTTTTTTACAAAAATTCTATCTTCTTGATTTTCCGCCATCAATAAATACTATTTTATATATATATTATTTATTAATTTTCTTAAATACTTATCTATATATTATATTATTATTGAATATATATAGATGGTGTATATATATCTAATATCATATATATAGTACTTGCACTTAAACCAATTATTATTATATCTTGATATAATAAATTATGTGTTGATACCCATTTTGCTATCATTCCTACTAATACACCTATTATAATATATTTAAATAAACGCCTTGTATAATCATTTCTATTTAACTTTTCCTCTTTATTATCCATTTATAATATATTATAATATATTTTTATATATGTGCGATATATATTAATATTTTATATATATATTTATTATATGCCTACTGGATCTTTAGTTCAAATTGTAGCACAAGGAAGTCAAGATCTATTTTTAACATCTATACCAGAAATAACATTTTTTAAAGCTGTTTATTATAGACATACTAATTTTGCTGTAAATTCTGTTATTATCCCATTAAATGGTACATCTGATTTTGATAAACAAATTACTACTATACTTCCTAAATCTGGTGATCTTCTATATAAACTATTATTAAAAATTGATCTACCTTATGTAAATCTAATTAATAATGATTTTATTATTGATGAAGCAGAAGTATCATGTATTCAATCAAAATTAAATATTGCTATAGAACAATCTAATAATTATAAAACTTTTTTTAAATATAATTACTTAATTTTAAATTCATTGTCTTTGGAAATCAAAACAAATGGTAGCAATTGGACGTCTATTTATTCACTTATAACTACTAAAAAATGCCAATATGAATTAATTATTGCTAATATTGATGTTTCATTAAATAATGTTATATCTCAATTCTATAAATCATTCCCTATAACTGACAAAAATTTATACACTGGTAGTCTAGAAAAAGAATCTTTATTTTTATCTAAAATATCCACTTTTATTGATAATATGAAAGAATATTATACTATAGAAGATCAAAAATTAATTATTCAAATCAAAAATTACGAACAAGGCATCCAAAATTTAACTTCAAATGCAGAATATTTTTCATGGATCCATAAAATTGGTTTCTATATCATAAAACGTCTATCAGTTTATATTGGTGGTAATGAAATAACTAGATACACTGGCGAATATTTAGATATCTTTCATAGTCTTAACGATAAATATTTTCATGAACAAAATTTAAATAATATGATCGGCAATGTCAGTTATCTTACCGACTACTCCAATATTCAAAAAAATAATTACTCTCTATATATACCTCTTCCTTTATGGTTTGGTTCTCATTCTGGTAATGCTCTACCTATTATTAGTATGATATATCACGATATTGAAATAGATATTGAATTTGAATCACTTGATAAATGCTGTTATTTTAATGGCACTTCTAACATTACAAATAATTTACATCTTGGAAATGTCGAATTTATAGCAGATTATATATATTTAGATAAAGATGAACGAGAAAAATTCGCTCAATTTTCTCATGAATATATTGTTGAAAATATTAAAGAAATATCTGCACGAAATATTAATATTAATAAAACAACTATGGACATTGATCTTTATAATTCCACTAAAGAATTATATTGGATTATTAATGAAAATGAACGTATAAACACTTATAAATTAAATGGATTATTTTATGCTCTCAATGTCATTAAAATTACTAATATAAGTTTGCCATCTAGTGTAGATATTGGTACTACATATTATGGTCCAAATATTGTTAAATTATCATTTACTGAAAATCTAAATGCAAACATTTTTAAAGAAAATAATAAAATAATAATTAAATATAGCAAATATTATGATGGTGTATATACTATTCTAAAATATAATCCACTTTATTTACTTATAAATGCTACTTATAATGAATATCCTGTTTATACAAATAATGATTATGGCATTATATATAATGAATCTTCTGAATCATCTTTTAATCCTATAGATTCACAAAATATTGTATTAAGAGGACTTGATCGAACTCCTTTTATTGACTCTAAATATTATAATTACATTGTTCCTTACCAATTTTACAAAAAAACTCCATATGACGGCGTTAATGTATATTCTTTTGCTCTACATCCTAGAGATTTCCAACCTTCTGGCTCTTGTAATATGGGGCAAATTAATAGCAAAACTCTCAATATACTACTAAATAATAATTACTATAATTATTTATCAACTAATAATTTAGAATATAATATAAAATTATATGCATGCACTACTAATGTTTTACGTATCACAAATGGCATCACTAGTTTAGTTTTTAATGCATAATTATAATATATATAATTATATATATTATATATTATATATAATATATTATATGGATAATTTAGTAAATTTTTTATCAATATTACAAGTTGGTGGCGTAATTGATCCTGATCCTACAAAATTATGTAACAATAAATGTGGTCGTTTTGCTAATAAAGGATTTGATACATGTTGTCAATATTGCAATGGTATTGGAACGGTAGTTAATTTGGGCGGTAATCATTATAATCATCATCAAGATTGTACAAATGCTAATTTATGTGTAAAAAAATGTGGTAGACGTAAAGGAGTAGATAATAAACATGCAAAAATAAAAATATTTGATACATGTTGTAAAAAGTGCGATGGTTCAAATACAATACATGATAGCTGGTGTCTAGATATTTTAACTAAACAACCAACAGCTACATCAGCTACAACGACTGCATTTGCTACATCAACTACTACTAGTACACATTTAGATAATACCAACCCAATAAATATTATGGATACAAATACAAGAGTAGGTAAAGAAGATATAAAAAAATTAGAACCAAAATATAGACGTATTTTTATGGAAAATAATGTATTAGCACAACAATTAGTTGGCAATGGATTAGCTAAAATAGTACCACCTATTAAATATAAAATACAATTAATAAATGAAGCACTAAAAATTATTAGTCAAAAATCAACTCAATCTCCAAATATAAAAATAAATAATATAGATTTTGCTAATGCTATTATTGAATTACTTCCATCACTTACTAGCACAGATAAAATAGCTATCGTTAATTTTGCTAATTCAATATATGTAGGTGGTGGATATCAAAATATGCAAGGATCACAAGAAGAAGAATTATGTCGTTGTATTCCTACTTTATATGGTTCTATGATGTGTGGTGGTACATATGTATTAAACGAAGATAGAGCAATATATATACAATTTGATTCTGCTAATGATATAGAATATTGTACAGATCAATTATTTTACCATATGCCACTTGATATTAATGATAAAGACAAAACTAATAAAACAAATTATATACCATTAAAAAATCCTATTATGATGGATGTAATTATTGCTGCCGCAGTAGATTTAAGACAATCTAATAATTTACTGGTATATAATACTGATCCAACACGCATATATTATATAATGGAACAATTAATTATTATGATGTTTTTGACTCCATATATATATGCAAATAATTCTAAAACATCACCACCCACTGTTCTTATATTAGGTGCATTTGGATGTGGAGCATTTGCACCAAAAGATATATCTGGTAATAAAGATAAAAATTATATTAAAACTATAGCAACTATATTTAAGGAATGTATAGATAAATTTGGTCATTTATATAAACACATTTTGTTTCCTATTTATGATAAAGATACTAGTGATATATTTTACAAAATTATTACACAGTCATCAAAACCTGCTAAGAAATAAAAATATATAAAAAAATTAATAAATAAGATTTATATATAATTTTATATATAAATTTTTTTATTTAAACATAGATTAAGGAAATAAATATAATGCCAGGAGGTTTATTACAAGTTATTAGTTATGGCAAACAAAGTGAAATATTAATGGCTAATCCAGAAATTACATTTTTCAAAACTGCATATATGAAAACTACTTTATTTGCTATTGATCAATATTATCATATCACTAATATTAATGATTTTGATCTAACCACTCATATTGATATACCAAAATATGGTGATCTTTTAAAATCATTAAATTTAAAAGTAGATATGCCTAATATTAAATTTGATTATAAAATTCCCGTCAATGAATCTATTACAAATATGTTAAATAATGATTACTTCAAAAATAATATACAAACTTGTTATTATAATATCAACAAATTATGTAATCTCGCAAAAATTATTTATGAAAATATACTACTTCTTACAAGATCACAAAATTATGATTTAGCTAAATATTGTGAAATAATTAATAATCTTAAAAAACAAATTGATGCATATGCTTTATTAAATAATGTAAATTATGATGTAATATATCCAGAAATAAATAGAGTAGATAATATGATATTAAGTGAAAATAAAATAAAAGAAACAATTTTTAAAGAATATGTTGAAGTGGAAAGTGTTATTTCTAATATAATTAATTTGACTAATTCAAACACATTACTAAATTCAAATTCTATATTATATGAAAAAACAGATGAATTAAAAAATATAGCAAATACTATTAAGGTAAATACTCCTGATTATAATTTAAAAGAAATTGACAATATTAATAAATTTGTTAAAGATTCAATTGTTAGTAATTCTGATGTATTCCATTTATATAAAGGCCTATCTGAATATTTAAATGCACTTACAAATCATACATATACTACTGATAATTGTGAATTGCCTATTGATAATAATTTACATACTGTTGATAAAGTTATGAATGATCTAAATACTAATTTTACATATGGAATAATACAATCTAATGAATTAAAATCTTATCACGATATTATAACTGCCGGTGATGCTGATATATTAAATTTAGAATTTAATGATATTCTTTTATATACAATAAATACATCTAAAACATTATATAAATATCCTGTTGTTGTGATAGTAGAAGCAAATAATACAAACAGTTATTTGATAGAAAATATAAAAGTCAAACAAGTATTTCAAGTATATTCTATAGAACAAAATATAGGCAATAAAAGCACCTCTTTTAAATGTTATCCTATCAAAACACAAAATTTATTATATAAAACTATTAATAATGAAAATACTTATAATAGTAGCATTACAAATATATTTTATATAACTAGTTCTATTAATCATGATGATCTAGTAAATTATAAAAATTATATACCTATGAAAACAATAGAATTATCAGATTTTAATAATAGAACAATATTATTTAAAGTTACAGGAAAACATTTGAGCAGATTTATAAAAAATAAATTATTATATGTTTTCACTGAATCTCTATCTAATTTACCTTATGATTACTATTATGACAAAGTACATACAAATAATTTTATGAGAATTATTAGTGTAGCTACTATATGTGATACAACATATGATAATAATACAGATATTACTTCTATATATGTCAAAGAATTGCAAACTAATAATGATATAACAACAAATGATAAAATGTATATTCATGATGAATTAACATTAGATATTGACACTTTATCATTTACTAATATAAATACAGATGTAGTAAATAATTATAAAAGTTATATAAATAGTTCAAATATAAATGGCTTATCAAATACAACTATTAAAAATAATTTGATAGAAATATTGCAAGGATCTATTAAATATAATACTGATTATACTAAAAATATATATGATAATATATTAAATGAAGCTAATTATTTATTTGGATTAATTGAAATATTTGTTGATACTTCTATAACTACTCCTACTTTTTCTACTCCTACTCTTACTAATAAAAATCCTAATATCAATACTGTTATTAATAATATTGCCAATTCTGTTGTCAATAAAATATTAGTAAGAGATATTAATGATACAACATATAATCATTATTATAATATATTACATGATGCAACTACAAATTTTTTAACTGAATATTATACATTAATTAATCAATTTAGTAACACATTTTATAATTTAGACCATACACTTATTGATAATTATTTTAAAACTATCAAAAAAACCACAAAAAGTGCTGTTTTAATAGGTGAAACCAGAGAATTGCGTAATATTATTATAGATGATACAAAAGGTCCTGGTTTTGAATATATGGTAGTATCATCAAAAACAGACATTACAAATGTAATAAATGGTAATGCAGAAATCAAAACGCCAAAATATATGTTGAATAAATATTATAATGACATATATAATGATACAATAACATATAATAATGAAAATTGTATAGGTTATAATAAATATGATAATATTACTTGGTATGAACAATATAATGATGACAAATATATTATTGAAGATAGAAAACAAATTTATCATATCACAAATAATAATGCACACAAATTATTAGGTGATCCAAATAGATATACTGAATTAATGCCTTATTTAAATGATGTTAAATTTAATGATCCAATTAAATCATATGATACAACTAAATTTTATTTGCAAGATGTCAATGCTGTATTTATAGATGATAATATAATATATATAGCAGGAAATACAAGGAATGCATCAAATGTGTTATTTCATTCATTATACTATATAACAAAAACATTCGATATAGTAGGATTACCATTGTGCAATGATTTGAAAATTAAAAATATTTTTCGTATAAATATACATAATGAATCTAAATATTTTATAAATGCAAAACGTAATGCAAAACCAGATATAATAACAAATATTAATACTATGAGTAAAGCAAATGTATATGATAAATATATTTCAAATATAGGTGATACAATTAATTTTTCAAATATAAGTAAATTTTATAATTTTGGAAATAATGCAACTGATGATGATGATTACCGCGCGTTTTTATATGATTCTGTTTTAAATAAAATATATATATCAGATCGTAAAAATATATCATATAATATATTTGATATAGGTTTTAATATATATAATGAAACAAGTAAAGAATTCGAAGATTGGTATAGTAATATCAAAGTTCTTAGCTTACATATTGATAAATATTTGCCAAGAGAAAATATTCTAGAAAAAAATTATATATATATATTATCTGTTTATTTATATAATTACGATACATGTGATTATAGTTTCCAAATATATTCATTTGATTTTGCACCATCTTCAGAATATACATGGCATAATTTAATGGGTTATGTATTCAGATTAGTTGAAAAATTTAATGTAAAACCTGATTCTAAAACTCAAGAATATCCACGAGAATTTTTTATAATGGAAAGTGATGCTAGTTATAGCATTACACGTAAAATTACAGAAAGAAATAATAATACATATACATTCGAAATATATGCAGTATATAAAAATAAAATTGATATTGTTAATATTTCACCTGGAACTAAAAATTTAGATATAACCGAAAAAAGTAGATCATTCGATAATATAATTACACAAATTGATTATATAACATATGCACCTAATCATCCTGTTGAAACATCATTTGATATGATCATTTTATTTTTTAAACAAGTCAATGAATTTTATATATTTAGACGTACTGACTTATATCAAAATAATGATATATACACTGATTCTGATTTATTTGCTGTTAATAATTGTGCAAATCCTATTATAAATAATAAAAATCATAGCTATCTAGTTAAAAAACAAATAAAAAAAATATTTTTAGAACAAGATATAAATATAAATAATGCATTTACTATATTATATGAAGATAATACTACTATAACATATAAATTTGCCATAGATATAACTATTCCATCTAATCCAACATATATATTTAATAATACATATGAACCAAAAATAATAAATATAGATGAATCGATATATGGTCAAATAGTTAATGTAGATGTTTCAAATATATCAAATATTATTAATAATGATTTTATAACAATTATGACAAATACAAATATATTGTACATAGATGTAGCTACAAATAATATTACAAATATTACAAATCAATTAAATGAATATTCATATGATTTCTATTCTAAAAATGTAGTATTTAGTGATGCAATCAAAGTATTTACTATATCAGATCCATTATACAAAAGAGTAATATATGGTAAATATACTATAGATGATAATGAAAAAATAAATTTAACAGAAAAATCCATAAATTTTGTAATAAATAATACAATTCGATTTATAGCAAATATGATAACTGAAGGAGGTAATATTATACCTAATAATACATATCTTGGAAAAACACAATATATGTCAGTATTTGTTGAAACACTAGATAATCCATATATTGTAGATATACATACTACTACCAATAAATTATTTTTATATGAATTCATTGATACTGATGATTTTAAATATAAAATAGTAGGATCTAAAGAAAATAATATTTTTAATAAGTTAGTATCTATTTCATATAATGATTATAATGAATTAATTTATATTACTACATTTGAAAATTCAACTGTTAAATTAAAACAATATAAAACTAAATTAATACCATTTGATTCATTTTTACAAGAACCACAAAGTATGAAAAATCTTTTATTATATGATAATTTTATTACAAATATAAATAAAACAAATATATATTATTTAGGGCAATTAATTACATATGATATATTTAGTGATAAAATAAATAATTATTTTTTTAAAAGAATTAGAAATTTAGCACAACAACATGAATTATATTTACTTACTAATGCTCCTACAAATACATTAATATATTATAAAATTATCAATAAAACACCAAATGACTTCTTAGATCCCAATAACCTAATCGATAGTTCATATACAGTTCCATATTTATTAAATAGTATTGCAATGGAAAATATTAAAATGATACATTCATTAGAAAATGGAGATATGATAATGTTAAATAATGATATATTATATTATGTTATACAAAACAACTTATATTATAAATTACAATTCAAAGACATTTCCAATGCAAATATTATTAATATTGCTAGTATAAAAGTACGTAATAATATTTTATGGATAGCTACACATGATACTTCTATTATAAAGTATATTTATAGTTATAAAATATATAATACTAATGATAATTCATCTAATGTTTATAGACTTACTAAATATGATGTTTCAGCCACTAATATATTATTAACAGATTTAATATTATTAGATGAATTGCGAGATATTGGATATGGTAATCAAGATACTAATAATTTCTATATAAGTATAGCAAATAGCACTAATATATATTACTTTGTATTATCATTAATAAATAATATATATTGTGGAGGTAATCATACAGCAGTTTTGATGCCAAATGGAACTGTTAAAACATTTGGTTTAAATTTAAATGGTCAGTTAGGTGATAATACTAATACAAATAGCAATATGCCTGTTGATGTATCTAATATAACATCTGGAGCAATAGCTATTTCATGTGGAGGTAATCATACAGCAGTTTTGATGTCAAATGGAACTGTTAAAACATGTGGTAATAATACTAATGGTCAGTTAGGTGATAATACTAATACAAATAGCAATATACCAGTAAATGTATCTAATATAACATCAGGTGCAATAGCTATTTCATGTGGAGGTAATCACACAGCG
>Ga0169931_10001497_pt1 | contig 38617 bp, 25 predicted proteins | sample Kivu_15m_20L_FD_129675 | JGI IMG/M metagenome (GOLD analysis project Ga0169931, IMG submission 129675) | Freshwater microbial communities from Lake Kivu, Western Province, Rwanda to study Microbial Dark Matter (Phase II) - Kivu_15m_20L... | ecosystem: Environmental > Aquatic > Freshwater > Lake... | reverse complement strand
GATTGCGACGGGGTTGGGTGCATTCATGGCCGCTCGGGAGGCGGTGAAGCACCTCCATCACTCTCCCAGCTCGCGCACAAACGGCCTACAATACGATTCTGCGCTTTCTTCTCCGAGATGAGCAAGGAGCTGGCAATAGGCGCGAATACCGACAAATGCCTGACAGCCGGGACCGCGCTGCCCTGACCGGTTCAGGCATCGTTGAGCCGGGCGATCGTTGTCCAGATAGCGCTGTACCGGCTCTGAATAGGCGAGCTGCACGTGTTCCGCGGTAGCGTTATTGGAGACACCAGGCGCCGGGGCATTCTCGAAATATCGATTGCGCAGAATACGCTGGCGAAATGCAGATGACTGATCGGCCAGCCAGGCATACGCTTCGGTTGCGTAGGGCAGCTCTGCTGGCAAGGTCCAATCGGTATGCACGTCCAGATGTAGGTCGATCGTTCGCCCCCAACGGCTTTGGTTCGGAAACTCGCGGCGCCAGCCCGAGAAGCGCCCGCGTGGCGCCATGGGCAGACGAATCAAAGGGATACGATGCAGGTTGCGTGTTCTCCTTAACTGATCGCACACACGCCAGGACTCGGAGTCGCGATCGTCAACGCGCTGACGACGGCAAAACCCGACCGGGAACTGTGAGCCAACAGGGTGCCTGGCAAAGGACTGGGTTCCAATGAGCAGCCCCATACTGACCGGAAGCTGCGGATAACTGGCCCAGGAGAGGCGTGGTTCGGCGGATTGTGCGTCGGTGTTTTCGCTGGTTGAAGCGGTGGGTGAATCGATAACTATCGTCGGATAAGGCAATGTGGATTCGATCGCTCGCCAACGCGGGAGATCGAGCACGAGTCCCTGTCCGTTCGGCCCCCTTTCGTTGTTCGGCCAATTCAACACGGTACCCTCGACATCGAGCACTCGTCCCCGTACGTTCGATACCCTTTCGTCGTTCAGCAAATTCAACACGGTACCCTCGACATGGAAGGACCCCAGACCGACAGTTAGAAGTTTTCCGTCGCTATCGAAGATGAGGTCGCGTAGTATCTCTACTTCCACCTTGCGTTGGGGTGAACGAACGACATCGTATGGCCAGGCTCGCTCCCAAAGTTGAAGGTACGCCTCGGCGCCATTGCCCAGCTGTGCTACACGCCGCCGTTCATGTTCGTCATCGGCCGAGAACAGCATCTCCAGATACAGGGCAGGCAGTAGCCCAATATGGGCCAAACCGCGGCTGCGAATCTCCGAGCCGATGTCCTCGATGAACGCACCGCAGTCCTGGGGCGTCGGGCCGCTGAGGTATCGTTCGGGACGAATCAGCCCAGATGGTCTTGTCTGATTCACGAATCCGTTGAGGTCCGTTCCGAAGGTGACGGGCATGTCACGCAGTGCCGCCAGATGCATGCGTGTTCCAATCGAGGTCCCCTGGCAGCTCGCGTGCCGCCCCTGCTCGTCGAGCTCGCCGAGCCCGGGGACGACCAGGTGCTCGTCGTCCCCGGGACGAACGCCCACGAGCCCACCATGTCGGAGCAGTCCCTTGTAGAGCTCGGCGTCCAGATTCTGTTCGCGGCGCAGCGCGTTCGATGCAGTGGGATACGTATGCGAGATATAAACGGGCCACGTGGTATGCCCTTGCTCATCGAGATACTCGATGAGCTCGCGCAGCGCGAGGTCGGACATGTGCGTCGCGTCAATCGGCATGCGCTCTGCCACCATGACATCGACAAGCACTCTACCCATGACACTTAATCCGTATGGGTTGGCGGGGATACCATCGGTTCTTTCGGAATCCACGCGTGAGCGCCGCCAAGGTCTCCGAAGAATACCGCTGCCGAGGCCGAGGAACCCGCGGGACGAATCCTCCAGACATGCCGCGTATTGGGCTGCTGCTGCCCATAGCAACTCACCGGGCCGGGTTCCGCGCCCCGCGCCTCGGCGTGGCGGCCGCCATCGGCATTCAAGAATACGCCCGACCCGACGCTGTGAAAAACCGGTTAGTGGGCGCTTGATATAAGCCGCCGACGAGAATGCGTTATCGAGTTGATGAGCAATCTGAAAAGTGGTGACCAAAGGCATTCCTTCAAGCCAGCGACGAATGCCCCTTTCCAGATACTCTGCAAAAAGGTCATTATCCCCGGGGAGTTCCCCCGCCCGACGACGTGAATCGAGGAGTTCTTCGAGTTCGTAAAAATAGCTTTGCTGGTTTCGCGAAGCGCCAAAGATATCGCTGGCCTCGATCGACAGGACGATAGCGAGCTTGCCCTCGTGAATGGCTTCGCGCGCCTGTGCCGGTGTACGCACAATCTGTACCCATGACTCGTTCAGGGCGGCCCATTCTGTGGCGGCGTTGTACTGGTCGGTGATGGCGTCCATGTCGGAGCAGAGCGTTGGATCGCGCCGAAGGGCTCGTTTCGGTGTCATTTGTCGGCAGCCGGCGACGGAGTGCACCAGACTCACCACAACCAGATTCAGTCCAGCCACGCCCTCTTCATGAGCCGCTCGTACATGTGTCAGATAGTTCCCGGGGGCATAGAACTGCCTCAGGTTCTCCGTCAGCTCGTCCGATGGGTGCCCATGCATAAAATGCAGAAATGGCAGGCCATCGTGGGCGAGCCGCAGCCAACCCTGCCACACCTGTTGATGAGCAATGGAATCCGACGTCGGCCACCCCATCCAGTGGGGCAGCAACTCGTCTCGGCTGATACCGGCTGGCGGGTGCTGTTCGAGCACGTCATCGTTACGCTCGGCACCAAACAGCGCGCGAGTGAGGGTGCGGCCCGCGCGTCGGTGACCAATGCCCTGCCCGTGTCGCTGTCGTGGCCTCACACGCCCTTCATAATTCAATTCATCGCCGGTGTGCCAGCCACACTCCGTGAGGTGCTCGTGCGCGACTCCCGACGCGTCGCCGAACATCCACTGTCCACCGTTCATGAAGTGCGCCCACTGATGCAGGTGCAAGTCGGCCAGGCCGATCACCGGGCGGCTGGTCGTCGGCGCTTCCCCTTCGACCCGTTCCGACGCCTGTGGGTCGTTCGCCACAGCGTCGTCGAGGGTGTCTACCCGCCGCGTGGCGTTGGCACCCTCCTGCATTGGGGCGGCCGACCCGTCTGCGGGGCCATCCTGCGCGAACACTGTTGCACAAACGAACAACACATACACAATGATCATGGCAATAATGCCATTTCTCGCGAACATTCGTTTCCTTTCAGTATCTCAGGTGGAATTACGCTAGCCGACCCGGCTCGATATCGCGCCCCGCCCATAATCCGATACGAGAGGAACGGCAAATCTGCTGCACCCTGCCCGCGACAATTGTGAGAAGGCTGACGGAACCCGCTCACAATCAAGTGGTCCCTGACATCGCTGCAAAGACTCGGTGCCGGGCATCGAGAGACGTCAACCTGTTGTCACCCGCACCATAGAGTGACCACGCAAAGCGCAAGCCGGGTCAACTCACCCCTGCAGCGGCTGCGCGAGCACGAACGGCTGCACAATCACAAACTGAAACCAGCGCTTGCGGTCACCGGCAAACTCGGCGTCGGCGGGTTTGTAGAGTTTGCCGGCCTGCAGCAGCGCGCGAATGGTGGGCACGTCGTCATTTGCCATGGCGCGGCCGGTGGCCAGCAGGTCTTCGTCGGGGTGGAGCAGATACAACACGTCGCGTGCCGCCTGAGGAATGAGGCCGGCCCAGTCGATGGTCTGAATTTCAAGGGTTTCGTCGTTCATGCGGGCTGTTGTGTACGGTACCAGGAGGCCAGACGTTGCATGCCTTCGTCGAACGAGACCAGCGGGGCGTAACCCAGATCACGGCGAGCAGCGTCGATGTTGTACCAGTGCGCGGTCGCCAGTTGCCTGGCCACGAACCGCGTCATGGGAGGTTCTGTTTCGGCGCCGACGAGCTTGTAGAGCGTCTCGAGCACAGCGCCGGCCAAATAGGCCATTCCCGGCGAGATGGTGCGGGTGCATGGTGGCAGCTGAGCCGCCGCGAGCATGCGATTGATCATCTCCCGCTGAGGAACCGGCTCGCCCTGCGTAATAAAGTAGGCTTTTCCGGCACATGCGGCTTCGGGGCGCAGGCGGTCCAGGGCCAGCAGATGCGCGTGTGCCGCATTGTCGATATACACCGTATCGACGAGGGATTCTCCACCGCCGACCAGGCGCAGGCGACCCTTTCTGGCCCGGTCAATGATACGCGGAAACAGGTGGTTGTCGCCAGGACCCCAAATCAGATGCGGACGCAAGGCCACGGTGCTGAGAAAAGACGAATTTGCCGCCAGTACCTCACGTTCTGCCATGGCCTTGGTTTCGGGATAAGCAGTCTCGAAATGGTCGGGATAAGGCAGGGATTCATCGGCGCCGGCGACGTCGCCACCTGCGTGGATGACGCTCGGCGTAGAGGTATGAACCAGGCGAGAAATACCAAGGTGCTGACACGCTTTGAGGACGTTGCGGGTGCCTTCCACGTTAGAGACAAAATAATCCTGATAATTGCCCCAGACGCCCGCCTTTGCAGCGACATGAACAATCGCGTCGCAGCCGGCGGCGGCACGCATGACCGCGTCCTCGTTGGCGAGTGTGCCCTGATGCTGTTCCACGCCCAGCGCTTCAAGCGAGTCATACTGATTGCGCTGAATGGAGACGACTGAATCGCCGCGCTCCACCAGCATGCGCGTGATGGCAAAACCCAGAAAACCGCCAGCACCGGTAACGAGAACCTTCATACCCGAACCTCGTGAGGCTTTTGCGAAGCGGCCCAGACCGTGAGCTTTTCGCGGCCAATCTTGGCGTTATGGCGAATGTCCACGGGAAAGGCCGGGTGCACCAGCCAGTGAGCGATGTGCCGAGTGTGCGGATATCTGGCAGCCAGCGCGGCAAGCTCGCGAAACAGGGCGGTGGTGTCTGTGCTTTTCGCGTCCGCTTCGAGCTCGACACACACCACGGGCGTGGTCGCGCCGGCGGCATTCTTCACGCCCACCAGCGCCGAGCGAAACACCGCGGGGTGGGTATCAAAGATGGCCTCGACAGGGCAGCTGAACATGGGCTCTCCCGACGGTAGCACCACCCGATGGGATTTACGGCCACAGAACCAGACGCGACCCTGTTCGTCGAGATACCCCACGTCGCCCATGCGGTGTCGAATGGAACCATCGGCATTGTGTATTTTCGCGAGTTTCGTGGACGTTTCGCGCTGAAAATACGATCGGGTCACCACCTCGCCCTGCACGACAATTTCACCGATTTCCCCTTGCGGAACGAGGAGGTCGTCGGACCATTGCCCGATGGGCTCGTCGGTGATGCGGATAATCTTCAGGTCGATCGTCGGCACCGGAAAACCAACGCATACGCCTTTTCCGCTGTCGGTGAGAGCGCGGGTTTCGCCGAGCACTTCACGATGCGATATGCTGGCGACAGGCAGCGATTCGGTAGCGCCGTACGGTGTATAAATACGAGCGTTTTCGGGGAGCATGGCCGCCATTCTCTGCAGCACGACCGAGGGTACCGGCGCGCCCGCAGAGATAACACGGCGAATCGTGCCGAACGAGGTGCCCGTGCTTTCGCCCCAGCGCGACACCGTATTGAGCAGCGCAGGTGAGCCAAACATGTTGGTGATACCGAAGTCTTCGATGGCTTCAGCAATTTTCCGGGGGTCGACCTGCGCCGGTTTGGTAAAATCCATGTCGGGCACGACGGTGGTCATGCCGAGCGCGGGGTCGAAGAGCGCGAAGAGCGGGAAGGTGGGCAGGTCAATTTCACCGGGGCGAATGTCGTACATGTCGCGGATGGCGTTGACCTGCGAGACGAAGTTACCGTGCGTGTAGGTGACCCCTTTGGGGATGCCGGTACTACCGCTGGTAAAAAGAATGGCGGCCATTTCGTCGCGGGTCGTCGGCGCCATTTGCCAGTCGGGCTTTTGAGCGCCGAGCGATTTGACGTCTTCAAGGGTGTGTCCGCCCCAGAAGATTTTGCGACCCACCGTGACGTACTGACGCAGTGATTTTCGGGCCCAGCCCAGAATGACCCGCGCGGCGTGGGCGCGTGGAATGCCGATGAACGCTTCGGGCTGGGCTTCTGCCAGGCAGACCCCCAGATTTTTAATACCAATACCGGGGTCGACCATGACCGGAATTGCGCCGGCCTTGAAAATGGCAAAAGTGAGGGCGAAGAACTCGAGGCTTGGCTTGACCATGAGCACGGTACGCGTGCCGCGGGTAATGCCGAGCTGTTCGAGACCGGCGGCAATGAGATCGCTGTGTCGGTTGAGCTGCGCGTAGGTGTAGTGCGAGTAGAGCACCCGGCCGGCAGCATTTCGGCCTTCCGGGTAATAAATGGCGGGGGCATGCGGACGCTGGGTAGCCATTTGCGGCAAGAATGCCGCGATGTTGACGACCTGTGTATCCGTGAGCGTAGCCATGACGACTTCACCGGGGTGGAAGCGAGGTTCAGGTGTTGCCGATAACGACGGGGTGACGTTTCAGGAAGTCGTCGATGAGCGGCAGCAGCTCGACCTTTGCGTCTTCGAGGATATAGTGGCCGCATTTATCATAGCGGTGCACCTCGGCCTCGGGGAGCAGTTCAAGCCAGCGGTGGAGGAAATGTTTATCGAAGACAAAATCTTTCATTCCCCAGCCAATAAAGGTGGGGATATTCCGAAAACGCGAGAGTTTTGATTCCACGTCGGTAATGACGTCGTAATTGCGGTCGCCCGGGCGAAGCGGAATATCCTGCACGAAACGCAGGGTGGCGATTCGGTTTTCGACGGAGTTGTAGGGGGCGGTGTAGGCGCTCTGGAGTTCTGGGCTCATGCGCTCGCGGGTGCAGCCTACCCAGGCGGCTCCGCGTGAGAACGCGTTGAAGCGGCTCACGAGCATGGCGCCGAGCGCGGTATCCCGCGCGAGCCAGAGCTGCCAGGGAAAAGACTTGGTTGCCGGAAGGTGAAACGCGGCGGTATTCAGAATCACAAGTCGTTTGACGCGATGCGGATTCTGGACGGCCCAGTTCATGCCGATCATGCCACCCCAGTCGTGCACGACGAGGGTGATGTTGTCGCCCAGATTCAACTGGTTGAGCAGGGTGTCGAGGTCGGCTACGCGCTGCGTGAAGGTGTAATCGTATTTGTCGTCGCCGGGCTTGTCGCTCAGGCCGCAGCCGATGTGGTCGGGCACGATGCAGCGATAGCGGTCGCGCAGCCTGAGCACGAGATCACGATAATAGAATGACCAGGAAGGGTTTCCGTGCACCATGACGATCGGGTCGCCCTGCCCTTCGTCGAGGTAGTGCATCTGGTGCGCCCCAACCGAGGCAAATTTGCCCTGAAAAGGATAGAGGGCAGCCGAAATTCCGATGGCGCTTGCGCTGAGGGTCATGGAAGGGCCTGGCGAGGAAGGAAGGCAGTGGGGCGTCGCGAACCGACGCAACAGGGTTGATGCCGCGAGCCGGGTATTACCAGACGATCTCGGCCATGGCGCAGTTCAGACCGCTGCCGATACCCATCATGGCAACGCGCTTGCCGGGCGCGAGGCGACCTTCTTCGAGCGCCTTGGACAGCACAATAGCGACCGACGCCGGACCGACATTACCGAACTCGGGGTAGATGCGGAGCGCCTTGTCGAGGTCGAGCTCGAGCAGGTTACCGAGCTGTTCGGTGTGGACCTTGCTGACCTGATGGAGGCAGAGCACGTCGAGGCTCTCGGGGGTCCAGGCGAGCTCGGCCTTCGCTTTTTCCCAGGTCTGGTGCGCGAGACCGAGTCCAGCAAAGAGCAGCTGTTTGGTGTCGGTCTCCATGTGATCGACCTGCCCACGGCACAGGTGATGGTATTCGGTGGCCGCGAGGGCAACCGAGCCGACGAGCGCGTGCGAACCTTCGTTGGTATCGCGTCGCCCCAGCAACATGGCAGCCGCGCCGGAGCCGAGCGTGAGGGTGGCGAACTGGTTGCGGAACGACTTGTGATCGGTCTCTGGGCGCAGCAGTCGCTCGATGGTTTTGTCGACAGCGAAACGGCTGCCTTCTCCATCGACAATGAGGCCGTACTCGATCTGGCCGCGCTCGATCATGTTGCCGATGATCTCCATGGCGTTCATGAAGCCGAGGCAGGCGTTGCCGAGGTCAAAGTTCTGGCACGTGGGGGGCAGCCCCATTTTGGCGTGCACGATACTGGCCGTGGAAGGCTCGATGTAATCGCGGCAGACCGACGTGTTGATGACGATGCCGATCCGGGTGGGGTCGATACCGGCGCGCTGCACGGCCATGGTACCGGCCTGAGCGGCGACCGTGCTGGGTTGAACGCCTTCGTCCCACCAGCGCCGAGCCACAATACCCGAGAGGTTTTCGAGCAACCCCGGTTGCACCTCGAGTCGCTGTAACACCGGTGCGAGTCGATCCTCAAGGTCGGCAGAGGGAATACGAAGGGGTGCGTCGACGTGTGCGACGCTCACAACAGCAACATTATCGAAACGCATGCGGGGTTCCTCGGTCCGGTATCAGGCGGGGCCGGGGAATGGGGCCGCGCCACGCGCCGGGGGCCTCTATCATGCGAATCCGAAGTCGTCAGCCTGAATGAGCAGGGGTGACTCCATACAGAGAGCGTACACTCCCTTGAGACGGTTTGACGTGGGTAAGAGCGTACCACCGCCCTGCCCAGTCGTTACCAGTCGCGGGGGTTGCGCACGATGTCGAGGAGTTCGGCCTCGCGCGAGCCGGGTTCGACCTGATGGTCGTAGACCCACGAAACCATGTTGGGGAGTGACATGAGGATGGACTCAATGCGCCCGCCGGTCTTGAGTCCGAAGATGGTTCCCCGATCGTGTACGAGGTTGAACTCGACGTAACGTCCGCGGCGCACCAGCTGCCATTCGCGCTCGCGGTCGGTGTACGGCGTGTGTTGTCGGCGTTCGGCGATGGGCAGGTAGGCGTGCAGAAACGCGCGTCCGGCGTCCTGAACGAAGGCGAAGGTTTTTTCGGTGTCGCCCATGAAATGGTCAAAGAAGATGCCACCTACGCCGCGAGCCTCGTTGCGGTGCGAGAGCCAGAAATAGGCATCGCAGGCTTTTTTGAGTTCGGCGAAGTTTGCGATTTCAGGGTGTTTTTCGCAGGCTTCACGATGGACCGCGTGAAAGTGGCGCGCGTCTTCGGGGTACGCATAGTGGGGGGTGAGGTCGGCGCCTCCTCCAAACCAGCCGGATGAACCACGCGAGAGGCGGCGGTAGTTGGCATGAACAGTGGGGACATGGGGGTTGCGCGGGTGCAGGACGAGCGACACGCCCGTCGCGACAAAGTCGAGGCCATCACCCGGAAACTGCTGCGCATAGGCTTCGGTGAACCGACCGTGCACGTACGAGAACGCGACGCCCGCCTTCTCAAAGACCCTGCCGCCCTGCATCACCCGGGTGCTGCCGTGCCCACCGAGGATGGGACCTTCGGCTTCGGCATGGTCACGCGTCCAGTTGTCGATGCGAAATTTTGCGTCGCCGTCGAGTGCTTCAAGGCCGTCGCAGATCTGTTGCTGGAGGAGCTGAAAGAACGTCGCGGCGCGGTCGACGATGGGTGTGCCAGTCGGTTCGGGAGAGGAGCAAGGGAGTGACGCGTGCGACATGACAACCGAAATTCTGCAGGGTCGATATTGACAGGGGGTGGCGATAGCACGACAAACGAGGTCGGCCAAGCAGACGGAGGAGCCATCATGTCGCAGCAGAACTGGGGTCCCGGGCAGGGACAGCAACCCACGCAGAGCCCCTGGAACACGGGAACGCCGCCCTCGGGCCAGCCATCTGGCGGCCCGACATGGGACCAGGGGTCACAACAGTCGCCGCAAGCGAGCTGGGGTCAGGCACAGCCACCGCAGGGCGCTGGGTCGCCACCCGCGTGGGGGCAGTCAGCCTCGGGTGCATCCAACGCGACGGCCAACGGTCAGACCTCGAATTCCAGCGGTGGTTGGCAGGGAAATCCGGCAGGACAGCCGGGCCCCGGCTACGGCGCGCCGGCTGCAGGGTCAGACATGAAGAAGCTCGAGAGCGATGCCCAGATGTGGCTCATCGTGGTGCTGGCGGGTTTCTTCTTTGGCTTTGGCTGGGCAACCGGACCCGCCGGTTGGTACTTTGGCGCCGAGATGCGTAAAAAGTACCGTAACATGGGTATGGAACCTGCCGGTAACGCCAATCTGACCTATTTTGGCGGTATTGTGTCCACCGTGCTGTATTACGGCACGATTCTTCTGACCGTCGCGCTGCTGGTGATTATCCCCCTGTTCTTTGTGGGAGCGGTCGTCACGGGCGCAGCGTTGCAATAATCGCCATCGCGGCGTTGCAAAGCGAAGATTCGAGGGGTCGGAGCAAAGGTTGGCCGGCGCTGAGAGGCAGCCGGAGCCGGCGACCGCATCGCCATTCATCGCTCGTTTCGCACCCATTCCCTGATGCGAGTCATGGTGCGAGGTGAGCTGGCGACGAGCTGGTGCACCAGCAGCGGGAGCTCGGCATAACGACCATTTCGCAGGGCGTGAAGGTCATCGAACTCTTCGCCGATGCCGGCGGCGCTGGCCACCGAGACGAGGCCGTCGGTGCGAAGGCGAGATGGCTGGGAGCCGACGTCGGGCCAGAGCGAGCCCGCGATGGCGTAGGCGCGCACATGCGGAGGTGGCGGCAGAGGCCGTCGATGGTTGAGCATGAAGCGGTCGTGATCGTGGGCGGCGCTCTCGGACTCTTCCCGGGTCATGTAGCCGAATCGAACGTCGCGCATGCCATCGCTGCGGGCGGCCACAACGGACAACAGCGAGCGGAAAGGCGTTCCGGTGATGACGGAGACCATCTCGGCAGCGGCGGTGACGACCTCGAACTTCATTCCGACCTTTGCGCCGCCGCGTCGAATGACCTGTCGGAACATGCCAGCTGCGGTTTTGGGTGCCTCCTCGGCCGTACTCAGCAGATATTCGAAGGCGTGGCCCAGACGCTCCAGATCGGCGCCATGGTTAGGCGTGGCGAGTAGAAAAAGGCGGTCGATGTGGTTGAGGGCCGAGTGATTGCGGCGCCGCAGGTGCTCGACGGCGCTGCGGCTGACCAGTCCGCCCATGGAGTGGCCGATGATGCGAATGCGGCCCAGTCGCGGACCGAAGGTGTCGTAGAGCTCCACAATGCGGTCGGCGAGCAGCGCGCCATTCTTCCAGATGTGCTGTCCCGAGTTGTAGCGCACCATGACGGGAGCCCAGCCCAGATACTTGCGGATCTGGTCGGGGAAAGGACTGCTGCCGAGGGTCCAGTTCTGCTCGTCGACAAGCAGCCCGTGGACGAGGAGCGCGATATCGATCGGTCGGGATTTACCGAAGACGGGTGCGAGCGGAGCGAGCACCTGCTCGGCGTCAAGGTCCTGAAATTCGGACCGAAACGCCATTTGGGGGATATGGGGTGACCATGGCCCGTCACGGTGTCCGAAGAGACCTCCGATGGTGGCCTGAGCGAGCGACCAGGCGCTGGCGCGCATCTGGCGGTGAAGAGCGAGGTCACGTCCGGCCTGAATCAGCAACGGCCCGATGAGGGTGTCGCCGTCGTGGGGGCGAGGCTCGACAAGAGGCATATCGTGCAGCTGCAAGGGAGTCTCAGAGCTCAACAATCGACGCCGCGACGAACCCGACATCAATACGGAGGAAGTAGCTGTCGCTGGTGCCATCGCCGTCGAGGTCGTGGTCGATGGGGGTATCGTTGCAATCGAGGACATCGGAGAGGTGCCAGATGCCGTCGGGGGGATTGGGGAAAGTCGGGTTGGTGCAGATCAGTGGACGGAACGCGGCAAAAGTATCGACGTCGTTGATGGGTCGCGCTTCGGCCTCGGCGCGGGTCAGGTAGCCAATCACGCTGCCGTCACCACCGAGCCCGGATTCGTCGAGGACGATTCGGAAACGGACCTGTTCGGCGTTGAAGCCGATGCTGGCGGCGATGGGGTCGCCAATACCGAGGTCAATGATGACGTTGGCGGTGAGATCGTAGAGGAATTCGTCGGAGATCCAGGCGCGTGGGTCTGGGGTGCCTTCGCCGGTTTCATCAGGGCGGAATACAATCTCGTCTCGCGCGAAGAACTGCCACGCCACCGTGACGGGTTCTCCGGACTCGTCGATGACGTCGGCGGCACCGTACTCGGCGGTCACCGCCGCGTTATCGTCACCGTCGGCGGGCGCAATCAGCAGAAAGCGCGCGCCAAACGCCAAAGATTTCAACAGGGTAAAGATATTTGTCAGCTCTTCGGGCTCGGTAACGGTGAAGTCCTCGGCGTCTTCGACGACGTTTCGCCGCTCGATCGGAATCCGACAGGTGCCGGCGATACAGGAGTACGGCAGGTCGCAGAGCCCGGGGTCTGTGGTGCAATCGATCAGCGGCGGAGTGGTGGGAACGTCGGGTTCAACGTCGGCGGTATCGGGCTCAACATCGGACGTGGCCGAGCCGTCGGCTGCATCGTCGTCGCCGTCGGGGGTAGCGTCGGTCAGGTCTGTGTCGGCCGCTACGTCATCCTCGGCGTCCGGCAGGGTGGTGTCAGGAGCCGCATCAGGGCTGTCGGTATCGGGCGGCGCCGTGTCAGGGACGTCGGTGTCAGGCGACGAGGCGCTGCCGTCGGCTTCGGCGACGTCGGGAAGAACACCCGTGTCAGCTGTGTCGGTAGGAGTCGCAGGGTCGTCGGAGCAGGCGACCAGGGCCAGCACGACGAGGCTTGCCATGGAGCTGAGAGGGAGCTGGCGCATGGGCATCACGAGGTGTGGAGTAGACAGGGGGTTACGCATCGCGTCACATTCGTAGCGCAGCGCGCGAACGTCGGCAAGGCAGGAGGCCACATGCGGTTTATCGGGGTGTGACGCGGCGACAGGTTTGCAGGCCTGAGGTCGAAACCGGTGACCGAGGAAGGCGCACCCGCGCGGAGGAGAGCGGCGGGGCGTGGGACGGCGTGAGGGAATTCGCTGCGGCGGAAGGCGTACCCCGCCCTGAAAAAACCGGCTGGGAGCTCAGGATCGCGCCCACCACAGGCGCCAGCGCATGCCCCACGCGGTAGAGAACCCGGTGTGAACGGAGTCAATGCGGCCATCGGGGGTGATGAAGTAGTCGGTGGGAAACACCTCGATGCGCCAGGCTCGAAGGGTTTCCGGGTCGCCAAGCAGCACGTTCCAGTCGATGTTGTGCTGCTGCATGTAGCTTCGCAGGGCGGCAATGTTACTTGCGTCGGAGTCATCGACAACGGTGAGCAGGACGGCCTGCTGACCCTGTAGGGCGCGGTGTACGGCGTTGATCATGCCGATTTCGGCCTCACAGACGCCGCACCAGGTTGCCCAGAAGTGGACCAGAACGGGCCTGCCAGCGAAGTCGTCGAGCCGCACGATCCGGTCGGGTTCCCCGTCGTGACCCAGCTGCAGAAGCTGTAAATCGGGGGCTTCACTTCCGCCGGGAACCAGCGACTGTGCGCGCCATAACTGGACCGCATAGACCACCGTCACGACAATCGCGATGTCGATGAGGAGGGAGCGAATACGGCGCCACCAGCTGCGGGAGGTGGCGTTTGTCGCACCGGGGCCGGTTGGATCGGGAGTTGGTTCAGACATGGGGGAACCGCAGTCGGAGGTTAGCCAGAAGGCTCATGAAATCGGACACATGCGCGAACTGTGTTGCACCGGGCCGGCCATTACGGGCGCCCGACAACGAGGAGCCATCTGAGCGTGGGCCAGCCATTGGGGGAACCCATGCAGCCTGTCACGCAATGTTCAGGGAGAAGACGTTACGAAGATGATTGCGTGGCACGCTTTGCGTAGGGCCGAGTCTCGTATACATCGTGGAAGCTGTGTCCAGCGTCGATGTCCGAACCCGACATGATGCGTCCTGTGTGACTCTGGGCAGCCCGCACCCGTCTTTACGAGAAGACACCATGATGCACCGCTTCCCCCGTGTGGCCCTTCCGATTGTATTGGCTGTCTGGCTGGCAGCCTGCGGTTCCTCGCCTCCGTCAGGGAGCGAATCAGAGATTCCGTGTACGGTAAACGACGATTGTCCGACAGGGCAGGTGTGTGTGGATAGCCTCTGCGCGCAGGCGGTCGATACAGGAGTCGCGGACACAACCGACACGACTTCCATCGTGCCGGACGTGACGGCGCCCGACGTGGAGTCGGATACGGACGCGGACACAAGCGACGTGTTGACGCCGGAGCCTGGCGAGACGGGTGCGCCGTGCGAGACGGACGTCGACTGTGATTCGGGGTACTGCATCAACACAGCCGATGGTTCGCTGTGCACGGAGCTGTGCGGCGGCGATTGCCCGTTTGACTGGGAGTGTCAGCTGCTGACCAACTCGTCGAACGATGTGGTGGAGCTCTGTGTTCCTCCTCAGCAGATTCTTTGCCGACCCTGCCGCGCCGATATCGACTGCGGTGGCACCGAGAACCTGTGTCTGGAGCAGAACGACGGCGAATTCTGCGCGACGTTGTGTGAGGCGGCCGAGGATTGTCCTGAGGGGTATGCCTGCGATCCGGTGACGACACCCTCGGGCGAAGAGACGCGTCAGTGTGTTCCGTTGCTGGGTGTGTGTGGCGACTGCGTGGATCTGGACGATGATGGATATGGCGTGGGGCCGGGATGCGACGGGCTGGACTGCGATGAGCTGAACCCGCAGGCCTACGCAGGCGCCGTGGAGCTCTGCGATTCGGTCGATAATGACTGCGATGAGGCGGTGGACGAGGACTTTGACCTGTCGTCGGATGGTCGTAACTGCGGTGTTTGCGGAAATGCATGTACGGCGGTCGGAGCCGAGACAGCCTGTGTGGAGAGCGCGTGCGAGATTACGGTGTGCCCGCCGGGTCGCTACGACCTGAACGGCGAATTTGCGGACGGCTGCGAATACCTGTGCATTCCCAACCCGTTGTCGCCTACGGCCGAGCTGTGCAACACGATCGACGATGACTGCAACGGCCTGATTGACGAGACGTTCGACACCGCCACGGACGTGAACAATTGCGGGGTCTGCGGCCGCACCTGCACCGATGACTCGGTGGTTTCGGCGGTCTGTGTCGCCGGTGCGTGTCAGGTGACGGAGTGTGTCGCCGGCGCTGGCGACTGCAACAGCCTCTGGGGTGACCACTGCGAGGTGGATACGACCACCGACGAACGGCACTGCGGCGCGTGCGGCAGCTCATGCGCGGCCACCGGGGCCGACACCCTGTGTCTGGAGTCGGTCTGTCGCATTGGCAGCTGCGCCGCGGGCACGGCAGATTGCGACACGCTGTATGAAAACGGCTGCGAGACCCTGACGATTGCAGACCCGCTGAACTGTGGCACCTGCGGGCTGAGTTGTGCGCAGCCCAATTCAGAGCTGACGTGTGTGGACTATAGCTGCAACGTGACAGACTGTCTGAACGGGTTTGAAGATTGCGATCGGCTGGCCAGCAACGGGTGTGAGGCCGATCTGGCAGACAACCTGCTGAACTGCGGCGCTTGCGGTGTGCCGTGCACGATCCCGAACGCGGTGTCGGACTGCGCGCCCGGCGGTGAGTGTCTGTTCGTCGCCTGCCAACCGGGCTTCTACGACCTGGACGGCAGCAACACGGCCGGCGTCAGCGGTGCGGGGACCAACGGCTGTGAATATGCGTGCACGCGAACCGAGGACTTCGATGTCCCTGACGATGGGTTTGTGGACAGCAACTGCGACGGAATCGACGGCACCATCACCCAGGGAATCTTTGTGGCGGCTACCGGCGACAACCGCAACGATGGGACACCCACCGCTCCGCTGGCGACCCTTCAGGCGGCGCTGGATCGTGCGGGGGTGGAGGGATTACCGCACGTGTATGTGGCAGGCGGCGCCTACAGCGCCTCGACCCTGATTCTTGCCAACGGAATACATCTTTACAGCGGCTACGTTTATTCACCGTCCGGGAGCAATAACTGGAGCCGAAATAACTCCAGCGTGGCCAACTTTAACGCCACTTCGCCCACAGGAGCCACTGCCACCAACATTACCAGTACAACGGTGCTGGATCGCATCAACATCACAGCCGCCAACGGGACCGCTGGGCAAATCAGCAGCTACGGGCTGATCGCACGCAACAGCGGCGGGCTGACGCTGCGCAACCTGACCATCCGCGCCGGAAACGGACGTTCGGGTGCCAACGGAGCATCGGTGACCGGTCAGGCGAGCGCGGGTGGGAATGGCGGCGCCGGCACACCCGGCTGTGAGGATTCTTTTGGTTTCTGCACCGGCTGTGGCCGTCCGCAGGGCGGTGGCGGCGGGTCGTCGGTCTGTGGTGGTGCCGGTGGCCGAGGCGGAAACGCCGGCGGTACCGGTAGCGGAAGCAGTGGGTCACCGGGAAATCGTGGCGCGAATGGAGCCTTCCGTGGTGGCAGCGCCGGCGACGGCGGCCCGGGAACTCCGGGAGGCCGGGGCAACTGGAATCCCCCGCTGGAATACGTTGGCCGTGATGGCGCTACCGGCGCATCAGGAATTGACGGTAACCCGGGTAGCGCCACCTTTAGCTCAGATGGCTATATCACCGTCAACGCAGCCAGCGGCGATCGTGGTGGTGATGGCGGCGGCGGCGGCGGCGGTGGTGGTGGTGGTGGTGGGAGCACCGACTGCGACTCGTATGGTGGCTCGGGAGGCGGCGGCGGTGGCGGTGGTTGCGGCGGCAGCGGTGCTACCGGAGGCGTCAGCGGCGGTGCTTCGGTCGCTGCCTTCTTCTTCGCGTCCCCGGTCACGCTCTCGAATGTGCTGTTTCAGTCGGCAGACGGTGGCAACGGCGGCAGCGGCGGCAACGGCCAGCTGGGGGGCTCGGGCGGATTCCCTGGCCGTCGCGGTCAGTCTCCCGAAGACAACGCCGCCCACGGCTATGGCGGCAGCAGCGAGCAGGACGATGGCTCCAACGGGGCGCGTGGCGGCTTCGGCGGTGTTGGCGGCCGAGGCGGACACGGCGGCGGTGGTGCCGGTGGTGCCACCGCGTGCGCGGTCATCTGGGGCTCACCGGTCACCACGACCGAGGCACGCTGCAACGTTGGCAGGCCCGGAAGCGGCGGCGCATCCAGTGGCAACGCAGGCACCGACGGCGACACCATCGAGTTCGTGACACTGGGGCTCTGACCTCTCGCACGTTTCAGATTGCCAGGGAACTGCGGTTATCTGGCTGCAGTACGGCCACGACCACGCTCGAGCGCTAAACCAACTCAACCGAGCGGCGGCAGGTCCGACACGTCGGCGCAATCCACATCCAGTTTCCATGGGCCGGCGACGCCCGGTCGCTCTACCGCCCTGCCCAACATCGCCAGATAGTCGTCGCGCGGTATCTCGCGCGCACCCAGACTGGCCGTGTGATCGTTGTGCACCTGGCAGTCAATGAACTGGAAACCCCAGCGCATGGCCTGACGGTACAGCGTCACAAACGCGACCTTGGACGCGTCGGAGACATGACAGAACATGGACTCGCCACAGAACATCGCGCCAATGCTGATGCCGTAGAGGCCGCCCACCAGGTAGTTGTCCTGCCACACCTCAATGCTGTGTGCGAATCCCGCGTTGTGCGCTCCGATATACGCCTCCGTCATGGCCGGGGTAATCCACGTACCGCCCCACGCATCGCCGTGCGCGCGGGCACAGTACCCGATAACGGAATCAAACACGACGTCGGCGGTTACCGAAAACCCCTTGTTTCGCAGAGACTTGCGAAGCGAACGCGGCACCCGAATCTCGCCGGGGTGTAGCACCATCCGGGGATCGGGCGACATCCACGGAACGCTCCGCGAGCTCATGGGCCACGGAAAAATGCCCATTCGATAGGCTTCGTACAGTCGCTCGGCGCGCAGGTCGTGACCGAGCGCCACCACGCCGTTGGCGTTTGCCGTGGACGGGGACGGCAGCGGCGTTGTTGGATCGAGCTGGATCACCATACGGCCTCGCGAAAACGTTCGTGAACACCGCCATGTTCTGTCGGTCGCACGGAATGTGCAAGCCGCAGCCTGCATCGCGGCCTTCTGGCAGGGCGGCAGTACGCCCAGCCTCCGGAGAGCGGCTCTGGCATGGGCGCACGCAGCCTGCTAGATCGGCCTGCAGCATCATGCCCGTTCGCATCGTTCAGGACTCTCCATGCTTCGTTCAGCCGCTTGCCGACACCCTCGACGACCCGTGCTCGCTGCGCTGCTGTGGTGCGTCGGCTCTGCATGTTCGCCGGTTGGACCTGCGGTCGAAGCGCCGGCCGAGGGGAGCGCACCGGTGCAGGTTGTTGCAACAGAGGGATCGGCTGCATCAGGCGTCGGCCCGGAGTCACGCACAGGGCCGGTCGAGAGCGGCTCGGGGGCAGGCTCCGAAGCCGAGCGGGGCTTGCGTGAAGGGTCAGGTGCGGCGTTGAACCCACCCGCAGCGCCAGACGTGCTGGTTCAGGCGGTGCGCCCGGACGACCTGCTGAGGTTTGTGGCACCGGGCGCCTGGGCCGTCGTGATGGTCGACACGGCCGCGCTGCGCGAGATGTTCGCGCTGTCTGAGCTGGCGCCGATCATGGTGGACCCTGATCGGCAGGCTCAGGCGCTCGGGCGGGCTATCGGCGGGGCATTACCCGAGGAGACGCTCGGCGTTTTTGTGGACCGAATCCGCATGGATCGCAGCACCCAGGCCGCCGTCGCACTTTTTCCGGGCGATCGCGCCGTGGTGATGATGGATGCCGGGGCTGTAGAGGCTGCACCAACGGACGGGGCGCAGCCTGTGCCCCTTGCCACCAGTCTGCGGCTGGCGGTGCGCGAAGGGGTGGCTTTGCTGGGCGACGCCGCGCTGGTGCAGAGCGCGGTGACTTTTTCGGCATCCCGGCCCTCTCCGGCGTCACGGACCTGGGCCACCGTGCTGGAGGACGCGCCGGCAGGCGCGGTGGCCACGCTGGCGGTAGCCGACTGGACAGCCGTTCCCGAATCGTGGGGCGATGTCCCCGCGCTGTTGTCGGGTGCGGGTCCTCACTCGACCGTCTTGAACCTGCTGCCCACAGGAGAGCTTGAGCTTCGCACCGCGGCCACCAACCCGCAGGCGGTCTCAGCAGCGATGGGTCGCGCGCGCGGTTTTGTGGGACTGGCCGCAGCGCAGCTGCAGCGTGAGTGGGCTCCCGAGCTCGCACCTCTGCTCGCCTGGCTGAACCGGGTGACGCAGGCGGCTTTCGCACATGTTCAACTGGAACAGACCGATACGTCGGTGCGCATTACCCTGCCTCGCCCGGCCTGCGGAACATGGCTGCGCAACATCCCGGTCGCGCTCTTCGTTGTGGGCGCGGTGACGGCGGCAGCGAACGATGAGGCAACACCTGAGATGCCGTGGTCGCAACCCGACGCGCCGCTCTCGGACGCGTGCGCGAATGGCGAGCTGCCTGCGGCCCAACTCCCTGTTTCGCTTGCTTCGCTAGCCGAGCAGGTGGGGCCGGGTGAACCAGCCGCGCTGGTGCTATTCGATATTGCCGGTGCGCTGCGCGAGGGTCTCCCGACGGCATTCGGCTTTCTGCCCTCGGCGCTGAGTACCGAGGAGCTGGTGACGGCGATGGGCAGCGCGCCTTTTGGGTTTCGGGGCTTGAACGACACCGATGGACAGGGCGCGTTCTGGTTCAGGCCGCTCACGCAGGATTCCGCGCTGGTGCTCCACTCGGGCGCCGACCGGCTGTGGCCGGCGGACCAGCCGTTGAATGGCAACACCATGGTCACGCTGACGAGCGGCCGACGGGCGTGGACAACCGATGTGCCGGGTACAGAGCTACGCCTGCGCGAGGCGGAGGCCTCGGATTTCGTCACGCTCGTAAGCCAGCTGCCGACAGCATCGTGGCTGGTACTGGCTGCCACACCGGCGCTGTTGCAGCCGCTTTTGGCCGGCTCGGCAGACAGCGAGCTGGTGCGTTCGCTGGAGGGCGCGCGTCTGGTGTCCCTGTCGTTCACCACTCAGGATGGCCCCTCGTTGTCGTTTTTGGGCGCACCGAACACGCCAGATGATGCGGCGCTGCTTGCCGGTATGCCCGGGCTGTTGACCTCTCTGGCGCTGGGCAGCGGTGGGACAACGTCTGCCGAGGCAGCGCGATCAGTCGAACTGGCGGCTTGGTTTCAGCTGTTTACGAGCGAAGTACGGGTGGAGCGTCGAGGCTCTCTGGTGCGTATCTACTGGCCGGAGGGTGGCTGGGTGCGAGCCTGGGTGCTGGGCCTGGCCACAGGTGGTCCTCTGCTGGGAGGCAGCCTGCAGGCACCTGGCCTGGACGGCCTTGGTGCTCAGGTGGGTTCTCGTCTGCGCGCGATGGCTGAGGAGCGTCGTGGTGGCCGGCGTTTGCCGGGCGCCCCCGCAGCCGAGGCGGACGCGGGACCATGAGTGTTCCGGGAGGGGCAGCGTGTGCGTTGGCGCACGCGTGCTACAGAGCCCGCCGGTGCGGCGGATTTACTCGCCGGAACCTTCCGACGGACCCTCGGTGGGGGTCTGTCCATCGCAGGGGTCAGCGTCAACGGCCTGCTGCGAAGCACACGAGATGACGATCGGGTCGGTGTAGGTCTGCGGGTCCTCCACGCGGATCATGCCGAAGACCGAGGTGTTGAGGTTAAGGTTCGGGATGGGTTCCTTGCCGGTGCCGGTGACGTCCCCGCAGCCTACATCGTTGGAGCGAAGCGAACCGGTAAGGGTAAGGTCGGCCAGAATATCGCGGAAAGTCAGCGCGTTGGCGAAGCCGACGACGCGGATATCGACAACCGAGACGACGAACGCGCCGGCTTCATCAATCACGATATCGTTGACGGTGATGGGCGCTCCGACCGCTTCGCGCGGAGCCGGGGAATAGCCTTCTTCGCCCGGATTCCCCTGAGCGACGCGCGGCTGCCGCTGCTGGTCAACGAGGATGAAGTCGGTGGCGATGGGCTGAAAGTTGAAGGTGTATTGTCCATCGTCCTCAGGCACGACGGTGAGGTCGACCATGAGTGGGCTCAGCTGCTGTCGGTCGAGCGGTGTGACGATCAGCGACAGCAGAAAGCGTCCAGTGGGTGCGTCAATGGTGCAGACCTCGGCGTCGGGGTCGACATCCACTGTGGCGTCGGTCGAGACGTCGGCGCCGGTGTCGGGGACGGTCGTCCGGTCAACAAACTCGGCCATGACGGCTTCGGGGTCCGGACTGGCGCAGGCGGCGAGTGAAGCAGAGGCGCCGATCAGCAGTGCCCATGCGCAACGCGAAGACGAGCGAAAGGGAGAGGACAGAAGAGAGACGCTCATGGGCCCTGAAGGGGACAGAGGGGATTTGAGTGCACATCACGGTCAGGGCGATATAGCCCTTGACGTTACCGGCAACAAGCTGAAAAAGGGGAGCGCGTTGTGGCCTGAATTTGTAGCCGGTTCAGGATGTTACGCACTGCGTCAATTTGTTCATTTTCCCGTTTGGTTCGACCTTGGAACGCGGGTTTTCCCTGGATGGTACAAGCATGAGACATGTGACACGGTATACGCTTGCGGTGGCCATGTGTGCAGGCCTTTGTGGTCTGAGTTCCGAAGCGCATGCGAGCGGGTTTGCAGCCGCGCGCTTTGGTGGCCCGCTGGGCAATCCTGTGTCGGTGAACCCGTCGGCCATCTATTACAATCCGGCGAATCTGGCGCTTGTCGACCGCACACAGCTGATGCTGGACGTCAACTGGGCGTACCGCACCTCGACCTACGAGCGGAGCGCGAACGCAGTGAGCCCGCCGGCGGTGGGTGAACACTCGCCCGAATACATCGCGGCCAATACGGGAGAAGCGTCGGTAGCCAACCTGATCTACTCGCCGATGCTCGGCGTCGCGACGGACTTCAACACGGATATACCGTTCGGCATCGGGTTCGGTTTTTACGCGCCCTTTGGCGGACAGGCCGTGTGGGATCAGGCGACATCCAGCGATGAGTTTGCTGGCGCCGTGGACGGTTCGCAGCGGTGGTACACGATTGAGGGCACCATTCGCACGCTGGCGTTCTCTTTGGGTGCGGCCTACGAGATCGAGCCCGCTCGCCTGTCCATCGGCTTTTCGGGCAGCCTCTACCTGAGTGAAGTCAACACCATTCGCGCGCGAAACGTGGATGGAACCGACAACCTTTACAGCGAAGGCCGCTCGCTCGTGGACGTCAGCTCGACCGATTTCGGTATCGGCGCCGGCCTGACCTGGGAAGGCATCGAAGACCGCCTGTGGATCAGCACCTCATGGCAATCCGCGCCCAATATCTCCGGCGAGATGGTGTACGACGGCACGCTGGTAAACACCTTCCCTCCCAATCAGGACACGAACGACATCGTCTTCACGCAGAAGCTGCCCGACATCTTCCGCTTTGGAGCCCGCGTACGACCCATCGACAACCTGGAACTCCGTGTGTTCGGCGACGTCACCCGCTGGAGCATCCTCGAGAACCAGTGCATCATCTCGCAGAACGATCTGGGTGACGAAGACCCGTTCGAGTTCTGCGCCATTGACGAAAACGGCGATCCTCCGGCCGGTAACCCCATCGTCCAGAACCTGAACCGCGACTGGAACACCGCCGCCGGTGTTCGCGTCGGTGGGTCCTGGTACCTCAACGACCGCATCGAGCTCATGCTCGACCTCGGCTATGACGGCAACGCAATCCCCGACGAGACGCTTGAACCCGCCCTGATCGACATGAACAAGGTCAGCGCCGGCGTCGGTGGAATCTTTCAGCTGGTGGGCCGGAACAACTTCTCGATGAGCCTCGCCACCACAGCGTCGAACATCTTCTACTTTGAGCGCGACACCAATGGCGCCGCGACCGCGAGCGCCTTTGCGACCACCAACAGCAAGCAGCCGTCATCGGAAGGTGTCTATAACCAGAACATCTTCCTGCTGAACACCGCCCTGTATTTCTCTTTCTGATTGCCCACGACGGGCATCGATTCGGGGGATGGCGCAAACAACGCGCACGCCATATGAATACCGCCACTTGCACATCGTCACCTGCGGTGTCACTCTCTCCGTCGCACCGGTCGCCACTCACCCACTGCGGGTTGCCATGCGCTCCACACTGCTCTTTACGATTCTGGCCGCGCTCTTCGTCTCCCTTCATGCGTGTGCACACGCATGGACGCCGGCCGACATGAGCGTCGTCTCGTCCACCTCGTCGCAGCGTGCACAAACGGCAGCTGACCAGCGTGCCGCGGCCCCGCAACGCGTTTACGTGCAAAATCGCTGGGTTTATGCGGGCAATCCCGGCTGGTATGGCCCGACAGTGGGGTGGGTCGGCCCCTGGAACGGTTACGCAGCCCGACCCGTGTATGGTGTCTGGTCAACCCATCGCCCTGTATGGAATTCGCCTGCGATCAGTTATGGCCCCGGTGGACCAGGCGTGCACGTCAACCGCACGGTCACCAACCGCCGCACGTTTGTCCGCCACCGCTAATCTCCCCGGAGCATCATGGACGAGCGTCCCTCCGGCAGACCGAAACCCGGCCCAGCTTCTGCGTCGTCCGGCCTGACGCCGTCACCACCCCGGCAGGTCCACCCGATTACGCGCCTGCTCGTCCTCGTCGTGTTCGCTGTCGCGCTGCCGACCTCGGCGTTCGCCTTCTGGTGGCTACCTTCGCACACCGTCGAAGATGCGCTGCCCGATTCTGCGTCCTCCACGGCACGCACCACGGCTGCACTCTGCGACCGAGGCGCTGAAGGCTGGTGTTATGGGCTAGCGTTTATGTACGCCTGTGGCGACGAGGGACTCACCATCGACATGGCGCGCGCGGCCGAGCTTGAACAGCTGGAGTGCGTGGTCGACCCTTCTCATTGCCAGGGCTCCGCCACGATGCTCGGCGAGTGGGACGCGGTGGGTACCGACATGCAGGCGTTCTCGTGTCGGGTAAATCGCATGGACATCGGGCAGGGACTTCAGGCGCTCCCCGACTTTATGGAGCGCGCGGGCGTCACGGTGGCACCCCCTGCGTTCGCTGCCGGCCTGGAATAGTCCCGGGATTTTGCAGGGCGTAGGTCCGCTCTGCCTCGGGATTACAACCAGCGCTGTCCTACGCTTTGCAGCCGAGCCTTCAGCGCCCGACCGCTTCGACGCTCACCAACCGATGCCATGCAGACAGGTTTTGTGACGCGGCGCGCTGTGCTATGGACGGCGCTCCCGTCCTCTTTTCCGACGTACCCCCATGACGATGTTCTCTGCAGGTGCCGCTCGTACCGACATCACCACGTTCGATGCCGACGCCGAGCTCATGGGCTGGGCACAGCCAACCAATCGGGCTCGGGCTGTGGCCACGCCACTGCATGCGCGCGCGTTCGTGCTTCGACACGAGGCCACGGGCCAACGGGTCGCCATCGTCGTGGCCGAGATCTGCTTTATCTCGGAGAGCGTACGCGCAGGGGTGCAGGAACGCCTGGCCGAGTTTTCAGACGAAGGCTGGAACGACGAAAATGTGCTGCTGACCGCAACACACACGCACAGCGGTCCCGGTGGATTTAGTCATGAACTGGCCTACACCATGACCACCCCGGGATATCGGCCGCATATCCTGAAAAAAATCGTGGATGGTATTGTAGAGGCCATCCGTGAAGCTGAACAAAAGCGTCAGCCTGCAACGCTGCGTTACGGGAATTTACCTGTTCCCTATACTGAACCTGTCGCATTCAATCGTTCCCCGACCGCCTGGAACCGTAACCCGGAAGCCGACCGGGTGGACTGGCGCAATCGACATCTGGCGACTAATCGCGAAATGCCGGTGCTGGAATTCACCGGCATAAACAACGAACCCATCGGATGTCTCTCGTGGTTCGCTGTGCACTGCACCAGCGTTCACGCGGATTATCGTTGGGTTTCTGCAGACAATAAAGGGTACGCCTCGGTCGAAATGGAAGAGTGGGCGCGTGCAAAGTACGGCGTGGATTATGTTGCCGGATTTTGTCAGGCGGCAGCGGGCGATGTATCACCGAATTTTCGATACGATAAACACCGTGGTTTGCGTGTTGGCCTGTTTGATGATGATTTTGCCAGCGCGCGATTCGTCGGGGAAATTCAGTCAGCGCACACCCGAAAAGTCCTCGGGCACGACAGCACCCATTCGCTCGAAGGTCCTCTGTCGTCGGCGCTGCTCCGCGTCAATATGGAGTACACCGATGTATTGCCGAAATACGCCAATGGTCGTACCGGTCGGCGCACCGGGCACGCCGAACTGGGCATGGGGTTTCTGGAAGGTACGGCGGAGGGACCTGGTCCTTTGCGCCCGGTAAAAGCAATGAATCAGTTGCTCCACCGAGGCCGAAAACTGCGAAAATCAGCGCAGCAGGTACTGGGATTGTCGCTCGATGGAGCCGACGACGCGCACGGCGGAAAATATACCTTTCTGGAGACGGGTCGCGGTGGAAATGGTCAGGCCTTTGGGCTCTTCAGCATGGGCAACCCCGGGGCACCCGACTGGCTTGACCCGACCGTCGCCGAGGCCCGACGCCTGTATAAAAGAAATGCGCTCGGAAACGGTCGTCCCTGGACGCAGGGCATATTGCCGCTGCAATTGATCCGCATCGGCCCTGTCGTGTTTGCCGGTGTGCCCATGGAAGCCAGCACGATGGCAGGCCGTCGTATGCAGCGCTCCCTGCTCGAGGCGTTGCGTCCGCACGGAGTGCAACAGATCGTCATCGCCGGCTACTCCAATGGCTACGCGTCGTACCTGACCACCTGGGAAGAGTATCAGGCGCAGTGTTATGAGGGCAGCAGTACCCTGTTCGGACAGTGGTCGCTGGGGGCCTTTCAGACACACTTCGACCGGGTAGCTGCGCGCCTCGTGACCCCGGTCGCCGAACGGCCGTCAGACATCGGGCCGGCGTGGCCCCGACCCTCGGATCACGAGCTCGAGGCACGCATGCACTATGAGTTGCCGACGTCACTGTTCCGGTAACGACAACGCCCGCAGCGCATCCTGAACCACCTTCAGGTGCAGGGCGGGATCCAGCTCGGGCTCGGTGCCATCGGTCGGCCAGCGCGCTCCCGAGACATCCGGTTCCCCCATCTCGCCGGGTAGTGCCGCTCGGTTGTCAACGTCGACATCGGCGCCGCGAGCCGCACGAGCGCCCTGCCGTTCGCCTAGCCAGCGCTCCTGTACATGCAGCCAGTACGCCAAGACAGGCGTTGTCGCATGCCGCAGGCACGGACCCAACACGACGTCTTCGACATCCAGCGCGACGGTCGGCGCGGCCTGGTGTTCCAGCACCACCACCAGAAAAAGGCGGCCGGCTTCCACGACCAGCTTTTCGTCGACAATCTGCCACGCCGTCCCCGACACCATCGCTCGCAGCACCCGCTCCTCGCTCATGGGCTGCGCCACCACCCTGCGAATGCCGTACTGTTCGGGTTTATGCTCGCGCAGCACTCGGCCGACCAGCGCGCCGCCTACACCGGCGATCGTGACCACCTGCGCCGTCATCGCTGCCAGCGGCAAGAGCCCATTCCCCAATAAAAACGTCATCTTGTCCGACACGCCCGCGCGCTCGGCGCGCGCCCGGGCTCCCGCCAGCGGCTCCTCGTGAATGTCGATCGCGACGGCGCGCTGCACCAGGCCCGCCTTCACGAGCGCAATCGGCAGCCGACCGTGGTCGGTTCCCACATCGACCACCACGTCGCATTCACCAACCCGATGCGCTACCGCAGCGAGTCTGGGACCCAGCATACGGGTGAGCGCGTCGGGCGGCGACGGCGGCGGCACACGACCAGGCGGCAGTTTCCAGCTCAAGCGTACCTGGCATCAAAACAAGGGTTCAACAGGGCGGCAATACGCCTAACACTCGTGCGTCGACGACAAAAGTGTGACCGTACGCCGACACGCTCGAACGCGTGAATGAGTGTGGAAGTCAGTGACAGCCTCAGGAGCGTACCACCGCCCTGCCAGAGGGCCGTCCGGAGGGTTGGTCGTGGGTTCCCGGGACCGGTTCAAGGCTTCATCCTGCGTATCTGCGCCTTGAATTTGCCATTTGGGGGATGGTGACTCACAAGCGTCGCTTGCACTTTCGTTACGATCCGTTACTCTCCGACACGCCGCGTCAACGCGCGGTGTGCCGTGAATGCACGCGCAGGTCCCTTGATTGCCGTCGAGTCACCTGACCGGTGAGCACTTCAGACCTGCGCAGGCGAAACGGCTTCTGTAGACTCTGCCGGCACAGGTTCTCTGTGCGGCGTTCCGAGACCCGGACTCTCTTCCACTACTGAGCCGGGACCTCCACCACGGAGAACGCTTTGCGACAACAACGAGAAGGGCTCTATGAGCCTTCGACGGAGCATGACGCCTGTGGCATGGGCTTTGTGGCCCATATTCGAGGAGAAGCATCGCGCGGCATCGTGGAAGATGCCCTTCGCATTCTTTCCCGACTCTCGCATCGTGCGGCGTGTGGCTGCGATCCTGAGACAGGCGATGGCGCGGGCATCCTGACCCAGATCCCGCATCGGTTTTTTCAGGCCGAGTTCGAACGGCTGGGGTTTGGGCCGGTTCGTCGCCGGGGCTATGGCGTCGCGCAGGTGTTTTTGCCGCCAGAGCCCGTGCAGCGGGCGCGCTGCGAAGAGATCTTCGAAGAGACGGTCACCTCGGAAGGCCAGCGGGTCATCGGCTGGCGCGACGTGCCGATCGATTCGGCGCAGGTCGGTCGTATTGCCGGTCAGGTGCGGCCCGTGATTCGGCAGATGTTCATTGAACGTCGCCGGCTGGTTCCGACCGCGTTCGAGCGAAAACTGTATATTATTCGGAAGCTTGTCGAAAAGCAGATCGCCGAGGCCGGCTGCGACCCCGATGAGTTCTTCCATGTCGCGAGCATGTCGGCCGAGACGATTGTCTACAAAGGCCTGCTGCTGCCCGAACGGCTGCCGCTCTTCTTCAAAGACCTGCAGAGCGAAGAGTTCATCAGCGGCATTGCGCTGGTTCACTCGCGCTTTTCCACCAACACCTTCCCCACGTGGGACCTCGCGCAGCCGCTGCGCTACGTCTGCCACAACGGCGAGATCAACACCGTTCGGGGCAACCGCAACTGGATGCTCGCGCGTCGTAGCCTGCTTCAGTCGGCAAAGTTTGAAGGCCCGATCGACCGTCTGTTCCCCATCATCAACGCCAGCGCGAGCGACTCGTATCAGTTCGACAACATGCTCGAGCTGCTGCACCTCGGCGGACGCACGCTTCCGCATGCCATGATGATGCTGATTCCCGAAGCGTATCAGAATGATCCGCTGATGGCGGACGAGCGGCGCGCGTTCTACGACTACACGTCGTCGCTGATGGAGCCGTGGGATGGTCCGGCGGCCATGGCCTTTACGGACGGCCACGTGGTGGGTGCCACCCTGGACCGAAACGGACTCCGCCCTGCCCGCTATCTGGTGACGACCGACGACCGGGTGATTCTGGCGTCCGAGACGGGTGTCATCGACATTCCGCCCTCCATGATCATTCGCAAGGGTCGTCTGCAGCCTGGCCGTATTTTTGTCGTCGACACCAACGAGGGGCGCATCATCGACGATGAAGAGGTGAAGCGCGACATCATCAACCGCTTCCCATATCGGCGGTGGCTCGAAAAGAACGTCGTTCGTCTGACGGACTATGAGGCAGCATCGGCGCCCATGCCGACCCGCGAAGAAGACCTGATGCGTCTTCAGCGGGCGTTCGGCTACACGGACGAGGACATTCGCGTCATCCTCGCACCCATGGCCGAGGCCGGTGAAGAACCCACCGGCTCCATGGGCACCGACACGCCGCTCGCGGTGTTGTCCGACAAGGCGCCTTCGCTGTTCTCTTACTTCAAGCAGCTGTTCGCGCAGGTGACCAACCCGCCGATCGATCCGATCCGCGAATCCGTCGTTATGAGCCTGCACACGGCCATCGGCATGGGCGGCAACACGTTCGACGAGACGCCGGAGCAATGCCACCGTCTGGCGATTCCGAGCCCGGTGCTGACGAACGCCGAGCTCGCGACGATCCGGAAGGTGGAAGACGGCGCGTTCGAGACCCGGACGCTCTCGCTGCTCTATGACGTCAAGAAAGGCCCTGAGGCGCTCGGCCAGGCCGTGACGGCCCTGTGCAAGGCGGCCTCCGAAGCCATAGACGAGGGCAACAACCTGCTCATTCTGTCGGACCGCGGCGTCGATTCGCGCCATGTGGCCATTCCGGCCCTGCTCGCGGTGAGCGCCGTGCACCAGCACCTGGTGCGCGAGGGCATCCGTATGCAGTCCGGCCTGCTGGTCGAGACGGCCGAGGCCCGCGAAGTACACCACTTTGCGCTGCTCATCGGCTTCGGTGCGGCCGCGGTGAACCCGTGGCTCGCGCTCGACACCCTCACAGACCTGTGCGCACGCAACGAGTGCCCGCTGGCGCCCGAAAAGGCCGCGAAGAATTACATCAAGGCCATCGACAAGGGTCTGCTGAAGGTCATGTCGAAGCTGGGTATTTCAGCAGTCAGCTCGTACCGGGGCGCGCAGCTCTTTGAGGCCATCGGTCTGGACCGCTCGCTTGTGGACGAGCACTTCAATGGCACCGCGTCGCGCATTCAGGGCGTAGGCCTTCCCGAGCTGCACCTGGAGAATCAGGAGCGGCATAGCCGAGGCTTTGGTCCCGAGGCGGCGTTCATTCTCACCGATCTTCCCACTGGTGGTCAGTATCAGTGGCGGCGTCAGGGCGAACTGCACAAGTGGAACCCTGCTACCATCTCGCGTCTGCAGGAGTCGGTGCGAGCCGACAGCTACGAAAAGTACAAGGAGTTCGCCGAGCTGGCGAACAACGAGAGCGCGGGGCACTTTGCCGTACGCGGCCTGTTTGACTTTGTTCCGGCCGCTACACCCGTGCCGCTCGATGAGGTCGAGAGCGCCGAATCAATTGCCCGTCGCTTTGTGACGGGCGCCATGTCGTTTGGCTCGATCAGCGCCGAAGCCCACGAGACCCTCGCCATCGCGATGAACCGCCTGGGCGGCAAGTCGAATACCGGTGAGGGCGGCGAAGAGTCCGAGCGCTACATTCCGCTCCCCAACGGCGACACGCGTCGGAGCTCGATCAAGCAGGTCGCCAGCGCCCGGTTTGGCGTTCATGCCGAGTATCTGGTCAACGCCGACGAGCTGCAGATCAAAATGGCGCAGGGTGCCAAGCCGGGTGAAGGCGGTCAGCTGCCTGGTCACAAGGTCAGCGAGCGCATTGCCCGGGTTCGTTGCTCTACGCCCGGCGTAACGCTGATTTCACCGCCTCCGCACCACGATATCTATTCGATCGAAGACCTGGCGCAGCTGATCTATGACCTGAAGACGGTGAACGAGAAGGCTCGCATCAGCGTCAAGCTGGTCAGCGAAGTCGGCGTCGGTACGGTCGCCGCGGGTGTGTCGAAGGCGCGCGCCGAGTGCATCATCATCGCGGGTGACTCCGGCGGTACGGGTGCCTCACCGCTCAGCTCCATCAAGCACGCCGGTGTTCCGTGGGAGCTCGGTCTCGCCGAAGCGCAGCAGGTGCTGGTGCGAAACGACCTGCGCGGGCGAGTGCGCCTGCAGGTGGACGGCGGTGTTCGCACTGGCCGCGACGTTGTCATTGGCGCCCTGCTCGGCGCCGAAGAGTTCGGCTTTGCGACGGCGCCGCTGGTGGCGATGGGCTGCATCATGCTGCGCAAGTGTCACCAGAACACCTGCAGCGTCGGCATCGCCACGCAAGACCCTGAATTGACGGCGAAATTCGACGGCACTCCCGAGCATGTCATCCGCTATCTGCTGTACGTCGCGCAGGAAGCGCGGGAGTGGATGTCGCTGCTGGGCTTCCGCACGTTCGACCAGATGGTGGGACACGCCGAAAAGCTCGTTCAGCGCCCGATCATCGGCCACTGGAAGGCAGAGCGGCTGGACCTGTCCAGCGTTCTGCATGTGCCCGTGGTGAGCCCCGACGTCGCCACGCGGTACAACGAGCCGCAGCAGCACGGCCTTGAAACGCACCTGGACCGCAAGCTGATCGCGTCGTCGCAGTCGGCCTTGCAGGGCGGTCGCCCGGTAGTGCTTCGGCAGCCGATCTCGAACGCCGATCGTGCCGTTGGCGCGATGCTCGGCGGCGAAGTGGCCCGCAAGTATGGAAATCACGGCCTGGCCGACGACTCTATTTCCGTGAAATTCACCGGTTCGGCCGGACAGAGTTTTGGCGCCTTCCTGCCGCGCGGCATTACCTTCCACCTCGAAGGTGACGCCAACGACTATGTCGGCAAAGGGCTCTCGGGTGGTCGTATTGCCATTCAACCCCCCGCGCAGTCGTCATTTATTGCCGAGGAGAATATCCTGGTGGGTAATACGTTGCTGTATGGGGCCACGGCGGGCGAGGCTTATTTCCGTGGTGTCGCGGGCGAACGTTTCGCAGTTCGTAATTCGGGCGCGCGTGCGGTCGTCGAGGGCGTGGGCGACCACGGCTGCGAATACATGACCGGTGGAATTGTGGTTGTTCTGGGTCGCACCGGGCGCAATTTCGCCGCTGGCATGAGCGGTGGCATGGCGTTTGTGTTCGACCGCGACGGCGAATTCCAGCGCCGCTGCAATCGCGAAATGGTGGAGCTCGAGAGCCTCATCGACGAATCGGATATCTGGCTGGTACATGACCTCGTCGAGAACCACGTCCGCTTCACCGGAAGCGCGCTGGGTCGTCGTCTGCTCGACAACTGGGAGATGATGGTCGCGCGATTCGTGAAGGTCATGCCGACCGAATACAAGCGTGTTCTGCAGCAGCGCCGCGCTCAGCGTCGTTCGCAGCAGACCTCGGATCCTCGCGCCATTCCGGCAGAATAACAGGAGGCCACCATGGGAAAAGTCACAGGATTCATGGAAGCCAACCGTCAGGCTGCCGAATATCGCGATAAAAAAGACCGGACGCAGGACTGGCGTGAATTTGTCGTTGACCGTCCTGAAGAGACGGCACGCACTCAGGGTGGCCGTTGCATGGACTGCGGCGTTCCGTTCTGTCAGCAGGGTTGTCCACTGGGTAACCCCATCCCCGAGTTCAACGACCTGATTTACCGTGGTCGCTGGAAGCAGGCGTATGAGGTATTGCGCGCCACCAATAATTTCCCTGAATTTACGGGACGTCTTTGCCCGGCGCCGTGCGAAGCGGCCTGCGTGTTGTCGATCAACAACACGGCGGTCACGATTGAACAGAATGAAAAGGAGATCGTCGAGCGCGCCTTCACGGAAGGCTGGGTCGAGCCTCACCGGGTACTGCGCCGTACCGGTCGCAGTGTTGCTGTGGTGGGCTCTGGCCCCGCCGGTCTTGCCGCTGCCGACCAGCTGAACCGCGCTGGGCATACGGTAACGGTATATGAAAAGAGTGACCGTATCGGCGGGTTGCTGCGTTACGGCATTCCTGATTTCAAACTGGAAAAGTGGGTCATCGAACGTCGAATTTCACTTCTGCGTACGGAGGGTATTACGTTCAGTACGGGTGTTGAAATTGGCAAAGACATTCGCTGGACCGACCTGCTCGAAGACCACGACGCCGTGGTCGTGTGTATTGGCGCAGGAAAGGCGCGCGATCTGGACGTTCCCGGACGCGACCTGCAGGGCATACATTTCGCCATGGATTTTCTGCCGCAACAGAATCAGCGTGTTGCGGGCGATTTCGATACCGTGTCGGGCGTCGTCGCCACAGGGAAGCATGTCGTCATCCTCGGCGGCGGCGACACCGGCTCGGACTGCCTCGGCACTTCGATTCGTCACGGTGCTGCCTCGGTGACGCAGATTGAGCTCATGCCGGCGCCGCCGTCCTTGCGTGCGCACAACAATCCCTGGCCACACTGGCCTATGGTGTTCCGCACATCGTCCAGCCAGGCCGAAGGTGGCGCCCGGGAGTTCGCGCAGATGACCACCCGGCTCATTGGCGAAAATGGTGTGCTGAAAGAAATCGAGATGATCACCATCGAGGTGGTCACCGAAAATGGACGGTCGGTGATTCGCCCTGTGCCCGGCTCCGAGAAGCGTCTTCCCTGCGACCTGCTGATTCTGGCGATGGGCTTTACCGGCCCTGTGCTGGATTCCCTGCAGTCGCAGCTGAATATCGACGTCACTCCGCGTGGTGTGCCGGCCGGGCCATCAAAGTTCCGGACCAGCGTGCCTCGTCTGTATGTCGCAGGCGACGCCTTCCGCGGCGCATCTCTGATTGTGTGGGCGATTTCTGACGGTCGCGAAGCTGCCCGTATCATCGACGCCGACCTGATTGAAGCCGCGCCCCGACTGCCCACACGCGGTCAGGACATGGCCTTCGCGTGACCTTTTTCAAAGGTATCGCGCTCGACGTCCGACTCTGGTTTGTCGATGGTGAAACCAGCGAAGTGCTGGTACTGACCCCCTGAATCCCAGCTCGTCGATGGAGTCAGACCATGTGGCCATTCTCTTCCAGACCGCTGCCAGTGCCAGCGGCTACCGACTGCCTGCCCGGACGTGCGATTGAAATGCCGCTGCCTGAGCCTCACATGCTCACCGGACGGCCGTTGCGGGAGATTCCAGCGGGTCACGAGCAGTTGTTTGTCGCGATGGGGTGTTTCTGGGGTGCCGAGCGCCGATTCTGGCAACAGGTATCTGCAGGCGAGTGGGCGTTACGGCCGGGTATCTGGTCCACGTCGGTGGGATACGCCGGCGGTCACACCCCGAACGCTTCCTACAGGGAGGTATGCTCCGGTCAAACGGGTCATACCGAGGTTGTTCAGCTTGTGTACGACCCGACACAAATTACCACCGTCGAATTATTACGTATTTTCTGGGAAGGTCACGACCCCACACAGGGAATGCGTCAGGGAAACGACGTGGGCACGCAATATCGTTCGGCTATTTACGCCACCACAGGTGCGCAGCTGCAGGCCGCACAACAGTCGCGCGTCGTGTACGATGCGGCGCTGAAGCAGGCAGGCAGGAACCCGATCACCACCGAAATTGCGATGGCTGGCCCCTATTATTTCGCTGAACAATATCATCAGCAATATCTGGCGCGAAACCCGGATGGTTATTGCGGCCTGGGCGGTACGGGCGTGTCGTGCCCGGTGGGTTTGGGCGGGGCGTAACCAGTTATCGACAGGAATACGTTTCGTGACGGGAAAACCGAAACACCGCTGCGGGCGCCCTCATTTCTCACCGAACCCCGGCCTCGGCAGGTGTACGGCGTTGCCATCACCCCCTTGTCGCAGCGCGTCAGACAGATTATGACCGCCGCCCTGCACATGCTCCTGTTGCTCCCCCGGTCGTCATGATCACCTACCAGCTGCGCGTTTATTTGACCGCTCTTCGTCACTTGCGCGCGCCGCGCATGGAGTGGACGGGTTCGACGACGACAGGTGGCATGGCCTGGCCGTGGCATTGCGATGCGAACTGGCACGTGACCAACTCACAATATGCGATGTTCATGGATCTGGGGCGCACCGAGTGGTTTACGCGCGTGGGCCTTATTCTGCCGGCATTTCAGACGCGCACCATGTTCATGGTGGGCGCGTCGGCGCTGACGTTTCGGCGACAGCTGGATTTTATGAAGCCATTTTCGGTGGAGACGTCTCTGGTGACGTGGGACGACCGTTGGTTTTACATGGCACAGGTGTTTCGGCGCCACGACGGTGCGGTCGCCGCGCGCGGCCTGATTCGCGCAACGGCACGCAGACAGGGCGAGGTCGTTACGATGGGCCAGATGCTGGCCGAGCAGGGGGTACAGGCGCAAGCGCCCCCGATGACCGAGGAATTTCAGCGATGGCTGGAGTCCTCCGATATATCGGTGGCCGAGATTAGAAATGCGGCGCGGTAATTACGTGCGCCATTTCAACCACCAACCTGCACCATGACACCCGTGGCGCCCGGCCTCGTGCCGGACGAACGAACCACGCCCGGCGGGGTAGCCAACCCGCCGGCACCGTGCTAAGCGCGCCCGACCTTCGTTCGATTGAGGCTCGTCCCGGTGTTCCGGACGGGCGGTGAATCCCTTTTGAATGGCGCGCATGGCATCCAGGAATCAACAGCGACCGGGCGGCTCGGCCCCCCGTGGTGCAGCACCCGAAGGCGACTCAAGTCGTCGCAACACCCGTGACTGGCTTCAGCAGGCCGAAGCGGTCCGTCAGGAACGGGACGGCAAAAGTCAGGGCGGTGGTCGTGGCCCGGCGGGCGGCGGCAAAGGCGGCGAGCGTGGACCCGGTGGCCCTCGCAACGACCGACCCGACGCCCGGCAGGGCGGCGGTCAGGTTCAGCAACCACGTCCCGCCGCACCCGAGCGTCCCGACCTGCGTTATCTGCTCGTCAGCCCGCAGGGCAACTTCGAGGCCGACGTCTATGAGAGCGCCATGCCTCTGCGCTGGAACTCGCTCGAAGTGTTCGGCGCCCTGCTGAAGCCGGGCCTGTACATGCAAAAGGGTGGCAGCCTGAGCCTGGTGTCACGCGATGTGAAGTTCGAAAAGGCCGTGATGTTCGTGCAGTGGGACGACCCGCACCAGACCTATCGCACTGCGGATGGTCGTGACGTAAAGCCCGGTCTGCACGTCGGTTTTCTGGTGAAGTCGCCAAATTCGGACGGCCCACCGTGGCTTCCCGTGATCGCGCCTGTGCAGGCGACTCCGCTGGAGGTCGAGCGCGGCCTGCTGTCGCCGTGGCATGATCAGGTCGCCGCGGTTCGCTTCGGCGGTTCGCTGACCATTGACAAGAAGGGGCTTTCGCTCAGCAGCGAAGGCAAGATTGAAGAAGATTCCGGTTCGGACGCCGTGCTCGAAACGATGTGCTGGCTGGCCGACCACCCGAACGACGAGTCGACGGCTGGTGCCATCGCCCGCCGTATTCTGGTCGACAATGGCCATGGTCTGCAGCGGCTGGGCCTTGCGCTCATGCACGAGACGGAGGGCAACCGACACGACGCCCTCACGCAGATTCTGCGGGTGCTGGCACCGGATGTGGCTCCGTTGCTGGAGTCGCTGTGGAATCTGTTCCACGGTACCGAACCGGCTCGCGAGCGCTTCGTTGCGCTGGCGCGCACGCTCTCGCCGATGCTGTCGATGGAGCACCCGGCGCAGCGTCCGGGCAACCTGTCACTGGTCGCGACCTGGCTCTCAGGGCTCTTTGGTGCCCGTCCGGAGCGCGAGAATCAGCAGCCCGCCCGCGCCCTGTACCTGGCCGCGCACGCGCTGCGCGAGGCAGGTCGTCACGTCGAAACGTTTGAGCACGCCGACGCCTTTATTCCTTCGTTCCCGCTCGATAGCGCCTCGGTGCGCCATCTGGTGCGCGCGCTCGGCAATCCGTTCAAGGAGCCGACGCCGCTCGAAGGGCTTTTCCGCGTTCTGGCAACGGCCGAGGCCGGCTGGGATATCGTGGTGGCTCGCCGGGAGCACCTGCGCGCGTTCGCACCCGTCTATGATCTGGTGCGTCGGTACCCGATTGGCGGTCGCACCGTCGCTGGCCGTTATGACTACGTGCTCACCAACTGGAGCTTCCGCGGCTTTGAAGTTCGTTCGCCTCGCGCCGACCTGCGCGGCCTGGGCGATGACCTGCTGCTGGACGCGCCCTCCGTGGCGATGGCCCGCGCCTATGCGCGCGTGCTCGGCGTGCGAAACAACGCCTCGGCAGCGCTGGCGCATGCGCTCGGCAACCATGAGCACCCGGGGCTGGCCCGTCTGGCGACGTTCTTTCAGGCGTCCGATGCCGAGGTTCTGGAGCAGTTCGAGACCACGTCCAGCCAGAAGCGACTGACGCGTGATGCGCTGTACACCGCCGTTTCTGCTGCAGAATTCCTGATCTCTGGCATGGAGAGCAAGCGCACGATCGAAGGGTTCGTGCTGCCTTCCCCTGAATTCCCCGAGCAGGCGGGCAGCGGCATTCGCGGCCACTTCATGTACTGGCGCATGTTCTGCCGCTCGACGCGCGCGGCATGGGCAGAAGGTTACAGTTCGTTTCTGGCTGCCGCCCTGCCCCGCATGGCCGAGCTTCCAAACAAGCTACAGACCGAAGTGCTGGCCTTGTTGAATTCGTGGCTGCGCTTTGATGTCAACCATCGCAATGCCGCGAAGTCGTGGCAGCCGGCCATTGAAACGACGGTCGCCCGCGTGTTGAGCGACCCTGATGAGGTGCGGACCGGCGGTGACGAGCGCCTGCAGCAGGCCATGCGCGCGCTGCTCGATATCGACAGCGACGCCTGGTTTGTTCAGATGGAGGGCCTGCTTGGTCACGAGGCCTTTACGCAGGTTGAACTGCACCGCCTGTTGATGGGCGTGCGCATGGCGCGCGGTGTGCGCGAACCCCTTGTGCGACATACGGTTTTCCGCCGTCTGCACCGTCGTCTGGCCGATCTGCGCACCCCGCAGGGCGCCTGGGCGCGCGGCGAATGGACACGACTGGCCGTCGAACGCGCTCGCAAGGCAGGTTCGCTCGACTGGCTGCTGGACGCACGCACGCAAGCCCGCCTGCTGGCCTCGTCGGAGTTCATCGACTGGTTTAGCGACCGCGGCCAGAAGGCGATCGAAGACGCCGACAGCGCGCTGATTGAGCTGCTGGAGCTTGCCGTGGCCGTTGTTCCCGACGCGCAAATCGACCTCGCGCTGCAGCGGATCGCCCGCGCCACGCTGTGGCCGGCGCAGGAGGTCGTGAAAGTACTCGTGAACGCGGGCCGTCCAGAAGCAGCCATTCGCTGGATGCGTTCGCAGGACATTCGCGACACCGACGCCGCCGCAGGCAGCTTTGGTCGCATTTTGTCGCGAGCTCGCTCGGGTGCACAGTTCCGCACTGCCGCCGAGGCGCTCGTGCTGGCAGAAAGCTATGCCGGTCAAACACTTACGCAGCAGCGCGCCGAGCTGCTGAGCGCCATGTCGTCGTATCGGCCGCTGCGCCATGCCCTGCACGGCCTTACCGATGTGACCACAGCATGGCGTCTGGCGAACCTGTCGCCGACCCACGAGACGGCCATGCAGCTGGCGGAGCGCTCCGCCACCTGGTTCCTCGATTCCGGTAATGAAGACCTGCTGGCGTTCCTGCGCTGGATGGTCGAAGCGTCCGTGCTCGAGGCTTACCCGGCCCTGTCTGCAGCCGCCGCAAAGGGCACGCTGACCGCCGACACGCTGGCGACCACCAACATTCCCCGCGGCCTGGGCAAGGTGTTGCGAGTGCTGTCAAACAGCGGTGCCCGCGATCAGCGTCGTGCGCAGCGCTTCAAGGACCTGCGTCGCGCGTTGCTCGCGCCTGACGCCTTTGGCCCGGTCAGCGAAGCGCTCATCCGTGAGCTCGGCGGCGTCGGCATGCTGCCCGCGGATCGTCTGCAGTCCCTGCTTGCAGCGCTTCCCGGCCAGACATCCGACGAACCCGTGGAAGCCGCTGAAACCACAACGGAATCCGCTGATTCAACCGAATCTTCGGGCGACGAATCCGCCGAGTCTGAAGCCTCTACCGAAGCTGCTGAAGCCGACGCCGAAGACACCGCGGGACCAAACCCGCGCCGCTCAGCTCACGCCGACTCAGTGTTCAAGCGGTTCGTGCACTCGCTCTCGGCCACGTTCAAGCGGCTGATACAGGCTGCTGCCGACGACGCCGACTCCATGGTGGCGTCCACCGCGTCGCTGCAAAGCACGCAGGCTGACTGGTCACTGCGCGCCGACGTCCTCGCCCGCGCATTCAGCCGCCTTGGCGCACTGCATGTGAAGGCCGACGACCCGGGCAACATGCTTCTGACACCGGACCTGGACGGCGTTTCCGTCCATGTGG
>Ga0169931_10001495_pt1 | contig 38656 bp, 30 predicted proteins | sample Kivu_15m_20L_FD_129675 | JGI IMG/M metagenome (GOLD analysis project Ga0169931, IMG submission 129675) | Freshwater microbial communities from Lake Kivu, Western Province, Rwanda to study Microbial Dark Matter (Phase II) - Kivu_15m_20L... | ecosystem: Environmental > Aquatic > Freshwater > Lake... | reverse complement strand
TTGTCGAAAAATAATTACTTTTACCCATCGTTAATTTGACTTTTTGCGAAATCAAATCTACGATAAATTAAGAAGCCGGCATTGCTGGCTTCTTTCTTACTGGATTTTAACCGGACAACAGTGTTTGCAATTGTAATAAATACGTTTAATTTTGGTCTCATTATTCACCACCATTGAACACAATTTATTATGAAAAAGACTTTACTTCTTTGTTTGTTTTTTATTGCTTTTTTGAGCAATCTCAGTTCCCAAACCTCTGTAGCTCATCAATGGACAGAAGAGATTTTATTTTGTATTCGAAATAGTTTTGCTCGACCTCCGATTCATGCCAGAAATCTATTCCACCTTTCTGTTGTCATGCACGACGCTTTTTCTGCCTATAAAGTAGGAAGTAAAACCGTCTTGCTCGATAATGAATGGCATGGATTTTATACGCCTTTTTATGGGGTAGAAATTCCCTCAACGCCGAGTGGGATTCAAGAAGCTCAAGAAGAAGCAATTTCTTACGGGGCATATAGATTCCTTCGTTGGCGATTTCAAAGCGCACCTGGAGTAGCAGCTATATATGTAGCATTGGACGCGCGTATGGCACTTTTGGGCTATGATATATCAATTACATCTGTTGACTATGTGAATGATGGCCCAGCGGCATTAGGCAATTATATCGCCCAACAAATTATTGCTTTTGGTTTGCAAGACGGTTCTAATGAAGCTGCAAACTTTGCCAGTCAGTACTATACAGATGGCAATCCGTTTTTATTTCCTGCACAACCAGGCAATCCGAATATGGTTGACCCAAATCGTTTTCAAAGATTAAGTATAGAAAACGCCATTGATCAAGCCGGAAATCCAATTAATGGCACACCTCCGCATCTCGCTCCTGAATGGGGAAATGTTTTGCCTTTTTCTTTAAAAGACGAAGACAGTGAGATTATCGTTAGAGATGGAGATGAATACAAAGTTTATCACAACCCAGGTGCTCCAGTTTATATCGATACCAACATCCAAACGGGTTTAGAAGATTTTTTTAAATGGAATTTTTTGTTGGTTAGTGTTTGGCAATCTCACTTAGATACAACCGATAATGTAATGTGGGATATTTCTCCAGCGTCTGGCGGGAATATACCTTTTGAGAATTTGCCTGATACTTGGTCGGATTATTTAACTTTTTATGATTTTTTCAATGGTGGAGACCCAGGAGAAGGTTATGATTTGAATCCTATTACCGGTTTGCCTTATGAGCCACAAATCGTAAGAAGAGGTGATTATGCTAGAGTTCTTGCAGAATTTTGGGCAGATGGATTAGACTCTGAAACACCTCCAGGTCACTGGTTTAATATCTATAATGAAATCAGTCAACATCCTTTGTACGTAAATCAATGGAAAGGAGAGGGACCAATTCTCTCAGATTTGGAATATGATATTGATGCTTATTTTCTTTTAGGAGGTGCTATGCATGATGCCGCTATTGGCGCATGGGGAGTTAAGGGCGCATATGACTATGTAAGACCAATTTCAGCTATTCGATACATGGGCGACAGAGGTCAAAGTTCTAATCCCTTGCTGCCAAATTATCATCCAGCAGGGATGCCTTTGATTCCAGGATATGTTGAATTGGTAATGCCAGGCGATACTTTAGTTGGAGACAACAACGAGCATTTACACAAAATTAAACTCTATACTTGGAGAGGTCATGACTATATAGATGATGAGGATACCGACATGGCAGGTGTGGGTTGGATTTTGGCAGAAAATTGGTGGCCTTATCAAAGACCATCTTTTGTGACTCCACCTTTTGCTGGATATGTGTCTGGTCATTCAACTTACTCCAGAGCTGCTGCGGCCGTAATGGATTACATGACTGGAACACCTTATTTTCCCGGGGGCATGAGTAACTTTGAGGCGGAACAAAACGAATTCCTCGAGTTCGAACAAGGTCCTTCTCAAACAATCACGCTGCAATGGGCAACGTATTATGACGCTTCAGACCAGTGCTCATTATCTCGTATTTGGGGTGGAATTCATCCACCAATGGACGACATTGCAGGAAGAAAAATTGGTCAACGTATTGGCGACGACGCTGGCGATTTTGTAGATTCTTTGCTTACAATGGAGATTCCAATTGTGGTAAATGCGGATATCAATACAGGTTTAATTAATGTTAGCCAAATTGGTTCTCAGATGCAAATTAACATTACCTATAATAGCAATATGAACACCTCTGTGAATCCAGTTGTTCTATTTCCTGGTTTTGTCAACTCAAATAGTTTGTTCACAGTTCAATCACAATCTTGGTTGAGCCCAACAGAATTCCAAATCGTTTATGATGTAGAAGATTTTGAGATTGAGCAAGGTTTCGTGCCCATTTCAATTTATAATGCTGAAAGCGTTGATGGCGTTAAACAGAATCCCTATCTACTTTTGAATCAATTGTTTGTTGATACTAAAGCGCCTGTTTTGACAGCACAAGAAACTTCTGTTGCTGTGCTCAATGCACAAACCAACGCTTTATGTGTAACGTTAACATTTGACGAGACTTGCGACCTATCCTTTGAGCCATCTTTGGAATGGTCTGGTGTTGCAGATATAGCATCAGCTTTAGTTGTCAACCCTGGTAATTCATCTTGGTTGTCAAACAACGTTTATTTGTCGTGCTTTGATTTTGACAGTCAATTGGGTCTTGATCCCGGATTTTTGACCTATGAAGTAACCAATGTTTATGATGTTTCTGATAATGTAATCAATGAAACTGAAATTGCTGACGCCGTTTATTTGGATGTTGATCAGCCCACAATTACAGTTGTATCTGGGCAACCCCTTTTGAATTTATCCAACGTGGGCAACAACGCAATTACTTTAACAATTACCTCGAGTAAGCCGATGTCGACAACAAGTTTGCCAACCATTAACTTTACCGAGAATGCTTCGCCAATTAATGAGTTGAGTGTAAACACCTTCTTGTCGACTTGGGTAGATGATTTTACCTGCACCATGGTTTATGACCTAGGTTCAAATCCTGTGTCTTATTCGTTCGTTGATTTGGAAATTTCTAACATTTCGGATGTTTCGGGGAATGTACCTACTTCAAATGTTTTTGCCGATGTTTTTGCACTCGATACTGAACGCCCTGAATCTGAACTTTTGATTTCTAATTATGAAATGATTAGTGATGCTGCTGTTGAGGGCGCAAACTTCCATATTGAGGTAACGTTCAGCGAAGACATGAATCAAGTGTCATTCACTCCATTGGTTACCATTAAAGATGAAAATGGAATTTCTCTGGCGGGTGTAAGTTACAACGTGTTTCAAAGTCTTTGGATTGCGCCAAACATTTTTAGAGCGAGATTTAACGTAGCTGACTTGAACTACGAAATGGAAAATTTACAAGTTGAAGTTTCTTTGGCTCGTGATGTTTCGAACAACCCGATGCTCTTGTCAGCTGCAGTTGCTCCATTTTCGCTCGACACTAGAAATCCTGAAATGATAGCTTTCGACATTTCTGAAACCAATTTGAATCAAAACTCAACAACAGTCGTTATCACAACAACTTTTGATGAGCCAATGTTGGCGGATAATGTGCCAAATTTCCTGGCTATTACAAGTGAGGGAGAACTACCCATTTTTACGCCGATTTTGTCAGAAGGTGAATGGTTGGATGAGTTTACGTATTCTGGGAATTACTTGATCAATCCTATATACTATATAGGCACGGCTAGCATGAAAGTGATTGTTGCAACAGATATGGCTACAAATCCAGTGAAGGATACGGTAATTCAAGACAATTTAAGTCTCGATTTCTTATATCTCAGCTTGATAAATGAAGCTTTAAATGCTGTTCAGGTTTATCCAAATCCTGTTTCTTCAAATGGCATGTTAACCATCAAATCTGATGATAGTAACTTGAATATCAACCAAATCGAGTTGTATGACTTGTTGGGTAATTTGGTTTATCAATTGAGTCCAACCGATGAAAATAATCACGTAATTTCTATGCTTCTGCCTAATTTAGCCTCAGGAACCTACATTTTGAGGATCAAATCAGATGCTTCCGAAGCGATATTTAAACTCAATATTTCGAATTAACAATGAAACTAAAAAGTTTTGTACTGAGCCTCATTTTAGGGGCTCAGTTTTTTGTTTACTACAATAAAATTTTTGCGCAAACATTTGAGAATATTGCGCCTCAATTGGGTATTAATCATACCGTAAATACCCAGCTACAATATGGAGGACATGGTTGCGGCTTTTACGATTTTGATAATGATGGTTGGGATGATATTACATTTATACAGGAGAATGATAGTGTCATACTTTATCGCAATAATGAAGGTGTTTTTGAATTGATACCATCTGTGGCTTTTCAATTTGGTCAGATTCGGCAGGCTTTGTGGGTCGATTATGATAATGATGGCGACAATGATTTGTTTATGACCGCTACGAATGGAAATTCTCGCTTGTACAACAATGACGGCAATTTCAATTTCACGGATGTCACCGTATTGGCTGGTATTTCAACGGTGATTGCCAACAATTTTGGGGTGTCTTTTGCTGACTATGACTTAGATGGTTATTTGGATTTTTATCTAGCACGTTATCAAATGTCGGGTGACTTCAACAATCCATCTCACGTAAATGCGCTTTATAAAAACAACGGTGATGGCACATTTACTGATATGACCTTGTTCGCAGGCGTTGCAGACAGTATTCAGCCTACCTTTATGGGAGCATGGATAGATATTGATAGAAATGGGCTGCCAGATCTTTATGTAATCAATGACCGCTCTTTATGGGGGAATTCTATGTACTTGAACAATGGTGATGGAACCTTTACCGATATCACTTCTATTTGTGGCGCTGAAATGTTTGGCGAAGACCCAATGGGAGTCACTTTTGGCGACTATGACAATGATGGCGATATAGACATACTGCTTTCAAATGGTGGACCTCCCACTAAACCACCAAGATTGTACACCAATAATGGCAATACTTATTTTATCGAAAACGCAGGTCCTATGGGCATAAGCGTGCCCGTAACATTTATGTGTACTTGGGGTGGCACTTGGATTGATATAGACAACAACACCTTTCAGGATTTGTATTTGACTACGGGATTGCTCATGCCAGCCAGTGGAGAAGTTAGAAATTACTTGTTTAGGAGTAACAGTGCCCAAAGCTTTACCGATTCACCACAGCTTTTCACGGGCAACCACATTGCAGCTAGTTACTCAGTGGCTCGCGGTGATATCGACAATGATGGCTATGCGGATATGATTGTTCAAAATGCCAAAAATTTCAACTCTTTTATATGGAAAAATAACTTCGGACCAAGCACAGGAAACAACTACATCAAAATTACACTACAAGGAACCATTTCAAATAGCATGGCAATTGGTTCTTGGATCACCTTATATTGTCAAGGAAATGAATATACGCATTATACCAGATGTGGTGAGAGCTTTATAAGTCAGGACTCACAACATCATATTTTTGGTCTAGGCAATTATCAGGTGGTTGACTCAATTGTTGTTGATTACCCATCTGGGGTTTCTGATGTTTATTATAATGTATCTGTTAATCAACATCTTTACCTTACTGAATCTGAAACAGCCAACTTCGCATTGGTAAATCCAGCGAGCTCCTCTTTGATTTGTACCTCCAGCAATGTTTCACTAACCGCTCCGTCGTTTTCTACCTATTTATGGAGCACAGGGGAAACAACTCAGAGCATTAGCATCACGCAATCCGGATCCTACTATGTTACCGCATGGGATGCTAATGGCTTCCCTCACACCAGTGATACTTTGACTTTTACTGTGCTACCGAATCCTTATGTTTTGCATCAAGTGCAGCATAATTTGTGCTTCGGTGATGAAAACGGTGCAGTTCAATTGGAAGTTTTCAATGCCAACACGAATTTTGTGATTTCATGGTCAAATGGCGCCTCTGGACTAACACAAACCAATCTTGCTTCAGGATTTTATTCTTACAGCTATTTAGATGAATTTGGCTGTGCTTATTCAGATGAATTTACGTTGAATTCTGGTGACGAAATACTTGTTTTTACTGAAACAACAATGCAAACCTCTTTTGAATCAGGAAGCTTGGAGGTTTTCGCTTTAGGTGGGATGCCTCCTTATGTTTTTCAGTTAAATGGAGAGCCATTCACCAATAATCCAATTGATTTAGATTCAGGAACGTATGTTCTCACGGTTACTGATGCCAATGGCTGTTCATATCAAGATTCAGTAACAGTAGATTTTCTAGATGTTAGTTCAATTGTTCAAATAGATGCTTCCGCACTTATCGCTTATCCTAATCCCGTTCGTGGCAATAGAGTTTGCTTTTCTGGTTTTGATGTGTCGAATGTTGTGGGTTTTGTTGATGAGCGAGGAAGAGCAATTGATTTTGAAAAATTTGAGGATGAAAATTGTATCAAACTAATAAACACCTTTAATGGTATTGGAATTGTGATTGTAAATATTGGTCAGGTAAAGCGATATGTTAAAGTTGTTTTTGTTTATTAAAAATGTGAGTATCTTACATCAACACTGTTTTTCGGCCCCTATAACAACGGTTATTCGCCATTTTCAGACACTTTTTAATTGTTATCAAATTGTTGTTTAAAACAGTCAATTGAACTTTTTGGATTTAAATAATCTTCAGTTTTAAAATGAATTTATATGAAAATAATTTTTTTGACTTGCATGGCTATTTTGTTTTCTTTTTGGAGCAACATTTATGCACAGAATTTTACTGAATCCGCATTGAGTTTGGGAATAAACCATTCATTGAACAGTGATATCCAACATTGGGGTGCAGGGGTGTCGTTTTTCGACTTTGATAATGACGGGTGGGATGATATAACATTGATTCGATTCAGCGATTCCATGCGGTTTTACAAGAATATGGGCGGCTATTTTGAACTTTTACCGTCTTTTATTTATACACCCGGAAGAGCACACAACCTGATTTGGGTTGATTATGACAACGATGGCGACAACGATGCGTTTTTAACTACTTTTAATTCAGGTCAGTGCAGGTTATTTGAGAATATCGGGAATATGGAGTTTCAAGATGTTACTTTGCAGGCCGGCTTGGCGGGAATGACTTTGACCAATTATGGTGCATCTTTTGGGGATTATGACAAAGACGGTGATTTGGATTTGTATTTGTGTAGGTATTCATTAACAGGAAATCCAGCAGATCCGCTACAAACCAATGCGTTGTTTCAAAATAATGGCAATGGAACTTTTACCAATGTTAGTGTACAAGCTGGTGTTGCCAACGGCATTGCACCTTCATTTCAGGGTATTTGGTTAGATTATGACGATGATGGTTGGCCAGATTTGTACGTGATTAACGATAGATATTTGTTTATCAATACCTTATATAGAAACAATGGAGACGGAACATTCACAGACGTTACTGCGTTAACGAATACGGCTATGGATAATCCCAATGGTACCGGAAATGATGATCCCATGAGTGCAACTTTTGCCGATTTCGATAATGATGGTGACATGGATATCTACAGTTCAAATACTGGGCATGTAACCAAACGAGGTAGGTTGCTGGTAGCCCAAAGTAATCTGGTTTTCACTGAAGAAGGTCAAGCGCGAGGGGTTGATATTGCCCATTGGTCTTGGGGAGCAACTTTTATTGACACAGATAATAATACTTGGCAAGACTTATACGTTACAACAGGAAGAATGCAAAACGATATATTTACAGAAGTAAGGAGTTATCTCTATATCAATAATGAAGGTCAAGATTTTACTGATTCGCCTCAATTGTTCTCAAATTCCAATCACATTGCTCCCAGTTATTCGGTTGCTAAAGGAGATGTCAATAATGATGGTTATGCAGATATGGTCGTTACCAATGCAAAAGGAATTAATAGCTACCTCTGGCTCAATTCAGCAACTTCTGAGAATAATTACATTAAAGTTACGCTCGAGGGTACTTTGTCTAATCGAATGGCCATTGGCTCTTGGATTCAGGTTTATATAGACACCAATGTTTATACGTTTTATACCCGCTGCGGCGAAAATTATTGCAGCCAAAATTCCCAACATCACATTTTCGGCTTGGGTGAATATGAGTCGGTAGATTCTATTGTTGTGTCTTATTTAAGCGGAATAACAGACGTTTATTATAATCTGGATGTCAATGAGCATTATTATTTCGTTGAGGGCGAAACCTTGGTTTTTGAATTGGATAGTTATAACGATACTGTGATTTGTGAGAATAATTCTATTGTTTTATCGGCACCCGAATTTGAAAGTTACTTGTGGAATAATGGGTCAACCACACAGAGTATTGTTGTTTCTGAGACAGGCACATATTTCTTACAGGCGCAAAATGAGCTTGGTCACACCTACACCAGCGACACGATTTTTGTTGTGGTGATGAACGAGGTTTATTTGGATCCTGAGTTTCAAAATGTGTTATGTTTTGGCGATTCAACAGGCGCTGTCGTTTTGAATATTATTAATGAAACGGATAATTATCAAGTTATTTGGTCGAATGGCTATTCGGGAATTCAACAATCTGGACTTGGAGCGGGAAATTATACGTACGTATATTCTGACGAATTTGGTTGCACTTTCAATGGAAGCGTTGATATCTCAGAAGCAGCTGAAATACTTTTGTTTTCAGAAACAAGCAATCAAACTACTTTTGAATCGGGATCACTACAGCTCATGGTTATTGGTGGCACCCCTCCGATTCAAATTTTGGTAAATGGTAACTCTATGCCGACTAATCCTATGGATGTGGATTCTGGTGTTTATTTGGTAACTGTTTCTGATGCCAACGGCTGTATTTATGAAGAGGTAATCACGATTGGATTTGTTGATATGAGCTCTGTATTTGAATTTGACCTGAACAATCTAAATTTTTATCCGAATCCTTTATCTGAAAGCGTGCTCCACTTACAAGGAATTACCAGTGAGCAGATTGTGGATATTAGAGATGCTCTGGGCAGACAAGTGCAATATTCAAATTGTGTCTCAAATACTTGTTTAGAATTTTTAAACATCAGCGCCGGAGCGATGTTTATCACAGTTCGAGTGGAAGAATACATCTATGTATTTAAAGTTATTGTTTTGGAATAAACCTTAAAAATGAAAGCCTCTGTTATATCCATCTTCCTGATTGTTATTACGCAAACCGCTTTGAGCCAATTGTTTGTCAACAATGCTTCAGATTTAGGCATCAATCATACCTTGAATACTGTTGTGCATTGGGGGGCAGGTGTTTCTTTTTTCGATTTTGACAATGATGGTTGGGATGATATCACACTCATTCAACAAGGAGACAGTGCTTATTTTTATAAGAATATGGGTGGGTATTTTGAATTGCTCCCATCCATGGTGTATGTGCCTGGCAGAGCAACTCAAATTATTTGGGTGGATTATGACAACGACGGGGATAACGATTTTTTTCTCAGCACATTCGACGCTGGTCAGTGCCGACTTTATCAAAATAATGGCTCATTCGAATTTACCGATGTCACTTTGAGTGCTGGGTTGATAGGTTTAACCACAGCCAATTATGGAGCAAGCTTCGCAGATTATGACAAAGATGGTGATTTAGATTTGTATTTGTGCAGATACTATATGGAGGGCGATCCTCTAAATCCATTGAATACCAATGCGTTGTATAGGAATAATGGCAATGGCACTTTCACCAATGTTACGATTGAAGCGGGCGTTGGCAATGGTATAGGGCCTTCATTCATGGCGGTTTGGTTGGATTACAACAGTGATTCATATCCAGACCTTTATGTAATCAACGACCGCGGGCTATGGATAAACACCATGTATAGAAACAACGGTGATGGCACTTTTTCGGATGCAACGCAAGGCACAAATACCGGAATGCAATTTGGTCCATCTGCTGATGACCCCATGAGTGCTACATTCGCGGATTTTGATAATGACGGTGATAATGACATTTATGCGTCAAACACTGGTGGTACTACAACGCCCGCTAGGTTTTTAGTAGCCAACAACGGGGCTTTCACTGAGCAGGCTGCACTTCGAAATGTGAATTTGTTTCAATGGGCTTGGGGCGCTACATTTATTGACGCTGACAATGATTCTTGGCAGGATTTATATGTCGCTACTGGAAAAATTATCGAACAATCGTCTAGTGAAGTGCGTAGTTATTTGTATATGAGCAATGCTGGAGTTAACTTCACGGATTCGCCTCAAAATTTTTCAAATGCCGATCATATTGCTGCCAGTTACGGTGTTGCCAAAGGAGATGTAAATAACGATGGTTTTGCGGACCTCATGGTGCTCAATGCCAAAGGATTCAATAGCTTTTTGTGGTTAAATACAGCAACTTCTGAAAATAATTACATTAAAGTTACGCTTGAGGGCACATTGTCTAATCGCATGGCTATTGGCTCATGGATTAGGGTTTATGCTGGAGGAAACACCTATTCTTATTATACCCGATGCGGTGAAAACTATTGCAGCCAAAATTCCCAACATCATATTTTTGGTTTGGGAACAAATACTTCAGTAGATTCAATTACTGTTACTTATCTGAGTGGCATTACTGATGTTTATTATGATGTTCAAGTAAATCAGCATCATTTCTTCACGGAAGGTGAAACCCTTTTATTTAGCATTGATGAACCTGCAACAAACGTCATCTGCCAAGGGGAAGAGGTGGTGTTGAGTGCTCCTGAGTTTTCTTCCTATTTGTGGAGTAATGGTGCCACAACCCAGAGTATTGTTGTGAGCGAATCGGGAAGCTATAGTTTAACTGCTTTGAATCAGTTTGGTCATATTTATAACAGCGATACTATTGAAATTGTGGTCATGAATCCGGTTTACATTAGCCAAACCACAATCGATTTGACTTGTTTTGGAGCCAACAATGGCTCAGCACTTTTGGAAATCACCAACCAAACCGATAACTACGAAATTGTTTGGTCAAATGGTTCCAATTCTTTGACGCAGAATAATTTACCAGCTGGTTCATACACTTATATTTATTCCGATGAATTTGGATGCAGCTTTGAAGGCTCTTTGTTTATTGATCAGCCAAGCGAAATACTCATTTTTTCTGAAACGACTCCTCAAACCTCTCTGGATATCGGGTCGATACAAATGCTGGCTATAGGTGGTGTGCCGCCCTACACGTATTTTGTGAACGGGAGCCCAATGAATGCAAATCCACTGGATACTTTGGCTGGCGTCTATGAGGTTTTAGTGGTTGATGCCAATGGTTGCGAAAGTTCGGTGATTGTGGTTGTTTCCTATGAGGATTTATCAGGCATCATCCAGTTTGATAATGAAGATTTCGGCATTTTTCCAAATCCAACAAAAAATAAAGAAGTTCAATTTTTCGGTTTTAGAGAAGCAGACATCATTAGATTGTTTGATATTCAAGGAAGGGCAATTGGCTATAGCATTCGTGATAATATCCTCAGCATTCATGCAGAATTTATCGGAGTAGCCCAACTTGTTTTCGACCGTGAAGGCGTTAAATACACCATTCGTATAGTTGTTTTCTGATTTTTAGTGCTTCTTGATTACCTTTACCGAAAAGATTTCCATTGAATTTTCAAAAGATTTTATATTGGCTTTTTCAAATTTCGGGCTGGTTTGGCATTGCATTATTTTTGTTTATCATCAATAAAGCCAACAATGTTGCCATTACCCCAGCCACGCTCATCGTTTTGTTTTATTTCGCTCTTTTGGGTATAACAATCTCTCATTTTCTGAGATTTTTTTTCATACGCTTTCAGTTGCTCGATGGACTCTCTTTGAAAGTTTTCTCTGTTGTTTTAGCACTATGCTTGTTTGCAGCTATAGTCTTTCAAGTCTTTTATGATGTTCTTGTTTATTCTATTCTTCAGTTGAATGGCGGTTTCAATTGGTCAAAGTTTTTTGGGCAAGTTGTGGTGATGTCAACACTTTTTGGCACTTGGTCGTTGGTTTATTTTTTGAATCATTTCATTCGAAAAAACCGAATGAGTGAAGTTGAAAATTTAAAATTGCTGGCCCAAAAACAGACCGCTGAGTTGGCCCTGATGCGCGCTCAATTGAACCCACATTTTCTTTTTAATAGCCTCAATAGTATCCGCGCCTTGATATCTGAAAATCAAAACGAGGCTAAAAATGGAATTTCTAGACTTTCGAATATTTTAAGGAGTATTTTGATTTACAGCAGAAGAGATACCGTTAGTGTTGAAGAAGAAATGCAGTTTGTTCGCGATTATTTGGAACTCGAAAAAATTCGTTTTGAAGAGCGCTTGAATTTTGATTTGCAAGTAGATCAAAGTTTATTGTCTTTTCAAGTCCCGCCGATGTGTATCCAGAGTCTTGTTGAAAACGCCGTAAAACATGGCATAGGGCAGCTTAGGGAAGGTGGGCTGATTGTTGTGCAACTTTATAAAACTACTGAAGGCATCGAAATTTTGGTAATCAATGATGGTGCTTTGTCGGGTCACGGTGATACACGGGTAGGTTTAGAAAACACAATTATGCGCTTGAAAACGATTTTTGAAGAACGAGTTTCATTAGATTTGTTTGAAATTGACCAAAAAGTGCATGCTAAAATTAAAATTGAATTATGAAAGCATTGATTGTAGATGATGAGAGATTGGCTCGAAAGGAGCTCATAGATTTGCTTAAGGATTTCGAAGATATTGAGGTGGTTGCCGAGGCTCAAAATGTGGATGAGGCACTTAAAATTACCGAAATTTTTACGCCCGACGTGGTGTTTCTTGATATCCAAATGCCAGAAAAAGATGGCTTTCAGTTTTTGGATGCTCTGGATTCTTGTCCTTTCGAAGTGGTTTTTGTAACCGCCTACGATGAGTTTGCACTACGTGCTTTTGATGTTAACGCCTTGGATTATTTGTTGAAACCTATTGACAAACAAAGACTTGAGTGCGTTGTGGATCGCCTACGTAAATTGACCAAATCCAAATCTTCAAGTTCCCACGACCACTTAAACAATACAGATGCTATTTTATCAATCAACGATAGAATATTTATTCGAGATGGAGAAAAATGCTGGTTTGTTCAATTGGTTGATATTGAATTTTTTGAGTCATATGGTAATTATGTTAGGGTCTATTTTAAAGAGTTTAAACCATTGATTTTGAAATCTCTCAACTTGATTGAGGATCGTCTCGATGAAAAAAAGTTTTTCCGGGCCAATCGCAAGCACATTGTGAATATGGATTACATCGTGAAAGTGGAGTCTTGGTTCAATGGCGGCTTTATGCTGTATCTCAAAAATGGCCAAGAAATTGAAGTTTCCCGCCGCCAAGCCATTAAGTTTAAACAGCTCATGAGTTTGTGATTTTTAATCGTTTTTGAAATGCACAATATACACGCACAAATACCGTTGAATTGATATGAAAAGATTGTTTGTATTATCGATTTTTGCTTCAACAATTGCTTTTTTAGGTTGCCGAAGAAATTTGCACCCCGTTCCCGATATTCCTTTCAACATCAATATTAATGTGAATCTCCCGAGCTATTCTGGTTTACAAAGCATTGGAGGATTTGCGTATGTAGAAAATGCGGGTGTGAAAGGTTTGGTTATTTATCGGAGATCGATGGATGAATTTGTGGCTTTCGACCGCATGTCAACGGCTATGGGCGGCGATACTTGCGCACCACTCTATGTTGATCCGGACAACCTGTTAATACTTCTTGATCCATGCACAGAATCAAAATTTTCTCTATTTGATGGCTCTCTAATTCAAGGTCCCGCTGAATGGGGCTTAAGGGGCTATCGTACCATATGGAATGGCGCCAATATTCTTAACGTTCAGAATTAATTTTCCACTTTCTTTTTGAGCAGAATAAAAGTAGGGAAGTGGTCGGAATATCCTGCTAAATAGGACCCGCCAGCAAAACTCCTCCAGGGATATCCTTTGAATCGTCCGTCTTTTTGTGTCAAAAATGCCTTGTTGAAAACAAAAGCTTTGTGGAAATAGAAACCACTTTGATTCAATACATATGCCGGTGTCATCAAAATTTGATCGAACAAATTCCAGGTATCTTGCCACGCCAACGAACCAATTCCTTTTTTGTACAATTCTTCAAATGGATTAAACATGCTACCCGTCACAACTTGCGCCGTATTGCCCTTCGAATTCATGTTCAGGCGCACGCTTTTGTTTACCGGGTCGTCGTTTAAATCGCCCATAAAAATCACTTTTGCATTTTCTCCCTCAGCCAAAGTAATGGAATCAATAATTGACTTGGCAAGGAGTCCAGCAGCTTCTCGAAGTGGTGATGAACGTTTTTCTCCGCCGCGTCTCGAAGGCCAATGTGCAACAATGAAATGTGTTCGCTCGCCCATAAATTTACCAGAAACCAAAAGCATGTCGCGCGTAAAAAAATCATCTTTTTCTGGGATTGTTAGGGTATGCGTGCTGCTGCTTTCTACCTTGAAGTATTTGGGTTGATAAATCAGCGCAACATCAATGCCACGTTTGTCTGGCGAATCATAGTGCACAATTTGGTAGCCTCTCGATTTGATACGGGCATGTTGAGTCAAGTCGTAAACAACGTTTTTGTTTTCTACTTCTGCCAAACCTAACACGGCTGGTCCATCGGGCGTGTGGTCAATGCCAATAAGTGAAATCACTTCAGCCAAACGATCCAGTTTTTCGATATATTTTTTGGAATCCCATTTATTCAAACCTTTCGGCGTGAAATCCTCATCATTCACATCGGGTGTGTTGATGGTATCGAATAGATTTTCAACATTGTAGAAACCAATACTGGTAACTTGATAACTGTTGGAATTGTTGTTCTGGGCACAGCTTATGGCTGAAAAAAGAAAAACAAGAGATAAAATAATATGTTTCATACGTTGCATTAATCGTGGCAAAAGTAAAAACAATAACTGTGCCTAAGGTTGTGCTGATGTTAAATTTCACCATATGCTCAGTTTCACAGTCGTTTTACGCGTTGAAAAACCTAACTTTGCCAAAAATTGATTTCATGAAGCGTTTTAGCAAGTGGTTACTGAAATTTTTGGGTTGGAAAATGGACTACAATGTGCCAGAAGGCGTTGAGCGTTCTGTATTGGTGAGTGTTCCCCATACCAGCAATTGGGATTTTTTCTACGGGCGTTTGGCCATGTGGAGCTATGGCATAAATGTTAAATTGTTAATCAAAAAAGAGGCGTTTTTCTTTCCATTGGGTTGGTTTTTGAAGAAAATGGGCGGTATTCCTGTGAATCGCAAAGGCGGACCAAAAAATGTGACGGAAACCATTGCAGATTTATTTGCCAAAAATGAAAAGCTATGCGTTATGTTTACTCCCGAAGGCACGCGAGCCTATGCGCCCAATTGGAAACGCGGTTTTTATTATCTCTCTCAAAAAGCTGATGTACCGATTTATTTGGGGTATTTGGATTATGAACGTAAAATTGGCGGTATTTCCCATGCTTTTCACCCCACTGGAGATGTTGAAAAAGACATAAAAGAAATCAAAAAGTTTTACCGACAGTTTAAAGGGAAATATCCAGACCAAGGTGTCCGCTAGTTCTATTTTTTGAAAGAACCCGTTTTTTTATCATAACCATAAGGACAGTGTTTGCAGCCACTTTTACAACAATAACCTCTTTTCAAATGATATCGTTCGGTGAACACCACAAAACCATCAGGCGACAAATAATAGTCGTCTTTGTCCAAATTTTTTCTTTTGGAAAATCCTGTTAAATCATCACTCATGGGCGGCAAAAATAGTGAAATGGAATTGTTTGATTGTTCAAAGTCGATTCTTCAACAACTCGAAGATAAGAATTGTTTACTCAAAGGCTTAGAAGTTTTCGTGAAACGCGATGATTTAATCGATGATTTGGTTTCTGGTAACAAATGGCGCAAGTTAAAATACAACATTTTGGCAGCTAAAAATGGTCAGTTTCCACGAATTTTGACTTTTGGCGGTGCTTATTCCAATCACTTGGGGGCAACGGCGAAAGCTTGTCATGTAGCTGGATTTGAATCTATTGGAATTGTACGCGGTGAAGAGCTCATATCGGAATCCAATGAAACTTTGAAACGATGTGCATCTTTTGGCATGCAACTCCATTTCGTGACTCGTGAAGATTATGTACTCCGCGATGATAAAAGCTACATCGAGCAATTGCACATCGATTTTCCGAACACCTACATCGTGCCTGAAGGAGGTTCTAATTTTTACGGACTTTCGGGCTGCCAAGAAATTTGGAAAGACGTACCCCAAGACTTCACCGATGTGTTTGTCGCGGCGGGCACAGGTACAACTGCCGCCGGAATTTTATCAGGCATGCCAGAACATTGTCATTTGCACGTTTGCTCCGCTTTGAAAGGTGATTTTTTAAAAGACGACATCGCCCGCAAATTGGAATATGGTTTCCACAACGAAGAATTCACCGAGCATTGCATCAATCGCATGACTCTCTACAGCGAAGAAATATTCGGCGGCTACGGAAAACACACGCCACAACTGTTCGATTTTATGCAATTTGTCAATGAAGAATTCAATTTGCCCCTCGACCAGGTTTATACAGCCAAAGCTTTTTATCGCTTATATCAAATGATTCAAAACGAAGAATTTGGTTCCTCAAGTAAAATCTTATTCATCCACACGGGCGGTTTGCAGGGGAATTTCAAATCTTAAATTATTCAATCTCGAATTATCTCACCAAAACATACGTCAACCACGCAGCAAAATAGGCCAGGGCAGTGAAGGAAACAAATTGAATAAAGGGCCACTTCCAGCCACCGGTTTCTTGCCGAACTATGGCAACTGTGCTCATACATTGCAAGGCGAAAACGTAAAAAATCAGCAAAGAAAATGCAACAGGATAGCTAAACGTGATGGCTTTCAATCCGCGCGGACTTTCTGGATCGTCTTCAACAGCATAAATCGTAGCCATCGTACCAACAAATACTTCGCGGGCGGCGAAACTGGCAGCAATGGCAATGCCAATTTTCCAATCGAAGCCCAAAGGTCGGATAGCTGGTTCGATGGTTTTTCCAATGCTGCCCAAGTAGGAATATTCCAACATTTCAGCGTTTTTTTGCGCTTCCAAATCGCTTGTGTCGTCCAAGGTTTGCGCCAACTCAGCATATTTGGTTTCGATACGTTCTTTTTGTGAACTCGGCACAATATTCCCCAATGCCCAAATCACAATAGCCGCAATCACAATGATTTTTCCTGCTTCTTTTACAAAGGTCATACCCTTGTTAATCATGGAGTTGTAAGCGTTTTGAATAGAGGGAACCTTGTAATTCGGTAGTTCCAATAAAAATGTGCCTTCTACTTGTTTTCTGAGGAAAAAATTGATGATTAATGCTACTAGAAAACTAACCGCCAATCCCAATAAATACATGGCCATCATCATCAAACCTTGCAGATTTATAAACCCCCAAATATTTTCGTCGGGCACCAAAAAAGCCACCAGGAACACATAAACTGGAAGTCGTGCCGAACAACTCATCAGCGGAGTTATAAAAATAGTAATGAGTCGCTCTTTTCTGTTCTCAATTGTCCGTGCTGCCATGATGGCTGGAATAGCACAAGCAAAACCTGAAACCAGCGGAATCACCGATTTTCCGTTCATCCCAAAGCGCCGCAGCATCCCATCAGACATATGACTCACACGCGCCAAATAACCCGTGTCCTCGAGAAGCGTTACCATACCAAATAGCAACATGATTTGTGGTAGAAATACCAAAACACCACCAATGCCAGCGATGAGTCCGTTTACGATGAAATCAGTAAAAAGTCCTGCAGGTAAAGCGCTTGCCACTTGATCGCCCAACCAAGCCATGCCCATATCAATCCAATCCATGGGGTAGGAAGCAAAGGTGAAAATGACTTGGAAAATGACAAAAAAGGTGAGCAAAAACACAAATAAGCCCCAAACAGGATGTGTGACAATGCGGTCAATTTTATCCGTTAGCGCAGCTGAAGAATTGATTTTTTTATCTTTTTTTACTTGGTCCACTAACTTGTGAATAGCGGCATATCGGGCATTGATTTCGTGGAGTTCCAAGGCATATCCCGAAGTTCTTTTTTGTAGCAACTGTTCAAGTTCCAATTGATTCGGCAACCAGTTAATTTTTTGAAGCTGATTGCATATTTTAAATCGCTGATAATCATTTTGAGACGCAAGATGAATTGCAGTGCCTTCTGGTAATTGAAGAAAATCGCTCAGGTCGATGAAAGGTTGACGCGAGTTTTCTGCAGGTTTGAAATTGTCTATGGTGTGTTGCAAAACTTCAATGCCGCGTTTCTTTTTAGCGCTGATGGGAACAATTGGGCAATCAAAAAAATGCCCCAATGCCACCAAATCCAATTCTATTTGATCGCGCTCCAACACATCTACCATGTTCACTACCAATATCATGGGTATGTTCAAATCGTAAATTTGTGAAGCCAGAAAAAGATTGCGTTCCAAATTGGTGGCGTCAACCACCAAAAGAACCAAATCTGGGTAATCTTCATTTTCGGGATTCAATAAAATTCTTTGAACCACCTCTTCGTCCAAACTGTTCGACGACAAACTGTAAGTACCCGGCAAATCTAATAGTGAAATGTTCGCACCACCCGGCGTTGTGAAGCGCCCAGAGCGTTTATCCACTGTAACTCCAGGATAGTTCCCAACCTTCTGATTGAGACCTGTGAGTACATTGAATAAACTCGTTTTCCCACAATTGGGATTACCAACCAACGCTACTTTTTTCACTTAATCAAATTTGAAGCGCGAATTTACGTATATTTACAAGTAGCGAGGATTGCCAATGTATCTAATTCTCGAAAAAGTTCAAACCCCGCGTGGTGTTTACACAACTAATATCCCGGATAGAAAAAGGGATTTTGCATTTTGGTGTTTATCCAACGATTCATGTAGAAGCTCAAAATTGCTGCACCTGAACCAATTAGCGCTCCTGCCAAAACATCACTAGGATAGTGAACGCCAAGGTGCATACGGGAATATCCAACCGCTCCGGCCCACAAATAAGCGGGTAGGGCAACATACCATTTCGGGAAGGCTAAAGTCATAGAAGTGGCTGTTGCAAAAGCTGTTGACGTATGTCCAGAAGGGAAGGAAGGACTTGAGGCAGAAGTGAGTTGTTGGATATCAGGGTATGAAACAAAAGGGCGTTCTCGTTTGATGCCATATTTCATGCCTAATGTGAAAACAGTTGAAACTACCAATACTTCGCCAAGGAAAAATCCTTTTTTGCGCAAATCCATGTTTTTTGCTAATAAACCAATGGCAAACACAGCTACAGGTGCTGCAATGCTCATCGGGGAAGCACTGTGCGTAATGTACAAATAAGGCTTATCGAGCTTGGTATTTCGTTCCAAATGAATATTTCGCAAAAGTTCGATGTCTGCGTTTTGTGACCAACTTGTGGTAAACAGACAAATCATAATCAGTGTTAAAGTAGTTTGCTTCATAGCTCATTTTTGTGAATGGTAAATGTATTATAAAATCAGGAAGTGTTTCGCAAAGTTGGCTCGATGCATGGAGAAAAAGGTGTTGTGGCGCGATTGATTCCAAATAATTTGGATTATTATTTAATGATTTTTTTTTTCTAGCCCCGACAGTAGCGGAAAACCCGGAAATTGAAAAATGCATTTTTTTGTTGCCAATAGAAGAGCGACCCAAGAAGCTACTTTTATGGCTTACAAAAAACATTTTTCAATTGAGGATTTGAAGTGAATGTCGGGAATTGGCTCCGAAAAACAACAATTTACTTGAGATTGAAATATTTGAAGTTTTGGTTTAACATTTCTTAAGACCTTATCTGGCGCAGTAAAACTAGTTTTGGCACGTACTTGGTAATAGATTGCTAAAATGAATATTATGTTAGCACAAATCAAAAAAGAAAGCCGCATCGCGATAGTGGTGCTTTTCGCAGGATTCATGAGTTTCGGCCGAGTAATGGCAAATGCTAACCTCACTGTTCAAACTTCTGAAATGGGATTCTACTCCTTGGAAATGAATGGGCAGTTTATCGACTTCAACCAAAATGTTTATACGCTACCCAATGTAATGCCAGGTGTGCACAACGTGCGTTTGCATAAATGGGTTCAAGGGTTTGGTAATCAAGGCAATTGGAATGTTGTTTTTCAAAGTTTAGTTCACGTTTTGCCGATGCACAACACCGTGATTTTATATAATGCTTGGGGTGGAACAACAGTGCAGCATCACCCAATGGCGGGCACACCAAACATGCCTTTTCCAAACCCAGGCGGTCCAGGCGGAGTAGGCGCTCCGGGTATGCCTGGTGGTGGATTTGCAATGGGCATGGCACCTATGGTATTTGATCAGTTCATAGCGCAAATGGACAACATGAGCTTTGATAGTAACAAAGTAGAATATGCCAAATTCGCCATTCGCCAAAATGGTATAACGGTGGCACAATTGAAAATTGCACTTGGTCGCTTATCTTTTGATAGCAACCGATTAGATTTGGCGAAATATGCCTATCCATTTACCATAGACCGTCAAAACTACTTTTTGCTACAAGATGCCTTTTCTTTCCAAAGCAATTTCAGGGCGCTGATGAGCAGTATTTAAAAGAAAAATCCCGGGTGCAAACGCTCGGGATTTTTAGTTTTATTGGATTCAAAACATCAGTTTTACAATCTCGTCAACAGCATCGGAGTAGGCCTTCGCTAAAAGACTTTTTACGAATTATAAAATTTTTGACAAAGCGATTTTTTATTTGGCTCAATCAAAATGATCAATTTGGGTTTAGTCCAATTTGCTCCATTAGTTGACCAGGATTATCGAATTCTTCGGGTTTCACCCATAGGGCATCGGCGTTTCTCTTGAACCAGGTGATTTGTCGTTTTGCATAGCGCCTTGAGTTTTGTTTGATTAATGCTACAGCTCGGTTGATATCAATTTGTCCATCCAAAAACGCGAATATTTCTTGATAACCCACGGTTTGAAGGGCGTTTTTTTCACGATAGTGCAGTAGGGTTTTTACTTCTTCCACCAATCCAGATGCCATCATCAAATCGACGCGTGCATTGATGCGTTCATACAATTTTTCGCGTGGCAAATCCAGAATGAAGTGATGACATTGAAAGTTGCGATCTTTTGGTTTATGCTTGTGCTGTTCGCTCATTTTTTTGCCACTCAGCTTTATTATTTCTAAGGCACGAATCAGCCTAACGGGATTCTGATTGTCGCAGATTTCGAAATACTCAGGGTCGAGCTTGTGCAATTCTTTTTGGAGCGATTCGAGTCCTTCTTTTTCAAATTTGATGTTGTACAATTCTCGAACATTTTTGTCTTTAGGCAATTCATCCATGCCATTGCAAAGCGCGTCTATGTACAGTCCACTGCCGCCCACAAGAATTGCGAATTGGTGCGTGACAAAAATTTGGTCAAGTAACTCCAGCGCTTCTTTCTCAAATACTCCAGCTGAATAATCTTCGGTAATGGATTTGTTGTTAATGAAAAAATGCTGTGCTTTTGCCAATTCCTCATGGCTTGGTTTGGCAGTACCAATATTCATTTCTTGAAAAAATTGACGGGAATCTGCCGAGAGAATGGGGCAATTCAAATAGTTGGCAAGTTGAATGGCAGCTGAGGTTTTTCCGCTGGCTGTTGGGCCTCCAATTACAATCAAATGTGGCATCAATCTGGATAAGTTGCGGTATATTCGATATAGCGATTTACCACTGTTTGCACATACTTCAGCGCATGCCCAGCATTGTAAGCGCCCGATCGAACGACTTCGTGGTTGTAGAATTCTGGTTCTTTCAGCTTTTCCATATATTTGGATACTACATTGTCCCAATCGGTGTGGTCTTCCTCGAAATGTTTGGCCAAACGCTTCGCATCCAACACGTGAGCAGGACCCCCGTTATAGGAAGCCAAAACAAATTTGCATCGTTGCACGGGGTCTAATACATCCGCATACATGTTTTGTAAGTACGCCAAATATTTTACGCCGCCCTCCACCTGTGCCTCCGGAGTGGAATTGGGGTAAACACCATATTTCGCTCCTGTTCTGGGCATGAATTGCATCAAACCAAAGGTGCCCTGACTGGATGTAATATAGGCTTCAAAACGAGATTCTTGCATAATCAAGGAACTCAAAAGACGCCAATCCCATCCTAATTTTTGGGCTTCTTGCCTTATTTTGTCATCTAATTTAGAAATTTGACTGCCATTCAACAAGAGCAAATTCATGCGTCGATGGAAATATTTGGTTTCGTTGGCGATATATTTGGAATAGAGAGCTGTATATTTTTCGGAAATCAAATAATCACCAAGAAGGCTGTTGATGGTGTCGCGCAATTCTGTGGCATCGTGTCGTAAGGTAAAAGCAATTCGGTAAGCAAAGCTCAATTGAAGCGAATACTCTAAGTTGTCGTAAAGCTGTTTGTTTGCGGCAATAATTTCCTGCTCCACAACGGTAAATTCTATTTCTCCTTTCGACACTTGTTCAATCAACTCTTCTCGCGTTTGATCTACGGCCACTATGCCCATTTCTATGGCATATTCATCAGCGAAATATTTGAGCTTTTTGTGTGCGATTGAATTATGCTGCACATGAATTGTTTTGCCTTCCAATTCGTAAATGTTTTCCACGACAGCAACTGGTTTCTTGTCTTTTTTGCTCGGCTTGCGTTGCACCAAACTCAAGTGACTCCAAGTGTGTGGTACCGTGTATATAAAATCTGAACCGTGACTGCTAGAAATAGCACGGAAGTCAGCAATAAGATGCCCCTTACCAGCAAGTAGAGCCTTGTTCATTTCTTTTCTATTCTCGAAACCGAGCACTTCGAGTTTTAGGTCCAATTTTTTGGCAATGTCTTTTAGCATTTCATATTCATAGCCCAAGGAAATGTTTTTGTTTTTGAAATGACTCAAGGTCGAGTTTTCAAAAATGACAGTTAGTTTACCTTGTTGCAGAACAGAATTCAGGGTTTGAACCTCTCTATTGTCGAGCTTTTCTCTAATTTTTGTTGAATTCAAGAGCAAAAGTAGAAGCACGGTTGAGGTAATAACAATCGCAGAAGCAAGCGCTATTAGTCTTCTTCCTCGCGTATCAAGAAATGCCAAAATTTTCTCGAGCATCTGTTATGTATTCTTCGAAAACGCTTCGAATCTTTGTTTCAAATGTATAGAAAATAATTGGTGAGATGTGAATTTCAGTTTTAAATTTCAATTTCCTGTGCAAGTGCTCGCTAATGGCTACTACGCTTTCAAAGTCATAATAGCGATGTATGTACTTGTTTTCCTGTAAATTACGAATCCAAGGGGCATATTCACTTGGCGTTAATGGACTGGATTCAGCAATTTCAATAAAAAAATGATCAAGAAATGAATCCAAGTCTTGCGCGTGATATAAAGACCAATTGGAAGCCAGTAGGTAATCGAAAAATATATCGAGTGCAATTCCCGATACTTTTGGTAAATGTGTTGATAATTCCAATTTCAATTGTGAAACCAATGGATGATTGTCCATAAAATGATCGATAGCCCGATGCATGCGAATGCCTTTTTGAGCTTCTTCTGTGAAAGATGAAAATTGATTGCCCTTAAATCTATCGCCCAATAAATTAAACAAACGAGCCTCTGCAGACTCGTTTTGCGAAAGATATAAATGACCGAGTAAGTTCAAAGACTATTTTCCTTCTATCCAATTGGTGATTTCTGCATCCAAAGGATTGGTTCGTGGACTAATCACTTTGTCGATTTCACCATTTTCGTTGATGAGGAATTTTTGAAAGTTCCATTCCATCTCGTAGTCATCAGCGCCGTTCAACGATTTGGTAGTCAAGAATTTATAGATAGGATGAATGCCATCACCTTTAACCGTAATTTTCTCCATCATTGTGAAAGTGACACCGTAGTTTTTTGAGCAAAACTCACCAATTTCATTGTTGTTTAGAGGCTCCTGACTCATGAAATCGTTGGCAGGAAAACCGATGATTACGAAGTTCTGCCCTTTGTATTTGTCATGCAATGTTTGTAAATCTTGGTATTGCGGTGTTAATCCACATTTTGAAGCTGTATTGACAATCATCACTTTTTTGCCTTTAAATTCACGCATGCAAAGTTCCGTTCCTTCGAGGGTGTTGGCGCAATAATCATGGATTGACTTCCTCGAGTTGGCAGTTTCTGGACTGTTCATAGGATTTATGTTTTTTGAATTATTCGCATTCATGCACGACATGAACACAAGCGAAAGTAAGAATATTCGTATCATGTTTTTGTTTTGAATAACGGTCAAAGGTAGGGATTTGTTCGCATTGATTCAACAAAAAAGGACAACCCGAAGATTGTCCTTTTTCAATATCAAACAATTTTGATTATTTGTTGATCATCACTTTGAAAGTAGAAGTCTTTCCGTTTTCAAAAGCCATAGTGAAGGAATAGATACCAGTCGCCATGTTTTTAACATCAACAGTTAGTGTATTGTTTTGAACGCTTACATTGTCAGTAGAAATCAAACGACCATTTGCGTCGAAGATATTCAACTGCGCAGCTCCATTCAAGTTGTTCAATGGAATGTTCAAGAATTCAGTTGTTGGGTTTGGATAAGGTGTTACATCAACAATGTTCTCTTCTCCTGTGCTTACCAAGTTTTTGTCGAAGAATTCAACTCCAATTGCAGGCAATCCGTAGAAGTCAGTGAATCGACCCAAGCCTGTTGTATAGATGTAATAGTCTGGCTGAGCGTTGCCGTTCACACCTTCATATTGTCTTCTGTTATCCAAATTACCACCATCAAACAAGATGAAAATGTCTGGGTTGTCTGTACCTACACAGAATACATAACGAGCGTTATCTTCTAAAATAAGGAAATCGTCATCGCCAGTGCGAACAGGAGAGAAAAAGAGGTCACCATTTTCTGCGTCAGCTGGAACATCAAAATCTGCATTCGCAACCAAAGAAACTTCTACAGAATAGTTTGGGTCATTGATGTCTGTAAAAGGCGTATTCATTCTCCATACTGTTAAGCCCAACAATTCATTTCCAATGGGAACATCAACTGCTCCAGTGACACCAAAATGCATACCGCTCAAAGCCATTCTGCTCGCGTTAGGATGCGTATAAGCCACACAAGCGGAAAATGCAGAACCGTCAGATGTTCTATAACCTGGTCCAGCCAAAAGTGTACCATCAGGATTCACAGAAGAACGTGTAAAGATTTGGTTTTCGCTAATAACTAGATTGATTGAGTAAGAATTATCTCCCTCGTATTCTTCAACTTCCTCAACTGCCGCTAAATCTTCATCGTAACTTGCTGTAAGTGTAATCTCATACAAACCTGGTGTCCAAGATGCTGGAGCAAAAGCAGGAGTAGATACATAGATGTTTTCACCTGAGTTTAGGGTAATGCCTGTAACAGATTGTGTGTACACTGGGTTGCCGTTGAAAGTAATAGTAGCGGTAAATTTAGCCGCTGTTGTGGTTTCTTGTCCATAATTGTGCAACCAAGCAGCTGGCGTATAGCTGTATTCTGAACCATTCTGAGCAACTAAAGATGGAATTGAATTACCATTTGGAAGGTAGATATCTTCAGAAAAGAATCCTAAATCATAGTCAAACAAACCAAGTTTATTTCCAATAAATGCTTCAACTTCTCCATTTTCAATGGCTGTTCGTAAAAGAATACCTGTTTCTTGAGAAATCATGACAACAGGAATCGTTACCTGTCCACCGTCATCGCCTTCTGCCATGCCTACAGGTGAACCTGGCGCATTGTTGATGATAACTACTGCTATAGCTCCAGCTACATTCGCATTTAAAGCCTTTGTACCAAACTGACATGTTCCACGATAAACAACTGCAATTTTACCAGCAATATCAGCACCGTTCGTCAAAGCCAAACAACCTAATGAATCTGCAGCTGAGCCATCGCTAACAAAAGCGAGTTCGCCAGTTACAGCGTTGGCTGGATCTGCTAAATCTGGGGTTAATGCCCAATCACTTGCATGAGTCATTTCATAGTTGCCCTCAAACTGCGCAGGCGCCAATACATTAAAGATAATTTGTGCTTGAAGCATCATTGTTGCACCAAACACCGATAAGGTTAGTAACGTTTTTTTCATGATAAGTTTATTAATTGTTTGCACAAATATACGCTAAACCATAAAAAACGAGGTGCTATTTTAGAAAAATTTAGATTTTTTTTACACAAATCGCGGGTCAAGCTCCATTTCATGACCGCAAGATTTACATGTTCTTAAGTCCTGAGAACCGTAAAATTCCTTAAATCGAGGAAGGAAATCTCGTTCGATATTATCAAGTGGAAAACGATATTCGTGAAGCTTGTTATTACAATTATCGCAAAACCACATCAAACCGTCTTGTAAATCAGTGCCTTTGCGCACACGCTCAATTACCAAACCAACGGTATTGGGTCCACGCATAGGCGAGTGAGGTATGTTGGAAGGCAATAAAAACATATCGCCTTCTTTTATATCAATGTCTTTCGCCTTACCCTCGTGCTGAATGCGAACCGTGATGTCGCCTTCGATTTGATAAAACAATTCCTCCGACTCATTGAAGTGGTAGTCTTTTCTCGCATTGGGTCCGCCAACGATCATTACGATAAAATCTCCAGCTTCTACATACAGATTTTTATTGCTTACTGGTGGCTTTAACAAGTCTCTATTCTCGTCTATCCATTTTTGAAGGTTGAAAGGTGCTATCATTTTTTTTGTTTTTTTAGTCTGTTGGCTCCCGATATTCATCGGGAGGCGACTAGTTGCTAGCGGCTAGTAGCCAGTGGCTAGAAGCCCATCTAATGATCATGCTCGCAAACACGGCCTTTGGCTTTTTTCTTATTGTATTCCTCGTTTAATTCTTCTTTTTCTTGTTCCAATTGCGCTGATGGCTTGGTGTTAATTAATGCATTGAGGTCTGGTTGACCAGCGTTTACCCAGGCAGTGTACCACATGGACCCAACACCCAAAATGGATGCTTTTAATCTTCGTTCTACCATTTGGTTCAAGCGCAGGTGATACATTTTGGAGAATTCTTTTGAATAATTCCGCATCGTTGCTGTGCCGCGTGTTTCATAAACGTATTTCGCGTCTTCAGGCATTTCCTCCGTGAGTTCTTTCTCAATAAGCAAAACTGAATCCACACACATATGAGAGGCATAAACCACATCCCAAGCATAGTCAATCACATTCTTCACATAGCTTGCCTTGCCCACGAAATAATCGTAGTTTTCTGCGAACAATTCGGGTAGGCGCGATTCCCATAAACCGTGAATCCCATATTGATTGGTCAGTTGACCGTTGTAATTTTTAGTGGTGTGAAGCGGCACATGTGCGTCACCAACATAATGTCCTAAATCGGCGGAATATTTGAGAATCAAATCAACATTCTTGGTTTTGAAGGCATGGGTCAATTTGGCCATCATTACATCCAAATACCAAGGCACTATTCCATAGGCTTGTAGCGTGTCTTCCGAATATTTTTCAACAGCTTTAAACCATTGGCGCGGCACCAAGTCAAACGGACTTGCATCATTCACAGCGTAATGGTCGATATCGATGTAGTGGCGAGGTGCTTCACCTTCAACAGCATATCGGCGTTTGTCGGCGTCAACAGCATGTTCGGTGATGTACTCGATGTGGTACTTGTAAAACCCAACCATTTCTGGTGGCAAAGTGAAAACGGCCATACGATTGATGCGTTTGTGACCGAAAAAACCCCATGCGTGTGCACAACTCTGATTGTGTTCAGCTGATGCAACGTGGTGTTTTTGGGTCGATGAACCCAAGAAAAATAACAGACTTAGTACAAAGCTACTGCTGATCGCGTATGTCAACCAATTTGCCTTCATGGAGTACAGGTATTGCTTTTGAAATATTAGGTGTTAAGCAAAATTTAATGTCTTCATTCAAATTTAAATTGCGCAGTCTACGGCGATGCGAACTTGATTTGAGGTATCCAAGATAATTATCTTTTGCCGATAAATATAGATATTTTGCTGCAATCGAAGAGTCTTCATCGGAAACAAATTTACCTGTATTGATGAGGTATTCTGAAATTGCACCAGCGCAAATCGTATCCTCCAAATTAAACTTGTTTTGCCAACCAGAGCAGAGGCATAGCGTGTTTTTGTGCTGTTTTTCAAGCCACTGACACAAAGCATCTAAATTCAACAAAGAACCAATAACAACCTGATCGGCATCTTTGGCCAAGTGAATTGCTTTTGTGCCATTGGTTGTTGTTAAAACAACGTCTTTTCCTTTGATTTCATCTTTCATGTAGCTAAATGGTGAATTTCCGAAGTCAAACCCCTCTACTATTTTTCCTTGACGCTCTGCACCAACGAGGTAGCCTTTTTTTTGATATTCACGTGCAATTTCTATGCTATCTGCAGGGATGATGGATTTAACACCATAGTCAAATGCAGTGCAAATGGCAGAAGTGGCGCGCAACACGTCAATAACCACTATAATTTCGTAATCGTCTTTATGAAGTTCGTATAAAAAAGGTGAAAAACAAACTTCTATGTGTTTTCTTTCTTCCAAGATTCTTGTGTTTTAGACAAAGGTAAAAAAGTTTGTGAAAGCACAATTATTTTGCTCATCTTCATGAGGATTGGCTACCTACTATTGCTGATGAGGTGCATAAATTCTTTTCTGGTCGAATCATTCTCCAAAAATACACCAGTAAAGGCACTGCTTGTGGTGCTCGAATTTTGTTTTTGAACTCCACGCATTTGCATGCACATGTGGCTGCACTCCAATACCACAGCAACTCCAAGCGGATTCAGAGTTTCTTGTATGCAGTCCCGTATTTCCAATGTGAGTCGCTCTTGTACTTGTAAACGACGTGCAAAAGCATCAACAACGCGTGGTATTTTGGATAAACCGACAATTTTTCCGTTGGGAATATAAGCTACATGCGCTTTTCCAAAAAAGGGCAGCATATGGTGTTCACAAAGCGAATAAACCTCAATGTCTCTCACCAAAACCATTTCAGAATAAGATTCATTGAAGAGCGCTGATTCAAGAATTGCTCGGGGATTTAAATCATAGCCGTGGGTTAAAAATTGCATAGCCTTGGCAGCTCGCTCTGGTGTTTTTAGAAGTCCTTCGCGATTAGCGTCTTCACCACACTGGGTGATTACCTCGGTAAACGCTGAGCTCATTTTTGCAATGGATGCTTCGTCGTAATTTTCTGTTTTGCTATACTTGGCCATAATAGATTGAACGGTTAATTGCTAAAATGGTTCGTGACCACCGTAATAGTCGACAAAATTGTTTTCTGTTTCTATAATCCGAATGCGACAAAGTTTACCTCCGTGTGCATTCAAATGAGACTCCAACTGTTCCCAAACCATTATGGCTAGGTTTTCTGTTGAGGGTAAAATTCCTTCAAGAAAAGGTACATCTAAATTCAGGTTTTTATGGTCCAAGGGTTCAATAACATGTTCTCTGATGATGTCGCTCATCAATTTTAAATCCATGATAAATCCCGTGTCAGGATGCGGAATGCCTTTTACTGTTACGATAATCTCATAATTATGACCGTGCCAATTGGCATTTGCACATTTACCAAAAATCTCGGCGTTTTTTTCAGGCGTCCAATTGTTGTTGTATAGTTTATGAGCGGCATTGAAGCGCTCACGACGTTCTATGTAAACTGTTTTCATCAGAATAATTTGAGTGCAAATTTAGCGCTTCTTGCACAATTGCGTTCAATTCACTTGGTCAAATCTGTGGCAAACAAAATGAAAAAGTAAAGTAGTGCGCATATTTTGTTGTGCTAATGTGACAAAACAGCACCCATTCAAGCACATTTCCATTATTTTTGTGAACAAATATTTTTTATGCACATCGGAAAACACCTCTCAGCGCTGCTGTTTTTATGCACTTTGCAGACTTTTGCGCAAACTGATAAATTTTATCCTTTAACGGCTAAAGGTGAAATTCCAGCGGACTTCTCGACATTCACGATTGAAAAAATTGAGGAACGGCAGCACAATCATGAGGAGGAGTTTTCTCAACTGTCGCGTCGCAATCAAAAATTGTTTTTGCGCGCTGTGCATCAAGGTATTGATGAAATTCTGCGCTCGGGAACGGTGCTTTTCGGAGATCCGATTACGCAATACATCAATGATTTGGGTAAAAAAATTATCGGTGATGATGAGTCGCTTAAAGGTATTCGTTTTTATACCCTCAAGACCAATGTGGTGAATGCTTTTTCAACCAATCAAGGTATTATTTTTGTTTCTCAAGGTTTAATTGCTCAGGTTAAAAACGAGGCACAATTGGCTTTTGTATTGGCTCATGAAATTGCCCATTACATTGAAAAACACGTGATTATTGGCTTTAAAGAAAATGTGGAGTTGATGAATTCGCCTAAAAGTATTTCTGAAAAAGTGAAGCGCTACAGTATTTATAGCAAAGACAAAGAATATGAAGCCGATAGAATTGGTATTAAACTCTACAACAAGGCAGGATATAATTTAAATGATTTATTTACAGTGTTTGATTTGCTCACTTTTTCTTATTTACCGTTTGATTCCAAACCTTTGCCTAAAGATTATTTTAACTCGGCCAAGTTGTTTTTACCTGAATCGTTTTTCAAAAAAGATTTGCCCAAAATCAATGCGGAAGAGGAGTATGACGATTCTCGTAGCACTCATCCCAATATCAAATCGCGTAAAGACCAATTGACCGGCGAAGTAAACAAATACAACGAATGGGATACATTGGTATTGCTCACCTCAAAAGAGCAATTCGAATATGCCAGAAGTTTGGCACGCTTGGAGCAAGTGCGCAATAATTTATACGAGTTCGATTACATCGGCGCCATGTATAATCTGTATCTTTTGGAAGACAATTTTTCAGATAATATTCACTACGTGCGCTATCAGGCACAAACCTGGTTGGGTTTATTGAGCTTTAAAATCAGCGGCCGATTTTCTGATATTTCGATGAGTTTGAATTGGATTCAAGGAGAGCAACATCAAATGCACCATGTGATTCGCGCTTTAAATAGACGTCAATTGGCTACCATGGCCATTCGCAATTTGTACGATATAAAAAATGCATATCCTGATGACGAACAAATTGATGCCATTTTTAAAACGGCAGTGCGCATATTGGCAGACGATGAGCGCTTTAAATTGAAAGATTTTTATGATATCACATACCAAGAAGCCATTGAAAAATATGGTCCAGGTGTAATTGTTGACAATGGTGATGAAGACAATCCGAATAAGCTCGATAAGGTTAAATTGGCGCAAGAAAGACAGAGATATGGCATGGCTGTAGATGGAAAAATCCCAGATGAAGATTTTTTCAAGTTCGCATTGGCGGATGTTGTTCAGGATAAGGAATTTACTCGTATGTATGAAAAAGCTGTTCGCGAACGAAAAGAAGAACGTGAGCGTACAGATGCTCGTGCAGAATTAGATAAAAAGCAAAGAAGAAAGCTCAGAAAAGGCGAAGAGGCTGATCTTTTGCGTTCCGATGTACAAAACTTAATTTTGTTAGAACCCAGAGCCTTAGCCATTAGCAAAAACGAATCTGATGTGATTCGAGCTGAGCAACTAGAAATAAAACTCAAAGAAGCCTTTGAAAATTTGGCGGTTGATTTCATGACTGTTCATAAAATTGGTTCCAAAGAATTGAAAGGCGCCACAGCAGATATTTATAATGAAAAGGCGGTTTTGATGAGTACGCTGATGCAGCTGGCTGAATATGAAGATTTGGTCATGTTTCCAGTAGATTATGAAGCTATTCAAGCGCTGAGAAAAAAGTACAAAACAGATAAGGTTGCTTTTATTATTTTAGAGAATTACAGACGTCCGATGTTGTTCAATACAGCAGTAATGGCAACGTTAACCACTGTTCCACTGTTTTCCGTGGCAGCCTACAGATTTATGAATGAAATCAGTTTTACGGTAATTCTGTTTGATTTAAAGAACTATAAAATAGAAGGCATTTCCGGATATGAAGTGAATGGAAATCCAACTAAAACAACTATCGAAGCCTTGGTTTATGACATGCTCAAAACCATCAGTATGCCAAAAGTCAACGCAAATCGTTAAGCTATGAACAAAAGAATTATAATGCTATTATTGGCTTTTTTGCCACTGTTTGCCAAGTCACAAGATTTTGGTTATTTCGGAAAAAAGAACTTGCTTGGATTTCATGGTACTTGGTTTTTTAGAGCCATGCCACAGTTTTTTTATGCTGAGAAAATGTATCGCTACAATGAGAATTCAAACAATTTAACCGGTAACGCGCTCCGCAATCATGTTTGGCATGCAGGTTTGAGCTATCGAAGAATTTTGAATAAATCTCATGCGGTAGGAATTCAAGCAGATTATTCGATACGTGGTTTGGGCGACCCATTTCACGACAAAACAGACAAAGTGAATTTCCAAGCAGATTGGGCTAATATTAATGTCGATTATTCAAATTTGACGGCTTTTAGCTCTGAATTGGGCAAAGTTGTGCGGATGTCTGACGTGAACATTACACCAACGTCAATATCAGTAATTGATGTAAAGGCTATTTGGTCCCGCTCTAGAACGAGCTCTGTTATTCCCTTGGGATTAACCAGCACTTGGGGCTTGGGCTACCAAATGATTAATGCGAATTTTTCTCGTTCCATGTATGCCAGTGGATTTACGTATGACGATATGGTTGGCGAATGGTCAGCATCGCGCGAAACATTCCAATTACAAAATGCACCTAATGACATTGAGAATAAATATTGGGGCATCGGATGGATGTGGGACTTGAGCTTGAACTATGCTTTAAACAAAAGTTGGATGCTTTCTTTTGGTTCAGATATTCGCGGAACGTTTTTGGTAAAACAAGCTAAGTCGAGTTCTGATATGGCGGACCTATTTTTATCAGATCCAAATCAGAATATTACGGTAGAAGGTTTGGTTTACGGTCGAAATATGGGTAAAGAAATCCGAAAGGAATTAATCTTCCAAAACACCTTTAGATTGGGTTTGGTTTTTGCCTTTTAGAGATAGAAAAGTAAATTAAGCTTCAGGAGCCAATCTAAGAACGATACCATCGATTTCATTGTGCAAATGAATCTGACAACCCAATCTGGAGTTGTCTTTCACGTGAAAGGCTTGGTCCAACATATCCAACTCAGCATCACTTTGCTCAGGTAACGCTGTGTCACTTTCCAAATAACATTGACATGTCGCGCACATCGCCATTCCTCCGCAGGCACCTTCAACAGGTAAATCATACGCCTTGCACAACTCCATAATGTTCATATTCATGTCTGTTGGGCCTTCTAGTTCATGACTGTTTCCTTCTCGATCTATGATGGTTACTGTGATTGTGTTTTCCATGTGCTTAAATTCTGGCGCAAATTTCTAAATTTCTATCGATTGAAATGTGATATAATCAATAAAAAAACCATACGCTAAATGACGTATGGTTTTATATATATCCGCTCCTTGCTATCCGAATGAAATCGGGAAACAATTCGCGCTAGGGAAAAACAGATTATCTGAGCAGGTTTAAATGCCCTTGAAACTCATAAACATTGTCGTCGTATGGATTTTTGGTTCTAATTTTCCAAACATAAGTTCCTTGGGGCGCAGGTTTACCATTGTAAGTGCCATCCCAAGCCACTTCAACGTTATTTGACTCCCAAACAATTTCTCCCCAACGGTTGAAAATCAATAGGTTGAATTGATAAATATCAATACCTTGCATAAATACACGCCATCCTTCGTTGAACAAGTCATTATCTGGAGTGAAGGTATTTGGAGCAAATATCACAACATCACTAATTACAGGTACATAAGTGCTGAACGAATCAACACAACCAAAGTCGGTTGTAACGTAAAGTGTTACCAGATATTCGTCAACCTGACCAAGTGGGAAAGTTGAAACTGGATTTGTTGCGCTTGAAGTCGCTGGTTCACCCGCTTGAAAAGTCCAATTCCATTGAGTTACGTCTTCAGAAGATAAGTCTAAGAAATTGGCTGTGGGGTTAAACATCACGGGTTGGCTCGGGTACCAAGAAAAATTTGCGGTAGGGTAGTCGCCAATTTGAATGTAATTCGGGAAAGATTGCGTATAAACACAACCATTTATCGTAGTCACAGTCATTTGAGGCGTAAATTCACCTGCGTATGTGTAGGTGTGCGTAAAGTGTTGAGTCGGACCAACATTTACAGAGCTACCATCACCAAACTGAAAGAAGATATTGGCTATTAAATTGGATTCTGTTGTGTTTTGAAATGAGATAGTTGTTGGGTTACATCCTCGAGTGGTGTCTGAAACAAAAGTTGGAATAATATCCTGTGGCCAAGAAACTGTGGTGCAAAGCGTGTCTGCTGGTGATCCGCATTGTTCAGTTAACACTACGCAATAGGTCGTTAAATAGCTTGTCGGCGTTACCACGACATTTTGACCTTGTGCCACTTGAGCATTGTCAACGTACCACGTATAAGTGTAAGGCGTGCTGCCACCAATGCCTTGCGCAGAAAGATTGGCATCAGCGCCGGGACAAATTTCTTGAGGAATTGAAATTCCAGTAATTTGTAAGGCCGGTGGTTCGCTAAGTGTGAATGACAACTGAGCTGTACAACCGTTCGCGTCTGTAATGTCTACGGTGTGACTACCAACAAACAAGTCATTAGCAAAATCAGTTGTAGATGAGCTACCACTCCAAATGTAATTAAATGGTGCACTACCATTTGTGATACCCACTGTTGCTGTTCCAGTGTTTGAAGCATGGCAAGTTACATCTGTTTGCGCTACAATAGAAGGTTGCATTGGGTTATCTACAGTTACGGTTACAGTTGTGGTTACAGTACAGTTTTGGCTAGAAGTGATTGTACATGTGTAGGTTCCTGCAGTTAAACCAACCGCAGTTTGGGTTGTTTGTTGCAAAGGGTCGTCCCAAAGGTAAGTTAAAGTGCCAACTTCAGGAACCATTTGGGCGGTTGCGGTACCGTTGGATGAACCAACACATGATTCGAGCGTAGCCGTTGAACTAGCCGTTGGTTGGTTGTTGGGCACGTTCATATTATAAACCCTAGTACAGCCCAAGTCATCCGTGATGGTAACAGAATGAATACCTGTTACAACGTTCGAGGCCGTTGGTGTTGTTTGTCCGGATGGTGCCCAGGAATAGGTAAACGGCGGATAAGTTCCAGTCACGTTATTGATAGACGCCGATCCTACACCTCCAGCACAAAAGTCAGTTGTTGTTGCCATGGTTCCACTAATTTGACTGAAACTCAACCAAGTTGTATCGGAAATAGCAAAGTTATTGCCTACTCCACAACCTCCTGTAAGCCAATAGCCTACTGTGCCGCCTGCGGGAGGAGCTGTAACATTCAAAACACCACTGTTGTAAGAAAAAGTTTGACCTAAAGTATTCACCCACTGCACACCAGGCGTAAATCGATATCCCTCGTTTGTTGTCGTCCATTGTGTCGAGTTTCTACCAGGAATTATAACGGCTTGTGTTCCAGCTGCGTTGTGTAATCCATGTGTAGCTGTACCTCCGGCCCATTGCAAGCAGTTTGGTTTGTTGGCGATATGAGTTTCAACAACGTTAGTCGTTTCATAAATTTTAATCTGAAAAGTACCATAAGTTGTAGTACAGCTAAACATTGGTATTTGGTTGTAAGAAACAACCAATCGTCTGTTCGGTGCAGTACCATACACTTGATATCTAATGTATTGACCCACGTTTGGACCTACACCTGGGTGCCAATCTTGCCAAGGACCCATAACACAGTTTTTAGGTACATTAGCGGCTGTGCTTGGGATTACGGCTGAGGTAAAAGTATTGGGTTGAGGTGTTGAAAATGCCACCCAACCATTACTACCGATAACGAAATTCGTATAAGTAGTTCCGAAAAAACAAAAATTGAATCCGATTGGGAATACGGCACTTTGAGAGTCATCGCTCAAATTTACAGCCGTACCCGCATTGAATGGGTCTGGCGCAAAGGCGATGTTTTCCACCTGATATGAACCTATCGACATTCCTCCTCCTACATTCGCACCAATACCCAAACAATCATTGATTTGAGCAGTCTGGGGCGTGCAAATTGTGGCGTCGTTGCCCAGACAAACTGGTATTTGCTGAGCCACTGAATAGGAGTAACTAAAGAAGGAAATAATCAGGATATATATAATGCGAAAAAAGTCTGTGTGTTTCATTAGTGCAAATTTACTTCAAAATTTTGATAGTGTTATATAAACGTAAATTCTCCAGTTGCGTTGCTTTATTTTTTTCTTTTTTGCAACCAAGAACAAGTTTCGTTCGTTAGTTGTTTTACAATGAACTCACATTATGAAAATACAATTGACGATACTTTTATTTAGCGCCGTGTATGTTGCTTGTGCTCAGGAAGAAGCGAGCTCAGATCCGGTTACAGAGACATTTAATACCACACGGGTTATCAACGGACATTCCAATGAAACTTTAGAAAAAGGGGTATTAGAATTCCGGGTTGAACATAAATTTGGAGATGTAGCTGGAACAAATGGTGGTGTTTCAACTTTTTTTGGATTAGACAATTCGGCTGATATTCGAATTGCTTTTGAGTATGGGATTTCGGATAGATTGATGATCGGTTTGGGCAGAAGCAAAGGATATGGACCCTACCGCGGACTGTTGGATGGCTTTGTGAAATATCAGGCTTTACGTCAAACGGAAGACAACAAAGTGCCTTTTTCGATGAGTGTTTTGGCTTCATCAACATTGGTTTATACAAAGGCTTTGAGTGATCCAACTTTGGTCGCCAATTATCCTGAATTTGCCCATAGAATGGCCTATGCTTCTCAACTCATAGTAACTAGAAAGTTTGGAGAAATAGGCAGCTTGGCTCTCATGCCCACCTACACGCACAGAAATTATGTTGCTTTTTCTGATCAAAATGGTTTGTTTTCACTAGGTGTAGGCGGTCGAATCGGCTTTTTGAAGAAGTTTGCCGTCATTGCTGAGTATTACCACAATTTCAATCAACAAGATTTGCGACAGGAATTCAACAATAGTCTTGCTTTTGCATTTGAATGGGTCACTTTTGGCCACGTTTTTAGCATCTATGCTGCCAATGCAGGCGGATTTGGAGAACAACAATTTATTCCCTACACCACAGGCAAATGGCTTGAAGGGCAGTACAGAATCGGATTTGCCATAAGCAGAAAATTTGAATTATAATATGAACAAGATTTTGATTTTTAGCTTTTTAACAATTTCTGTTTTTTTCGCGTCTTGCACGAAAGACAAAACTGCAGAAATTCAATGCACAACGGAAATAAGCTTTTCTACTGATGTGCAACCGATTATCATGAACTCATGCGCTGTTTCAGGTTGTCATGCTGGAGCCAATCCGGCAAATAACATGAATTTCACAAGCTATGAAAATGTATTTTTGCACCGCGATTTGATAGGCAAAAGTGTGCGCCATGAATCTGGAGTTACACCCATGCCTGTCGGTTCACAATTGAATGCAGATCAAATTTCAAAAATAAGCTGCTGGATAGAGCAGGGTGCTCCAAATAATTAAATATAAACAACAAATACAACTATGAAGAAAACGAAGAACATTTTATCCTTTGCATTGCCATTATTGGCAGGCGTTACCTTGGTTTCCACACAATTAGAATCCAAGGGTGTTTATCAAGCATTTAATTCAGCAAGCTTTCACCAATTGAATGGTGGAGGTGCCTCAGCGGGCAATGCTGGAGCTCCTGGCGAAAACAATTGTACAGCCTGTCATGCTGGATCTACTGCAAGTGGTGCGGGATTCAATATTTTAGAATGGGCCGATGGTATAAACTTCTATACACCAGGAGAAACCTATACGATTCAGCTGTCCATGACAGATGCCTCAAACAAAAATGGTTTTCAGTTGGTTGCTTTGAAAGCTTCGGACAATACGCAAGCTGGTGCAATTGTAGTTACCGATGAGGTGCGGACACAATTGCTAAATGGCACGGCTGGTAAGCAGTATTTAGGTCATCGAGCAGCTGGAAATTCTTCAAGTATGTGGTCTTTTGATTGGACAGCACCCGCCACCAATGTTGGAAATGTTGTGTTTTATGTAGCAACCAACAAAACCAATAGTAACGGTCAGACCTCTGGCGATTTGATTCGTTTGTCGCAACACACATTTGCAGCGCCACAATCAGGTGTTTCTTTAACGGCATATGAGCAAATTCAGGCTTCTTTGCAAATTTACTTGAACAAATCAGCAGGGAAAATCGCCATCAATTTCAAAACAGACGAGTCAGAACCGTTGCATGTGAATATTTTGAATGCGCAGGGGCAAAGTGTTTTGTCACATTCTTTGGGTATGTCATATCCTGGCGAAAATAACAAAGAGGTGCGCTTGAATCAAACCATGAGTGCTGGAATTTATTTCGTTAATTTCTTTGTAGGCAATAAGGCATATAGCGAAAAGATTTTGATCGATTAGCATTTTAAAATATCTTTTGGAATGGTCTCTCAAGCATGGGGGACCATTTTTTTTGTTGATTGGTGGAAAATGGATGGATAAAGTTGTGGAGTAGTGAATGCTCTGTATCCCCCCGACCAACTACACCTCCAAAACCCCAGGAAACAAGTCGTGTAATTTGTTGCAGGGATAATCGGCGATAACATCGAGGACTTTGTTGAGCCATTTTTCGGGGTTGACGTTGTT
>Ga0169931_10001494_pt1 | contig 38656 bp, 36 predicted proteins | sample Kivu_15m_20L_FD_129675 | JGI IMG/M metagenome (GOLD analysis project Ga0169931, IMG submission 129675) | Freshwater microbial communities from Lake Kivu, Western Province, Rwanda to study Microbial Dark Matter (Phase II) - Kivu_15m_20L... | ecosystem: Environmental > Aquatic > Freshwater > Lake... | reverse complement strand
GCAGCCCGCGCGCTTCATCTACGAGAACCTCATGATCGAGGCGAACGTCGTGCATGCCGCGTGGCAGGCCGGCGTCGAGAAGCTGCTCTTCCTGGGCTCGACCTGCATCTACCCGCGCCTCGCGCCGCAGCCGCTGGCCGAGGACTCGCTGCTGACCGGGCCGCTCGAGCCGACCAACGAGTGGTACGCGGTCGCGAAGATCGCGGGGATCAAGCTCTGCCAGGCCTATCGCAGGCAGCACGGCGCGCGCTTCATCTCGGCCATGCCGACGAACCTCTACGGCCCCAACGACAATTTCGACCTCGAGCACAGCCACGTCGTCGGCGCGCTGATGGTGAAGATCCATCGCGCGAAGCTCTCCGGCGCGCGCAGCGTCGAGATCTGGGGCACCGGGACCCCGCGGCGCGAGTTCCTGCATGTCGACGACTGCGCGGATGCCTGTGCGTTCCTGCTGCAGAACTACGACGAGGCCGGGATCGTGAACATCGGCTGCGGCACGGACGTCACGATCCGCGAGTTCGCGGAGACGCTGGCGCGCGTCATCGGCTGGGACGGAGAGTTCGCCTGCGACACGTCGCGCCCCGACGGCACGCCGCGCAAGCTGGTCGACGTGGCGCGGCTCTCGGCCCTTGGCTGGCGCGCGCGCATCGGCCTCGAGGACGGGCTGCGCTCGGCCTACAGGTGGTTCCTCGACAACGCGCCCGAGGCGCGGGGCTGAGGCCGCCGCTACTCGTGGAAGGCGACGAAGCCGTCGAGCGGCGCGCGCTCGGTGGCGAGCGTATTCTCCGGCGCCGACATGTCCGCGTAGCCCAGCGCCATGCCGCACACGACCACCTCGCCCTCGGGGATCGGCAGCACCGACCTGATCGCCGCGTGGTAGCGCGCGAAGGCCGCCTGCGGGCAGGTGTCGAGGCCGTGGCCGCGCGCGGCGACCATCAGGTTCTCGAGGAACATGCCGTGGTCCAGCCAGCTGCCGACCTCGAGCCGCGCGTCGATCGTGAAGACCATGCCGACGGGCGCGTCGAAGAAGGCGAAGTTGCGGGCGACCTGCGCGTGCATGCGCGCCTTGTCGCCCTTGCCGATGCCGAGCAGCGCGTAGAGGTCCCAGCCGACCTTGCGGCGGCGCGAGAGATAGGGCTCGAAGAAACTCTCGGGATAGTAGCGCCAGGGCGGATCGTCGCCCGGCCCGGCATCATGCGCGGCCTGCACCGCGGCGACGAGGCGATCGCGCGTCGCGCCGGTGGCCACGTGGACGCGCCAGGGCTGCATGTTGGTGCCGCTCGGCGCGCGCGCGGCGAGCAGCAGGAGATGCTCGACGAGCTCGCGCGGCGGCGCCTCGGGCAGGAAGGCGCGCAGCGAGCGGCGGGTCGCGATCGCGCGGTCGACGGCGTTGCGCGGCGCGATCCCGATGCGCGCGAGGAAGGCATCCTCCTCCGCGATGCTCATTCCGCGGTCCACCCGCCATCGACCAGCAGCGACGTGCCGGTGACGAGCGACGAGGCGTCCGAGGCCAGGTAGGCGACCGCGCCCATAAGGTCCTCGACCTGGCCGACGCGGCCGAGCTTGATCTTCGACAGGACCCAGGCGCGGTTCGCGGGGTCGGCGAGCCCGGGCCGGGTCATCGGCGTCTCGATGAATGTCGGGCAGAGCGTGTTGACGCGGATGCCGTGCGGCGCGAGGTCGAGCGCCGCCGCCTTCGTCATGCCCTCGATGGCGAACTTGGTCGCGCAGTAGACGCTGCGGCGCGGCCCGCCGACATGGCCCATCTGCGAGGACAGGTTGACGATCGAGCCGCCGCGCCCCGCCTCCTTCATGCCGCGCGCCACCGCCTGCATGACGAAGAAGGCCGCGCGCAGGTTGAGGTCGAGGATCGCGTCGTAGTCGGCCTCGGTCACGTCGAGGACATGCGCGTGCCTCGCGCTGCCGGCGTTGTTGACCAGCACGTCGAAGGACGGCCGCGCGGCGAACGCCGCGCGCATCGCGGCGAGGTCGGTGACGTCGAGCGCGACGGCCTCGGCCCGGCCGCCCTCGGCGCGGATCGCGGCGGCGGCCTCCTCGACCTCGGCGCCGCTGCGCGCGACCAGCACCACCTCGGCGCCGGCCTGCGCGAGCGCCGCGGCGGCGGCGAGGCCGATGCCGCGCCCAGCGCCGGTGACGAGCGCGCGGCGCCCGTCGAGGCGGAAGGAGGGGGTCCGGGGAAGCGTGGTCATTCGGCGGCTCCAGCGTAGGGGACGTTGCGCCGGCCGTAGCGGCGCACGCGGACATTGGCCTGCTCTGCGTGCCCGTAGAAGCCCTCGAGCACGCACAGGCGCGAGCAGTGCTCGCCCATCAGCGCCGAGGCCGCGTCCGTGGTGACGCGCTGGTAGGTGCAGGTCTTCAGGAACTTGCCCACCCAGAGCCCGCCCGTGTAGCGCGCCGCGCGCCGCGTCGGCAGCGTGTGGTTGGTGCCGATCACCTTGTCGCCGTAGGAGACGTTGGTGCGCGGCCCGAGGAACATCGCGCCGTAGTTGGTCATGCGCGCGAGGAACCAGTCGGGGTCGCGCGTCATCACCTGCACGTGCTCGCAGGCGATGCGGTCGGCCTCGCGCGCCATGTCCGCGTCGTCGTCGCAGAGGATGACCTCGCCGTAGTCGCGCCAGGCCTGCGCCGCGACGTCGGCGGTGGGCAGGATCCGCAGCAGCCGCTCGACCTCCGCCATCGTCTCGCGCGCGAGGCGCTCCGACGTCGTCAGCAGGAAGGCGGGTGAGGTCGGCCCGTGCTCGGCCTGGCCGAGCAGGTCGGTGGCGCAGATCTCCGCGTCCACCGTCTCGTCGGCGATCACCATCGTCTCGGTCGGGCCGGCGAGCAGGTCGATGCCGACGCGCCCGAAGAGCTGGCGCTTGGCCTCCGCGACATAGGCGTTGCCGGGGCCCACGATCATGTCCACCGGCGCGATGCTCGCGGTGCCGAGCGCCATCGCGCCCACGGCCTGCACGCCGCCGATGACGTGGATCTCGTCGGCGCCGCCGAGATGCATCGCCGCGACGATCGCGGGATGCGCGCCGCCCTTGAAGGGCGGGGCGCAGGCGACGATGCGCTTCACGCCGGCCACCCGCGCGGTGACGACCGACATGTGCGCCGAGGCGACCATCGGGTAGCGCCCGCCGGGCACGTAGCAGCCAACGGCGTTGACGGGGATGTTGCGGTGGCCGAGCACGACGCCGGGCATCGTCTCGACCTCGATGTCCGCGAGCGCGGCCTTCTGCCTTTCGGCGAAGTTGCGGACCTGCGCCTGCGCGAAGCGGATGTCGTCGAGGTCGCGCCGCGCGACCTTGGACATCGCGGCCTCGATCTCCGCCTCCGACAGGCGGAACGAGGGCGGGGACCAGGCGTCGAACCGCGCGGACAACTCGCGCACCGCGTCGTCGCCGCGCGCCTCGATGTCCGCGAGGATGCCCTCGACCGTCGCGCGGACCTTCGCGTCCGCCTCCGCGCGCACGCCCGCGTCGATGCCGCGCTTCAGGTGCCTTGCCATGGTCGTTCCCTTCCTTCGTGGTCGCGCGCAGGCTCCACGGGGCGGGGCCCCGCGTCAATCGCCCCGCGCCGTGCCCGCGGTTGCCGCCCGGCCCGCCGACCGCTATATCGCGGCGACGGATTGGGGCGTCGCCAAGCGGTAAGGCAGCGGTTTTTGGTACCGCCATTCCTAGGTTCGAATCCTAGCGCCCCAGCCATCCCGCGCCCCGACCCACGGAGAATCCCGCGATGAAGACCCCCGCGCGCGCCGCCTGCATCATCGGCTGGCCCGCGCGGCAGTCGAGGTCGCCGAAGCTCCACGGCTACTGGATCCGCCGCTACGGCATCGACGGCGACTACCGCATCGAGGAGCACGCGCCCGAGGCCTTCGCCGCCTTCGTCCGCGACCTCGCGGCGCATGGCTATGTCGGCGCCAACGTCACCATGCCGCACAAGGACGCGGCCTTCGCGCTCTCGGAGCCCGATGCGCGCGCCCGCGCGGTCGGGGCCGCGAACACGCTCTGGCTCGATGGCGGCGCGCTGCGCTCGACCAACACCGACGTCGAGGGCTTCATCGACGCGCTCGACCATTCCGCGCCCGGATGGGACCGGCTGTCGCGCTCGGCGGTCGTGCTCGGCGCGGGCGGCACCGGGCGCGCCATCGCCTACGGGTTCCTCGAGCGCGGGATCGCGGAGATCCATGTCGTGAACCGCACCCGCGCCAGGGCCGAGGAGATGCGCGCGCGCTTCGGCTCCGCGATCCATCCCGCCACGTGGGAGGACCTTCCGCGCCTGCTGCGCGAGACGCGGATCCTCGCCAACGCGACCTCGATCGGCATGGTCGGCAAGGACGCGCTCGACATCGACCTCTCGCCGATGCCGGAGGGAAGCGTGGTGGGCGACGCGGTCAACGTGCCGCTGGTGACGCCGCTGCTCGACGCCGCGCAGCGCCGGGGCTTCCGCACCTCCAACGGGCTCGAGATGCTGCTGCGCCAGGCGGTGCGCGGGTTCGAGCTCTGGTTCGGCGTGCGCCCGGAAGTGACCGACGAGTTGCGCGACCTCGTCGCCGCCGACATCCCCAGGCGCTGAGCGCCCCGCCAGCCTTCGCGGCCGGCCGCCAGCCGAACGACCCGGAGCCCCGTTCATGTCCAGCCTCGTGATCGCCCTTGCCAAGGTCGAGGAGCCGCCCGCGGCGCGCGTCACCGACGACACGAGCGCGCTCGCGCTCAGGCGCTTCGTCTTCGAGCCGCTCGTCGCCTGGGACAGGGGCCGCGCGCGGCCGGCGCTGTTCTCGTACTGGAGCCACGACGCGGAGGGGCGGCGCTGGCGCTTCGCGATCCGCGACGGGGCGGCCTTCCATGATGGCACGCCCGTCGAGGCCGGCCATGTCCTCGACTTCGTCGCGGCGATGCAGGCTTCCATCGACGGGTTCGGGATGAGGTCCTCCTACGCCCGCTATCTTGCGCGCACGCGCTTGACGGCGCCCGATGCGCGGACCGTTCTCGTCGAGAGCGAGCATCCCTTCGCCGACATCCTCGACGTCTTCTCCGAGTTCCAGCTCCCGAGGCTGGCGCCGGATGGTCGCGCGACGCTCGGCACCGGGCCCTATCGCATCGTCGAGCTCGAGCCCGGCGTCCGGGCGGTGCTCGAGGCGAATGGAGCCGGGGGCATGGGCGCGAGCCGGGTCGTGCTCGAGGCCGTGCCGGACCCGGCGGAAAGATGGGACCGGCTGCGCTCGGGGCGCGCGGACATCGCGATGCAACTCGACCACATGGAGGAGCCGCCGGCGCGCGAGGCGCCGTGGCGATGGCTCGCCGCCACCAGCACGCTCTCGGTCATGTACTACCTGAACTGCGCGGCGGGGGCCTTCGCGGCGCCGGAGGCCCGCGTCGCGGCCAACCTCGCCATCGACCGCGAAGCGCTCGTGCGCGACGTCTTCCGCGGCCTCGCCGTCCCGTCGACGACGATCGTGAGCCCGGCGCACCTGGGCATGGCGGGCAGTGGCCTGCCGCCCTTCGCCTTCGACCCGGATCGCGCGCGGCGGATCGTCGATGCCCTGGGCGGGCCGCGCGACCTGCTGATGCGCACGCCCAACTTCCTGCCGGAGCGCGCGCCCGCGATCAGCCGCTTCGTCGCGGACGCGCTGGAGCGCATCGGCTTCCGCGTCGCGATCGAGGTCGAGGCGGACCGGCCCGAATACGCGCGCCAGGTCGGGCGCAAGCGCATCGGCGACCTCGCGATCTTCGATTCCTCGCCCAACAGCACGTTCCGGGTGCTCGACGACAAGATATCGAGCGAGAAGCGCGCGGTGTGGTGGCAGGGCTACCACGACGCTCGGGTGCAGCAGCTCGTCGCCGCAGCCGGCGAGGCAGTCGGCGACGACGCGCGCGAGGCAGCCTATGCGGCCTGCCTGCGGCGCCTCGGGGAGAATCCTCCCTGGCTCTACATCGCGCATCCGGTCGCGCTGGCCGCCGCGCGGCCCGACGCCCCGGGGCTGGCGCTCGATGCCAGGGGGACGCTGGCGCTCGACTGAGTCGGGCGGGCTTGCCATCGGGGCGCGTCCCTCCATAGTCGTGGTCATGGACGCCAGGCACGCCCGATCCCTTTCTCGCCGCCGGCTCGGTGCAGGCATGCTTGGCCTGGCGACGGTCGCCGCCGGCCAGCAGGGCCTTGCCGCCGGCGCGGATGTCGAGCTCCTCCTCGTGCTCCTCAACGACGGCTCCGGCTCGATCGACGAGGAGGAATACAGGCTGCAGCGCGAGGGCACGGCGAGCGCGATCGAGCACCCGCAGGTGCTGCGTGCCCTGCGCGGGCCGATCGCCGTCGCCTATGGCGAGTGGGGCTCGCCCGGCGGCGCGCAGCTGATCCTGCCCTGGACGCGGATCGCGGGGGAGGACGACGCCGGCGCCTTCGCGGACCGGCTGGTCGCGGCGCCGCGCCCGCCGCAGACCTGGAACGCGATCGGCGACGCGCTGGCCTCGGCCACCGACTGGATCCGCGCCGCGCCCTTCCGCGCGCCGCGCGCGACCATCGACCTCGCCGGCGACGGGCCGGACATGCGCAGCACCATCCCCGCGCCGGTGGCGCGCGACCGCGCGCTGGCCGCGGGCATCACGATCAACGCCCTCGCCATCCAGGCCGAGGGCTCGCAGGCCTTCATGGGCCCGCGCAACCTGCGCCAGCACTACGAGGACAACGTCATCGGCGGCCCGGGCGCCTTCGTCATGACCGCGAGCGACCGCGTCGACTTCGCCCACGCGATCTTCAACAAGCTGGTGCGCGAGCTCGCCTGAGGCCTGTATCGTCGCGCCTCGCGCGTCGGCCCGGCCGGGCGCGCGCGAAGGGGGCGGATGGACGGGGTCCTTGTTGCTGCTGCGCTTGCGAGCGCGTTCCTGCACGCGGCGTGGAACGCCGCGGTCAAGGCGACGCCGCGCCCCGCGGAGGCGATGGCCGGACAGATGATCATGGCTGCCGTCGTCTCCGTGCCCATCCTCGCCTGGACCGGCCTGCCGGATGCAGCGTCGCTCAAATGGGTGGCGCTCTCGTCGACGGTGAACGCCTTCGCTGTCGCGACGATGCTGCGGGCCTACGACGCCGCGGGCTATGGCGTCGTCTACCCGGTCGGCCGCGCCGTCTCCGTGATGATCGTCCTGCCGATGGCGGCGCTGCTCCTGGGCGAGCGCATGGGCCCGGCGGCGATCGCGGGCGTGGCGATGATCGCGTCGTCGCTCGCGCTGCTCGCGGCGAGCGCGTGTGGCGAGCGCGGCATCCCCGCGCGCGGCCTTGCCTGGACCATCGCCTCGGGCATCTGCATCGCGCTCTACGTCCTGTGCGACGCGCAGGGCGTGCGCGCGGCGCAGTCCGCGCTTGCCTATGGCTGCCTCGCCTCGATCGCGAATGGCGCGGTGATGGCCTGGCGCCAGCGCCATCTCGGCAACCCGGTCCAGCTTGTCGCGAGCTTCCCCGTGGTGACGGTGGCCTCGGGCTTCGCCTCTATGGCCTCCTACCTGCTCATCCTCTGGGTCTGGGACCAGGGACCGATCGCGCCGGCGGCGGCGTTGCGCGACACCTCGGCCGTCTTCGCGCTGCTGATCGCGGTGTTCTGGCTCAAGGAGCCCTTCGATCGCCTGCGCGTCGCGGCGGTGCTCCTCGCGGCCGCCGCCGTGCCGCTGCTGCGCCTCGGCTGATGGCCGGGGCTTCCGGGGCGAACTGCGGCATGGTTGGATCGCGTCCGCGCGGGGATCGCGCGCGGCAGGGGGAAGGATGAGCTTCGACCACGTCGTCGTCGGCGCCGGCATCGCCGGGGCATCGGTCGCCTATCACCTCCGGAAGGCGGGCGCGCGCGTCCTGCTGCTGGAGCGCGGCGAGGCCGCGAGCGGCGGCACCGGGCGCAGCGCGGCGATCATGCGCCAGAGCTATTCCACGCCCCTGCTCGTGCGCCTCGCGCGCGAGAGCATGGCCATGCTCGGCCGCTCGCGCGAGGAACTTGGCCGCGACGCGGGCTACGTGAAGGCGGGCTACTGCTTCCTGCTCTCCGGCGACATGCTCGAGGGCGGCCGGCGCAATGTCGCGATGCAGAAGTCGATGGGCATCGTCAACGAGCTGCGCGAGGGCTGCGCCTTCCCCGAGCACCTTCCCGAGATCAATCCCGAGGGCATCGCCGGCATCGTCTTCGAGCCCGATGGCGGGCATGCCGACCCGGTGCGCGCGACCGAGGCATATGTCGAGGCGTTCCGCGCGCTCGGCGGCGACTGGCGCCCGCGCACGCCGGCGCGTCGCCTGCTCGGCGACCGCGCGCGCGTCACCGGTGTCGAGGTCGAGGACGGCGAGATCGCCGCGGGCACCGTCGTCAACGCGGCCGGGCCCTGGGCGCGGCCGCTCGCCGAGGGCGCCGGCCTCGCGATGCCGCTGCGCTCCGTGCGCGAGCAGGACACGGTCTGGGAGGCGCCGCGCGGCCGCAACGTGCCGACCGCGTCGATCTCGAACGGCGTCGACGCGATCTACATCCGGCCGCTCGGAGAGCGGCGCTACGTGATCGGCCGCGGCTTCCCCAAGCAGTATTTCGACGTCGACCCCTACAACTACAAGCAATCGGCGGACGCCGACTTCGTGGCCGACGTGCAGGCGCGCATGGTCAACCGCTTCCCGGCCTTCGCGGGCATGCGTCTGGTGGATTCCTATGCCGCGCTCTACGACGTCACGCCCGACTGGTACCCGTTCGTCGGGCCGCGCTCGGGCACCGCGGGCTACGCGGATTTCTGCGGCGGCAGCGGCCATGGCTTCAAGCTCGCGCCGTCGATCGGCAAGGAGCTCGCGGCGTGGCTGGCGACGGGCCGCGTGGCGGACGACTTCGCGCGGCTGAGCAACGACCGCGTCGCGGAGGGCAGGCTCTTCGTCCAGTCCTTCGGAGGCAATCGCGGCTGAGTCCCTGCGCCCGGGCGGGCCGCGGCGCTGGACCTCGCGCGAAGCGCGGGCCTAGGCTCGCCTGCCATCAGGGACCGGAGCCGACAGCCATGCCGACGAGGATCTTCACCGCCTGCCTCGGGACCGAGACCAATTCCTTCTCGCCGATCCCCACGGGCATGGACCTGTTCCGGCGCACGATGTTCGTGCGCGGCGGGGCGCATGGCGAGAAGCCGAACGTCTTCGCCCTGCCCCTGATCCTCTGGCGCGAGCGCGCCCGGGCGCTGGGCTGGGAGGTGAGGGAAGGCCTCGCCGCCTTCGCGATGCCGGCGGGCGACACGACCCGGGCCGCCTACGAGGCGATGCGCGACGAGATCCTCGCCGACCTGCGCGCGGCGATGCCCGTCGACGCGGTGATGATCAACCTGCACGGCGCGATGATCGCGGACGGCTATCCCGACGCCGAGGGCGACCTGCTCGCCCATGTGCGCGCGACCGTCGGGCCCGGGGTCTTCGTCGGCGCCGAGCTCGACCTGCACTGCCACCTCACCGAGCTGAAGGTCGCCTCGGTCGACGCGATGGTCATCTTCAAGGAATACCCGCATGTCGACGTGACCGAGCGCGCGGAGGAGCTGTTCCGCATCGTGGCCGACGCGCTCGCCGGCAGGCCGCGGCCGGTGATGGCGATGCATGACTGCCGCATCGTCGGCATCTTCCCGACGACGCGCCAGCCCGTGCGCGGCTTCGTCGACCGGATGCAGGCGCTGGAGGGCAGGGACGGCATCGTCTCGGTCTCGCTCGGCCACGGCTTCCCCTGGGGCGACACGCCGGAGGTCGGCATGCGCGTGCTGGTCGTCGCCGAGGGCGACCGCGCGAAGGCCCAGGCGCTCGCCGACAGGCTCGGGCGCGAGCTCTGGGACATGCGCGCCGACCTCGCCCCGCCCTTCATGGGCATCGAGGACGCGATCGGCCGCGTGGTCGGGCACAATGGCGAGAAGCCGCTCGTGCTCGCCGACACGGCCGACAACCCGGGCATAGGCGCGGCGGGGGATTCGACCTTCATGCTGCGCCGCCTCGTCGAGCGAAAGGTCGGCGGCGTGGCGATCGCGCCGTTCTGGGACCCGCAGGCCACGCTCTCCGCCTTCGAGGCGGGGGTCGGCGCACGGCTGTCGCTGCGCATCGGCGGCAAGCTCGGGCCAGCCTCGGGCGACCCCGTCGACCTGCGCGTCACGGTGAAGGGCCTCGCGCAGGGGGCCTACCAGCGCTTCGGGAAGGCCGACACGCCGATGGGCAACATGGCGTGGCTGCGCGTGGGCGAGGGCGACGACGAGGCGATCGACATCGTCGTCAACGACTACCGCACCCAGGGCTTCTCGCCGGAATGCTTCACCGCGACCGGCCTCGACATCACGCGCTGCCGCGGCCTCGTCGTGAAGTCGACGCAGCATTTCCACGCTGGTTTCCAGCCCGTCGCCGACGACATCCTCTATGTCTCCGCGCCTGGCACTGGCTCCATGGACATGCGCGCGCTCCCCTATGCGCGCGTGACCCGCCCCCTCTGGCCGCGCGTGGCGGACCCGCACGCGCGCTGAGCGCAGCCTTCACCAGCCGTTGACGCGATCCCAGGTGGCGACGACCTCTTCGCCGCCATCGACGACGTGGTAGCGGTCGTACATCGCCGCCATCATGCAGACATGGTTGGGCGCGACGCGCAGCCGCGTGCCGACCGGATAGCGCGCCAGGTCGAGGCCCGCGCGCGCCGAGACGACGCCATGCTCCTGGTTCGCGCGCTCGACGACCGGCTCGCCAGGCAGCGGCTCGCCATGCATGTCGAGCACGAGGCCGAAGCCGTAGTCGCGCCGCGCCGAAGAGGTGCTGCGATCCTTGGACAGCGCCAGGCCGCCGGCGTCGAGGATAAGCTGGCCCTGCTCGGGGCGCCGCCCGGTGACGCTGGATAGCACCGTGACCGCGATGTCGTCGCGCGCGCCCGACCAGATCTGCGTCTGGAAGAGGTCTTGGAACATGTAGACGCCGGGGCGCGTCTCCGTGGCGCCCGGCAGCGCGCGCGCGTGCAGCGCGGTCGGCGTGGAGCCGACCGAGACGATGCCCGAGTCGAGGCCCAGCGCCGCGATGCGCTGCGCGGCCCGCACGGCGGTGGCGCGCTCGTGCTCGGCGAGGTCGGCCATCTCGTCGACCGAGGCGCAGCCATAGGAATGGCCGGCATGGGTCATGACGCCCGCGCAGGCGCGGCCGAGCGCGCGGCCGACCTCGAGCAGCCTGTCGCTCTCCACGGGCATCCCGGCGCGATGCTCGCCGCAATCGACCTCGACGAGCGCGCGGAGCCCCGCGGGATGGGCGGCGATCGCCTCGGCCACGTCGGCGTCGTCGGTGACGAGCATCAGCTCGACGCCACGCGCGCGCAGCGCCGCCGCGCGGTCGAGCTTCGCCGGGACGATGCCGACCGCGTAGAGGATGTCGCGAAACCCGTGGGCCGCGAAATGCTCGGCTTCGGCGAGCGTCGAGACCGTGATGCCACCGGCCTGGCTCGAGGTCGCGATGCGCGCGACCTCGGCGCTCTTCGCGGTCTTCATGTGCGGGCGCAGTGCAACGCCGGTGCGCGCGACGGCGCGGGCCATGGCGTCGACGTTGCGGCGCAGCCGGCCGAGGTCGAGGACGAGGCAGGGCGTCTGGAGGTCGGAGAGCGTGGTCACGACGCGGCGCTCCAGCTCGCGTCGGCGTCGATGGGCAGGACCGGCCGCGGCAGCCTCTTCCATGGGAACCTCTCGAGGATGGGGGAGGTGAGGCCGGGGCAGTCGACCTCGACGATCTGGGCGTGGCCGAAGAACTCGTCGAAGCCGCCGCGGAAATGCCCGCGCGACTTCACGACCACGACGCGGGCCCTGCCGACGTCGAGGCCGAGCGCCTCGAAGAAGACGGGATCGGCGCATTGCGTGCGCTGGGTGATGACCACGACGACGATGCCGCCGATCTCCAGCGCGGCGGTCGGGCCGAGGTCGATGCGCGTGCGCGCGAAGATGCCGCGCCGGCCCGTGACCTTGCCGTCGTGCAGCGCGCGCACGGTCGCCGCCGCGGCGAAGTGCCTGGAGAACTCGCTGGCCTCGTCGCGGTTGAACCTTGCCTCGAGGCGCGCGCCGACGCCGAGGCGATGCGCCTCCGCGGCGAGCGCGGGGTCGTTCACCACGCCGACCAGCGCGCCGGTCACCCCTGCGCGGTGGAAGGCCTCGAGTATCCACATCGTGTTGCCGCGCGCGCCGCCGCCGGGATTGTCGGCGACGTCGGCGAAGCAGCGCGCGGGCAGCGACGGGTCGCGGCTCGCCGCGAGGGCGATCGCGGTCGCCTCCTCGAGCGAGGTGAGGCGGGCGCGGAACCGCGCGCGATTGGCCCAGCCCAGCTCGGCGATCTCGCGCGCGAGCCGCGCGCCGAGCTCGCTCGCGTCGCGGTCGGAGGTTACGATCACGCTGAGGCCGTTCTTCGACGTGTCGGCATAGGCGAAGCCGCCCATCACCGAGACGTTGAGGATTCGCCCGGCATAGGGCGCCTCCGCCATGCGCGCCTGGCCTAGGTCGATCATCTCGCCATAGGGGCGCAGCGGCGCGCCGGGCGCGGTCAGCATCGTCACGGTGGGCGGGATGATCGGCAGGCGCAGATGCGCCCTCGCCGTGCGCCGGCCGGCGAGCAGGTCGCGCATGTGGCCGGCGCATTCCGCGCCACGCTCGCGCATGTCGAGATGCGGGTTGGTGCGGTAGCCGACGAAGACGTCGACGCTGTCGACCATGCGCGACGAGACGTTGGCGTGCAGGTCGAAGCTCGCCACGACGGGCACGCCAGGCCCGACGATCTCGCGCACCATCGCGAGCGCGATGCCGTCCGGGTCCTCGTCGTGCTCGGCGAGGCCCGCGCCATGCATCATCGCGTAGACGCCGTCGACGGGCCCGGCGGCGACGAGCCCCGCGCGCCATTTCGCGAGCATCTCCTCGAAGACCTCGCGGCGCACCGGGCCGCCTGGCTCGGCGCAGCACAGCAGCGTGGGCACGGGCTCCCACGGGCCGCTCGCGTCCATCGCCTGCACGAAGCCGGGCATCTCGCCCAGCGCGGCCGGAGCCGCGCTGCGCGCGTCGGCCACGATGGCGTCGCCCTCCAGCCAGGTGCGCTGCTCGAAGTCGGCTCGCGTCGCCGGCGGGGACCACTTGTTGCATTCGATCGAGAACCCGAGCAGGGCGATGCGCGGCGCCGACATTGCGTGCTCCTGTGCCTGACTCGCGGGAAGCTAGCACGCGTTCGGGTTTGCAAGTCACCCGCCCGGCGCAGCAAACTGCGCCGGGCAAGGCAAGGGGGAGGATCCATGCGCGGCTGCATCGTCCAGGGGAGGGAAGTCCCGGAGGACCTCGTCGGCGAGCTCGCGGATTCCGCGCGCCTTCTCGACGACCCGGCGGTGCTGCGCCGCAGGCTCGCCGAGGACGGCTATCTCTTCCTTCGCGGCGTGCTCGACCGCGACGCCGTCCTCGCCGCGCGCGGCGAGGTGCTCGCGCGCCTCGCGGCCGTCGACGAGATCGCGCCGGGCGGCGACGTCTTCACCGGCCGGTCGGCGCGCAAGGCGCGCGAGCCCGACCTCGGGCGGTTCTGGCGCTCGGTGAGCGAGGGCCCGGCGCTGCGCGCGGTCACGCATGGTCGCGACATCGCGCGCGTGATGGAAATCGTCGCGGGCGAGGCGCCGCGCGCGCAGGACTTCCTCTTCCTGCGCGTGGGCGTTCCGGGCCGCGCCACCGGCCTGCATTTCGACTACCCGTTCTTCACGCGCATGCACGACCAGGTCTGGACGGTCTGGACCTCCATGGGCGACACGCCGGTCTCGCGCGGGCCGCTGATGGTGGTCGAGAACTCGTACCGCTTCTCCGACCTCGTCGAATCCGTGGTCGGCTTCGACGTGGTGCGCGACACCAGCCGCAAGGCCGCCTTCGCGGAGAACGCGATCGACTTCGCGCGGTCCCGCGGCACGCGGCTCCTGACCGCGGATTTCCGCGCCGGCGACGTCATCCTCTTCGGGATGTATCTGCTCCATGGCAGCCTGGACCACCACGACGCGAGCAGCACCGTGCGAGTCTCGACCGACCTGCGCTGGCAGCCGGCGCGCATGCCGGTCGACCCGCGCTATTTCGGCGCGGAGCCCACGGGGACGACGGGCGCGGGCTACGGCGAGCTGAACGGCGCCAAGCCGCTCGACGTCGACTGGCACGTCCGCTAGGCGCGCAGCCTCGCGACGAGATCGCGCAGCGAGGCGCGCTGGCGGCCCTGCGCGTCGAAATTGGCGTCCGAGAGCCAGGCCTCGTAGGCGCTGCGCAGCGACGGCCACTCGCGGTCGAGCATGGAGAACCACGCCGTGTCGCGGCTGCGGCCGCGATAGACCGTGGCCTGGCGGAACAGCCCCTCGTAGGTGAAGCCGAGGCGCTCCGCCGCGCGCCGCGACGGCGCGTTGAGCGAGTCGCATTTCCACTCGTAGCGCCGGTAGCCGAGATCCTCGAAGACGCGGCGCATCATCAGGAACATCGCCTCGGTGGCGATGGAGCTGCGCTGCATCGCGAGCGAGAAGTTGATGTGCCCGACCTCGATCACGCCGGCGGCGGGATCGATGCGCATGTATGAGGCGACGCCCAGCGCGCGCCCGGTGGCACGGTCGACGATCGCGTGGAACAGTGGATCCTCGCCGAGGCAGGTCCGCGACATCCAGGCGTCGAATTCCGCGCGGTCGGCGAAGGGGCCTGCGCCGAGATAGGTGAACGTCCGGCCGTCGCGGTCCTCGGCGAAGGCGGCGAAGAGGTCGTCGCCATGGCGCGCCGGGTCGATCGGCTCGACGCGGCAGCGTCGCCCCTCCATCGGGCTGCGCGGCGGGCGAGGCACCGGCTCCCAGCCGGCCAGGGGCGGGCCGACGGGCTGGCCGAGATGGTTGAGGCGTGCCTCCATGCCGTCCTCCTCACTTGATCATCAGCGAGGGGAGCCAGGTCACCATCCAGGGGTTGAAGGCGACCAGCACCACCACGATGAGCCAGGCCGCGATGTAGGGCGCGAGCATCCCGAAGGTCCTGTTGTACTCGACCCCGGCGATCTTGCAGGCCACCATCGCGAGGATGCCGACAGGGGGAGTCACCGAGCCGACCACCAGCATCATGATCACGATGATGCCGACATGGGCCGGGTCCATCGCGAGGTGCTTGATCATCGGCGTGAGGACGGGGACCGTGATGATCAGCGCCGGCACGGGCTCGAGGAACGTGCCGAGCAGGAAGAAGAAGCCGATGAGGATCAGCAGGGCGACGATCGGCGCGTCGGTGACCGACAGCATGAGTTGCAGCGCCATCTGGGCGGCACCGGCCCGGGCGAGGATCCAGCTGAAGAGGGCCGCGCCGCCGATCGTCACCAGCGCGGCCGCCGTCGTGGAGGCCGCGTTCGCGAAGTTGTGGAACAGCGTCGCGCGCGAATGGCGGCGCAGCACGAAGCCGAAGACCAGCGCGTAGAGTGCGGCGACCGCCCCCGCCTCGGTCGGGGTGAACACGCCACCGAGGATGCCGCCGACGATGATGATCGGCATGACGAGCGCGGGGATCGCCCGGGTGGAGGAAGAGGCGACCTCTGGCATCGGCGCGCGCGGGACCGGCTTCGCGCCCGCGCGCGGCGCGATGAACCAGGTGATGATGAACATCGATATGCCGGCGAGGACGCCCGGGATCACGCCGCCGAGGAAGAGCGCGCCGATCGACACGCCGGTCACGGAGCCGTAGATGACCGCGATCACGGAGGGCGGGATGATCGGCGCCATCATGGCCGCGCAGGACGTGACCGCGACGCAGAAGTCGGCGCGGTAGCCTTCCTTCTTCATCGCCGGGATCATCATCGAGCCGATCGCCGCGAGGTCGGCGAGCGCCGAGCCCGAGATCGCGGCCATGAACATGTTGGTGAGGATGTTCGCCTGCGCGAGGCCGCCGCGGACATGGCCGATCAGGGCGCGGGACATGTTGACGAGCCGCTCGGTTATGCCGCCTACGCTCATCAGCTCGCCCGCGAGGATGAAGAGGGGCACCGCGAGCAGGGCGAAGCCGTCGATCGACTGGTAGAAGCTCTGGGCGAGCTGGAGGATGGGGATCTGCCCCTCCCACAGCAGCGCGAGCGCCGCGGCCAGCCCCATCGCATGGGCGATCGGCACGCCCATGCACATGAAGAGCGCGAACAGGGCGAGCATGATGCCGACGACCATTGCCGGTCTCCTCGGTGCGCTTCAGAGCAGGGCTTCGGCTTCGGCCGAGGACGGCTCGCGTTCCTGCAGCCAGGCCGCGAGCATGAACCAGGCCTCGAGCAGCGCGCCGACCGGGATGGCGAGGTAGACCCAGCGCATCGGGACGCCGAGCGAGGCGGAGCGCTGGAACCAGGTGCGGTCGGTGAAGTCGAGCCCGGCGTAGATCAGGATGACAAGGAAGGCGAGGGTGCAGCTGTTGGCGAGGAAGGCGAGCACGCGCTTGCCTGCGGGCGGCAGGAACGCGCCGATCACCTCGACGGAGATATGCGCGCGGTCGTAGGCGACCAGCGCCGCGCCGAGCATCACGCCCCAGACGAGGCTGTAGCGGACGACCTCCTCCGACCAGAAGAGGGAGTCGTTGAGGACGTAGCGGTAGAAGACCTGCAGCAGGATCAGCGACAGGTAGAAGGCGAGCAGGAGGACGGAGAACACCCGCAGCGCGTTGCGCGCGAAATGCGTGATGCCGAGAAACGCCCTGACCATGCCCCGTCCCGCCTCGTCCAGACCTGACCTGCCCCGCCTGCCGCGGGAAGCCCGCCCGCCGCTCGCGCGGCGGGCGGTGTGTCCTGCGTCAGCCGGCGGCCGCGACCGCGTCGACGAACGCCTTGCCCTTCGTGCCGTTCTTGGACACGAAGTTCGAGATCACCGGCGCCATCCGCTCGCGGAAGGAGGGCACGTCGGGGTCGGGGATCGCCCTGACCCGGCTGGCGAGGTCTGCCCAGGCCGCGGTCTGCTCCTTGAGGTTCTGCGCCCACATCTCCTCGGCGACCGCGCGGCGCGCGGCCTCGCGGATCACCTTCTGGTTGTCGGCGGAGAGCCCGGCCATCTTGCGCGCGCTCGCGAACATCGACACCTCGGTGAAGATGTGGTGCGTGCGGGTCGCGTGCCTGCTGACCTCGAAGACCTTCTGGGTCGTGATGAAGTCCGCCGGCACCTCGATGGCGTCGACGACGCCGGTCTGCAGCGCCGTGTAGATCTCGGCGGCCGGGATCGGCGTCGGGTTGGCGCCCAGCGCACGGGCCATCTCGATCCAGGTCGGGATCTCGGGCACGCGCAGCTTGATGCCGCGGCAGTCGGCGGCGTTGCGGATCTCCTTGTTGCCGCAGAACACGCGGAAGCCCGAGGCGCCGAGCGAGAGCACCTCGATGCCCAGCGTTGCCTTGGTCTCGGCGGCGACGAGTTCGCCGGTCTTTCCGTAGAGCACGCGCTTCACGTGGTCGAAGTCGGAGAAGATGAAGGGCATCGACACGAAGCCGAACTGCGGCTGCCAGTTGCCGAGCGTGCCGAGGTCGGACCAGCACATGTCCAGCGTGCCGAGCGTCAGGGCCTCGGCCGCGGTGCGCAGGTTGAAGAGCTGCGAGGCCGGCTTGATGTCGACCGTCACCTGGCCCTTGGTGCCCTCGGCGATGTACTTCGCGAAGTCCTCGGCGGTGCGGTGGATCAGCGCGGCCGTCGTGACGTGGTGCGAGAAGACCAGCTTGATCGCCTGCGCGTTGGCGGAGCCGTTGAGCATCGGCGCGGCGACCGCGCCGGCGGCGGTGGCGGAGAGCGCGCGGCCGAAGCGGCGGCGGGTGAGCGTCGTCATGGCGGTTTTCCTCCCTTTGGTATTGTGGAGGCATCCTATAGTACGCGCGGGATTTGCCAAACGGGGGAAGCGCGCCGATGAGCATCATCGACCAGGTCGAGGTCCACGAGTTCACCTTCACCGCGCGGAACCTGCACCTCAAGGGCGCCGGAGCCCACGCCAGCATCACCTACCAGAAGGGCGCCTCGATCCTGCTGACCAAGTACGCCGTGGTCGTCTCCTGCAGGGATGGCGCGCGCGGCGAGTACGTGCCGCTCTGGGGCGGGACCCGCCCCGCGCTGGCGCAGACGCTGACCCTGGCGCCGCTGCTGCTGGGGCGCGACGCCGACCACCGCGAGCAGATCTACGACGACCTCAAGCGGGAGCTTCGCCAGTACGACCACTACGGCCACGGGCCGATCGACATCGCGCTGTGGGACCTCGCCGGCAAGAAGTTCGGCGCCTCGGTCAGCCATCTCCTCGGCGGCTACCGCGGGCGGCTCAAGGCCTATGCCTCGACCTACCATGCCGACCGCAGCGGCGGGCTCGACAGCAAGGAGAAGTTCGCGGCCTTCGCCGAGCAGTGCCTCGACCTCGGCTATCGCGGCTTCAAGATCCATGGCTGGAACGAGGGCGACGCCAGGGAGGAGGCCGAGAACGTGCGCTATGTCGGCCGCCAGGTCGCCGACAGGATGACGCTGATGCTCGATCCCGCCTGCGAGCTGCGCACCTTCGCCGACGCGCTCTATGTCGGCCGCGCCTGCGACGACTTCGGCTATTTCTGGTACGAGGATCCGTACCGCGATTCCGGCGTCTCGGCCTTCGGCCACCGCAAGCTGCGCGAGATGCTCAAGACGCCGATCCTGCAGACCGAGCACGTGCGCGGCGTCGAGCCGAAGGCGGATTTCGCGATCGCGGGCGGCACGGACTTCCTGCGCGCCGACCCCGAATACGACATGGGCATCACGGGCTGCATGAAGATCGCGCACCTCGCCGAGGCGCTGGGCCTCGACTGCGAGGTCCACGCGAGCGATCCCGCTCATCGCCACTGCATGAACGCGATGCGCAACACGAACTTCTACGAGGTCGCGCTGGTCGGGCCCGACTGCCCGAACGCGATGCCGCCCGTCTACGCCTGCGGCTATTCCGACGCGCTCGAGGCGGTCGGCAAGGATGGATGCTTCCCCGTGCCCACGGGGCCGGGGCTGGGCGTCACCTACGACTGGGACTACATCGCCAAGAACCGCACCAACCTCCACCGCTTCACGCTCTGACGCGCCGCGCGCGCGAACCCGGGGGACGAGAGCCCATGCCACGCATCGACGACGCCGGACTCGACCTGCTCTTCCGCAAGGCGCGCACCCAGAACGGCTGGCTGCCCAGGCCGGTCGAGGAAGCACAGCTGCGCGAGATCCACGACCTGATGCGCATGGGCCCGACCTCGGCGAACTGCTCGCCGCTGCGCATCGTCTTCGTGCGCAGCGAAGAGGGGCGCAGGCGCCTCGCCCCGGCGCTCTCGCCGGGAAACCTCGACAAGGTCATGGCCGCGCCGGTGACGGCCATCCTCGGCCACGACCTCGCCTTCCACGAGCACCTGCCGCGACTCTTCCCGCACAACCCGGCGGCGCGCTCCTGGTTCGAGGGCAAGCCGCACGCAGAGGCGACGGCCTTCCGGAACTCCACCCTGCAGGGCGCCTATTTCATGATGGCCGCCCGCGCGGTCGGCCTCGACTGCGGCCCGATGTCCGGCTTCGACGCCGCGAAGGTCGACGCGGAGTTCTTCCCCGGCGGCCGCGTGCGCACGAACTTCATCTGCTCGATCGGCCACGGCGACCCGGCGAAGCTCTTCGAGCGCAGCCCCCGCTTCGCCTTCGACGAGGTCTGCAGCTTCGCCTGAGCGCCGCCGCGTCAGGGATAGGAAAGCACGGCGTCGATCACCTCGGAGATCAGCGCGCGCGCGTCGGACGACGTCGCGACGCGGGCGTTGGGTCGCCTGGCCTCCTGGATCGCGCCGGTCGCGCCAGCGCGCTTGTTGCGCAGGTCGCAGACCGTCATCCCCCGCGTCAGCCGCCCCGAGAGCTCGACCTCGACGGACGCCTCCACATGGGTCAGCAGGTCGGGGCGGACGAAGGGGAATATCGCGCAGACGTCGTGCATCGGCGCGATGTCCAGCCCGAAGACCCGCCTCTGCCCGTCGAGGTAGAACTGCATGAGGTCGGCGATCGCCGCGGCCGTGCGGCCGCGTCCTCGGCGCAGGCGGTCGATCTCGGGCTGCGTGAACCCGGTCTGGCGGGTGACGTTGTAGCCGGCCATCCAGGTCGGCGCGCCGCAGGCGAAGACGGCAGCGGCGGCTTCGGGGTCGGCGTAGACGTTGAACTCCGCCGCCGGCGTGATGTTCCCGACCGTCGTCGAGCCGCCCATGATCGTGATCGCCTTCAGCCAGGAGGCGAGGCGGGGCTCGCGCCGCAACGCCAGCGCGACGTTCGTCTGCGGGCCGACCACCGCGAGCACGAGCTCGCCCTTGTGGCGTTCCGCCTGCTCGATGATGAAGTCGACGGCATGCGCGTCGATCGGCGCGTGGTCGGGCTCGGGCAGGACCGCGCCGTCGAGGCCGCTGCGCCCGTGGATGTCGCCCGCGTGCGTCGCCGCGCCGACGAGCGGGGCCTCGCAGCCGCGGGCCACCGGCACGTCCAGGCCGGCGAGCGTGCATATCGCGAGCGCGTTGCGCGTCGTGTTCTCGAGCGACGCGTTGCCATGGACGGTGGTGATCCCGACGAGCTCGCAGCGGCGCGCGGCGAACAGGATCGCGATCGCGTCGTCGTGCCCCGGGTCGCAGTCGACAAGGATCTTCGTCATCTCGTGCCCTCGCGCTCGATGTTCGGTGTCAAGGATAGGAAAGCAGGGTCTCGACGCAGGCGTCGATGGTCGCGCGGACGTCGACCTCGACCGCCATCCGCACGTTGGGCGGGAGTGGCGCGCGCGGCGGCGGCAGGCCCAGGCCGGGACGGATCCCGCGCCGGTCGACCAGCGTCATGCCGCGCGCGATTCCCGGCCCCGTCTCCACCGCCAGGGCCGCCGGCTCGTGGCGAACGAGGTCCGGGACCGCGAAGGGCAGGATCGCGCAGACGTCGTGCATCGGCGCGCCGTCGATGCCGTAGATGCGGATGTAGCTCTGCCGGTAGAACTCCGCGAGCGCGCCTACGGTCCGCGCGACGCGGCCCCCGGAGCGCAGCCGCGCGATGTCAGCCTCGCGCATCAGCACAGTGCGCGTCAGCTCGTAGCCGATCCACGTGACCGGCACGCCGCTCGAGAAGACGACATGCGCGGACTCCGGATCGGAGAGGACGTTGACGCAGGCGGTCGGGGCGATGTTGCCGGGCCCCGCGGTGCCGCCCATGACCGTGATCGCACGTAGCCATTCCTTGAGCCGCGGCTCGAGCCGCAGCGCGACCGCGACGTTGGTATGCGCGCCGATGACCGCGAGGACGAGCTCGCCGGCATGGCGGCGCGCCGTCTCTACGATCATCTCCACCGCGTGGACGGGGGCAGGCGCGCGGGAAGGCACGGGCATCTCCGCGCCGTCCATTCCGCCTCGGCCGTGCGCGGCAGCGGCGAAGGGCGGCGCTCCGCCGAGGAAGGGTCCGGCGAAGCCGCGCGCCACCGGCGCGTGGAGCCCGGCCAGCTCGCATATGGCGAGGGCGTTGCGCGTCGTGTCCTCTACTGGAGCGTTGCCGAAGACGGTGGTGATCGCGACCAGGTCGAGGTGGCGCGCCGCGAACAGGATCGCCACGGCGTCGTCGTGCCCGGGATCGCAGTCGACCAGGATCTTCGTCATGGAAGCTTCATCCTTCGGCCGCCATCCGGCTATCCGTTTGACGCTACGCAACGCCGGGTCCTAGTGTCGCGCGCGTCGGACACGGGCATTCAACCAGATCCGGAGGAGGAATCGATGGCGAAGATCGCACGCAGGGGCCTCGGCAGGCTCAGCTTGGCGGCGGGTGCGGCAGCGGCGCTGGGCGGGACGCCCGCGCGCGCGCAGGCACCGACCACCCTCAAGGTCATCTGGATGGGCTGGCCGGACAACCAGGTCAACCCGCTGATGGAATGGTTCGAGAAGCGCAACCCCTCGATCAAGCTCGCGGTCGAGAAGATCCCCTTCAACCAGATCTTCCAGACCATCGAGGTGCGGCTCCAGGCGCGCAACGCCGATCCCGACATCTTCATCTGCGATTCGCCGCTGACGGCATCCTATGGCGCGCGCGGCCACCTGATGGACCTGACGCCGCACCTCGATGCGTCGCGCTTCGCGAAGTCGGCGCTGGCGGCAGCCACGCATGAAGGCAAGATCGCATCGGCGCCGTTCGGCAGCTCGATGCAGGTGATGTTCTACAACAAGGCGATGTTCCGCGAGGCCGGCGTCGCCCCGCCGCCCGCGGACGTCGCGCAGCGCTGGACCTGGGAGAAGACGCTCGAGGCGGCGCGCAAGCTCACCGATGCCGCGAAGGGCCAGTGGGGATACGCCTTCGAGCAGTCGGAGCGTCCCTACCAGCTGCTGCCGCTCGGGCAGTCGCTGGGCGGCGTCGCGCTCAGCCAGGACGGGTTCAAGGCGAGCGGCTTCATCGACGGGCCGGCCTTCGTCGAGGCCTATACCTGGATGCAGCGCCTCTACACGGACTGGAAGGTCAGCCCGCAGGGCCAGTTCGACCCCAACATCCCGGTCGAGATGTTCGGCAACGGCAAGGTCGCGATGCTGGTGGCCGGCACGTTCAGCGTCGCGACGCTGCAGCAGCGCTTCCCCAGCCTCGACTTCGGCATCGCGCCGATGCCCTATTTCGAGAAGGGCAAGCCGGTGACGCCGACCGGGGCCTGGCACTTCGCGATCAATCCCAGGACGCGCAACCAGTCGCAGACGCTGACCTTCCTGCGCGACTTCATGACCGAGGAACTCCATTCCCTCTGGTTCAAGCTGCGCCCGTACCCGCCGGTGCTGAAGTCGATCTGGGACGCCGAGAAGGCGACCTTCGACACCGACATGTGGCGGATCGTCCGGCACGAGCTCGACAACACGGCCCAGCCGCGCCCCGCGACGCCTGGCTTCCGCGAGTACGAGGACCTCGTGCGCGTGGCGCTGCGCGACATCCAGACCGGCGCGGACGTGAAGGCGGCGCTCTCCGGGGCGGCGCAGCGCATCGACCGCGAGATGCAGAAGTATCGCTGACGCGGCGTCGTCCCGGCGTCCTCCCGGCCTCGCGCCGGGACGGCGCCGGGGCGCGCGCCCCCGGCCCCCTAGATGGCACCGTTCCGCGTTCCGCCCTGGATCCCGGCCCTCTTTCTGGCACCGGCCCTGGCCGGGCTCCTCGTCTTTCGTCTCGGCCCGATCCTGATCGCCCTCGTCGGCGGCTTCACCGGCTCGACGCTGCGCGGCGAGACCGTCTTCGTCGGGATGCGCAACTACGCGGACCTCGCCGCGGACCCGAGCTTCTGGTCGTCCGTGCGGGTCACGCTGCTCTTCAACCTGATCATCAACCCGTTCCAGATCTGCTGCGCCATGGGGCTCGCGCTGCTGGTGCTGCGCCCGACCCGCGGGGTCGCGCTCTTCCGCGCCGCCTATCTCCTGCCCATGACGGTCTCGATCGCGCTGACGAGCGTGATCTGGACGATCCTTCTGGAGCCGAGCGTCGGCCCGGTGAATGGCATGCTCAAGGCGCTCGGGCTGCAGCCGCAGCCCTTCTTCAGGTCGGAGGGACAGTCGCTCGTGACGCTCATCCTCGTCTGCACGTGGAAGGGCGCGGGGTACTGGATGATCTTCCTGCTCGCGGGCCTGCTCGCCATCCCGCGCGAGCTGCACGAGGCCGCTGCCATCGACGGGGCCGGGGCTTGGCAGCGCTTTCTGCGCGTCACCCTTCCGCTCATGCGCCGCCCGCTGGCCTTCGTCCTCGTGGCGGACACGGCGATCAACTTCCTGCTCTTCGCGCCGGCCTACATCATCACCCATGGCGGCCCCGCCGGCTCGACCGCGCTCCTGATGTTCGAGGCGTACCAGGCGGCCTTCGCCCTGCTCAACCACGGGCGCTCGCTCGCGATCTCCACCGTGATCCTCGTGATCATCGGCGTCATCGCCGTCCTGGAGCTGAGGCTGTTCCGCGCCGCCCACGAGAGAACTGGATGATCGCCAGCCCGGCCCGCCGCATCGTCCTCGGGGCGCTGCGCTACGCGGCCATGGCCGCCGTGGCCGCGGTGCTCCTGCTGCCGATCTGGTGGACCTTCGTCTCCGCGATACGGCCGGGCGGCGAGATATTCCGCTACGCGGCCGATGTCGGCTGGCGGACGCTGGTGCCCGAGCGCCTCACGCTCGAGCATTTCAGGACCATGCTCGCGAGCGACATGCCACGGGCGATCTCGAACTCGATCGTCGTGTCGGTGGTGACCGTCGTGTTCGGCACGATGGTCAACGCCGCGGCGGGCTTCGCCTTCGCGGTGTTCGAGTTCCCGCTCAAGCGCACGCTCTTCGCCTTCGTCCTGCTGACCTTCATGATGCCTTTCGAGTCGATCGTCATCCCGCTCTACACGCTGGTCAGGACGCTCGAATGGACCAACACCTACGCCGCGCTGATCGTGCCGGACCTCGCCAACGGGCTGGTGGTCTTCCTGTTCCGGCAGTTCTTCCTCGGCATCCCGCGCGAGATCTACGAGGCCGCGCGCGTCGATGGCGCGAGCTGGTGGACGATCTTCCTGCGCCTGACGATGCCGCTCTCCGGCCCGACGATCGCGACGGCGGCGCTGATGCAGTTCATCCACCAGTGGGACGCGTTCTTCTGGCCCCTGGTGGCCGCGAGCACGCCGGAACTCGTCGTCGTCCAGGTGGCGATCGCGCGCAACATCACGCTCGAGCAGGCGAACTGGGGCGGACTCTTCGCCTCCGCCTCCACGGCGATCCTGCTCGCGATGATCCCGTTCCTGCTTCTGCAGCGCTACTTCATCCGCACGGTGACGGCGTCGCCGGACAAGTGACGGCCGCCGCTCAGGCCGCCGCGGGGATCGACTGCGTGGCTTCCTCCAGCTGCGCGAAGCTGGGCTGGATCTCCGACGGCACGCTCTTGCGGCCGATCTCGATCGCGATCTGCGGCGGCAGGCCGTGGAGATGGGCGACCATCGTGTCGCGGATGATCTCGTAGAACTTGTGGTCGTCGTCGAAGACCTGCTTCATGCGGCTCGCGAACGGGCCGATGAAGCCGTAGGCGAGGAACACGCCCAGGAACGTGCCGACGAGCGCGCCGCCGATCATCTTGCCGAGGATCTCCGGCGGCTCGTTGATCGACGACATGGTCTTGATGACGCCGAGCACCGCCGCGACGATGCCCAGCGCGGGCGTGCCGTCGGCGACGGTCTGCATCGCGCTCTGCGCGCGGCCGAGCTCGGCATGGTGCTTCTCCAACTCCTTGGAGACGATCTCCTCGAACTGGTGCGGGTCGTCCATGCCCATGGTGATCATGCGCATCGAATCGCAGATCAGGTCGACCGCGAAGTGGTCGTTGGCGATCTTCGGGTAGGTCTGGAAGATCTTGCTTTCCGACGGCTTCTCGATGTGCTGCTCGATCGCGATGACGCCCTTGGTCTTGGCGAGGCGCAGCAGGCTGAACATCAGGCACAGGACGTCGATGTAGTCCTGCTTCTTGAAGTTGGGGCCGCCGAAGACCTTGCCGATGCTCTTGGCCGCCTTGCCGATCGTGGCGCCGCCGTTGGCGATCAGGAAGGCGCCCGTGGCCGCGCCGCCGATCATCATCATCTCGAAGGGCAGGGCCTTGAGGATCAGCCCCAATTTGCCGCCGGCGAGCACGTATCCGCCGAAGACCATGACGAAGATAAGGACGATGCCGATGATGGCGAACATGGGCGGGCGGCTCCGGGAATGCGCGGCGAGACTAGTCCCGGGAAGGTTAGCGAAAGGTTTCCCGGGCCTTCCCGCGGTCACGCGGGAAGGTTCGCCCTCCATACCGCCAGGTTGAGGGCGGTGGCGTAGGCGATCCAGGCGCAATAGGGCAGGAAGAGCAGCCCGGCGCGGCGGTCGAGGCGCCAGAACAGCAGCGTCGTCGCGGCGACGGCGGCATCGAGGACGAGGATCGTCGCGAAGGCCCAGCCGGGGTCGCGGGCGCCGAAGAAGACGCAGGCCCAGGCGAGGTTGAGGGCCAGCTGGACCCAGAAGAGGATCCGCGCGCCGTCCTGCCCGCCCCGGGCGCCGCGCGCCCCGAGGGCCAGCCAGGCGGCGACCGCCATCGCGACGTAGAGCGTCGTCCAGACGGGCGCGAAGACCCAGTTGGGCGGCGTGAAGCCGGGCTTGTCGAGGCCGGCGTACCAGCCCCCGATCGCGGTCATCGTCACGCGACCGCCGAGCCAGCCCGTGGCGAGCGTCGCCGCGAGCAGCAGCGCCAGCGGGAGGAGGCCGCGGGACCCGCGGCGCCTGGTCATCGTCCCTCGCGCCGCCATGCCGCGACCAGCGCGCCGAGCCCCAGCACGAAGAGCGCGAGCGGCGGCAAGAGCGGGGTCTGCGTCACGCCGGCGACGACGTGGTCGCCATTGGCCTGCAGGCCGATCCAGGACCGCCCGCCGCCCGCCGCGCTTCCGGTCTCGCGGCCTGGGCGGGTACGGCGCAGGTCGGGGATGCCGTCGGCGAGCCAGATCACCTGCCCGCCCGACGCGGCGGCGAGCGGGCGCAGCCTGTCCTCTGTCGCGCGGACGTCGCCGAGCTCGACCGGGTTGAGCGCGCCGACGGCGCCGAGCGCCGTGCGCGCGCCATCCGCGAAGCGATAGAGCCCGGCCTCGGAGACCTCGACGCTGGCGGTCGCGCGGCCGGCGCCGGCCTCGCGCAGCTCGATGCGCCGCTTCTCGCCCGAGGGGGAGGTCATCTCGACGGCGGCGGCGTCGGGCTCGAGCGAGCGGCGCGTGACCTCGATGCGCCCGCCCTTCACCGCGACCCGCAGGTCGTTCTCCTCCAGCTCTGGCTCCTTCATCAGCCAGTGCGCGATGCGGCGCAGCAGCTCGGCATGGGGGCCACCGCCGTCATGGCCGCGCGCCCAGAGCCAGATGTGGTCCGACTGCAGCTGAGCGACGCGGCCCGCGCCGACGCGGTCGAGCAGGAGCAGGGGGCGGCCCTGCGCGGCGACGAGGAGGTTCTGGCCGCGGCGTTGGTCGGCCTCGACGGTGCTATACCAGCGGCCCCAGCCCGGCTCCGATCCTTCCGCCCCGAGGCCGGGCAGCTCGGCGGTGACGGGATGGCGCCTGCCCGCGTCCGTGGGCGCGGGACGGTAGCCCTGCTCGAGGACGCGCCCGCTCGGTATCGCGGGCATGATCTGGCCGACCGGCGAGTTGAACAGGGAGTTGTTCGGTCCCTGGTTCGGGCCGACCGCGAGGAGCAGCGCGCCGCCCTTGCGCACCCAGCGCACGATGTTGTCGAGGTAGACCTGCGCGAGCACGTCGCGCCTGCGGTAGCGGTCGAAGACGATGAGGTCGAACTCGTCGAGCTTGACCTCGAACAGCTCGCGGATCGGGAAGGCGATCAGCGACAGCTCGTTCACGGGCGTGAAGTCCTGCGCCTCGGGCGGCCGCAGGATTGTGAAGTGGACGAGGTCGACCGCGGGGTCGGACTTCAGCAGCGCGCGCCAGATCCGCTCGCCCGCGTGCGGCTCGCCGGTCACCAGGAGGACGCGCAGGCGGTCGCGCACGCCCGACACGGCGACCACCGCGCGGTTGTTCTCCATCGTGAGCTCGCGCGGGCCGGCCTCGACGGCGACCTCGAAGAGCGACGTGCCCGCGCGCTCGAGCACGAACTCGACCTCCTGGGCCACGCCGGTACGCAGCGTGAGCACGCGCGTCTCGCCGCCGTCGCGGCGCAGCTCCACGCGCGCGGTGCCCTGCGGCGCGCCGGGCCCGTCGTCGATGCGCAGGGTCATCGCCTGCGGCTTGCCGACGATCGCGTAGGTCGGCGCCTGCTCGACGACGAGGCGGCGGTCGCGCTCGCCGCGCTCGCCGGTCAGCAGCACGTGGACGGGCGCCGGCCATGCCTCCTTCGCGATGCGCGCGGCCTCGGGCGCGTCATGCACCTGGCCATCGGTCAGCATGACCACGCCGCCGAGCCGCGCGCGCGGCACGTCCGAGAGCGCGCGCTCGAGCGCGCCCACGAGGCGCGTGCCGTCGGCGTCGATGCCGCCGCCCGCGCCCGCGCGCACGACGCGCAGCTCCAGCTCCGCCAGGCCTTCGGCGCGCGCGCGCAGCCGCGCCAGCGCCTCCTCGGTGCGCGCGCGGCGCTCGCCGATGTCCTGGCTGCGCGAGTCGTCGACCACCAACACGCCGATGTCGGGCAGCGGCCTGCGCTCCTCGACCAGCGCGATCGGGTTGGCCAGCGCCGCGAGCAGGGCGGCGATGGCGAGCATGCGCCACCATCGCCCGGGCGCGCGCGCGGCGAAGGTCGCGGCGAGAAGCGCAGCGCCGGCGGCGCCGAGGACGGCGATCGTCCACCAGGGCAAGGCGGGCGCGAAGGCGATGGAGACCTCGCCGCTCATCGCCGCAACCTCTCGAGGATGGAATCGACGTGCACCTGGTCGCCCTTGTAGTTGCCCGTGAGCGCGTACATCGCGACGTTGACGCCGAAGCGCACGGCGAATTCGCGCTGCGTCTCCCCACCCGGGACCGCGGCGTAGAGCGGGCGGCCCTGGCGGTCCGTTGCCCATGCCGCGGCCCAGTCATGCGCGCCGATGATGACCGAGGACACCCCGTCATTGGTCGCGCGGCCGTCGCTCTCGACCCAGACCGGCGCGCCGGCGTAGCGGCCGGGGAAGTCGGAGAGCAGGTAGAAGGCCTTCGTGAGCACGTGGCCCTCGGGCACCGGCACGAGCGGCGGCAGGTCGAGCCCGCGCAGGATATCGCGCAGGCGCTGCGCCGCCGGGCCGGTCCCGGAGCCGGGGCGCGCGAGTTCCACTTCGCGCGTGTCGAAGAGGATCATCCCGCCATTGCGCAGGTAGGCCTGCACGCGCGCAATCGCCGCCGGGGCCGGCCGCGGCGCGCCGGGCGCGATCGCCCAGTAGATGAGGGGGAAGAAGGAGAGCTCGTCGACCTCGATGTCGAGCTCGACGGGCGGTCCCGGGTCGATCGAGGTCCGCCTGCTGAGCACCGCGCCGAGCCCGACCAGCCCGGCGCGCGTGACGTCGTCGACCTGCTGGACGCCGGTGCGCACGTAGCCGAAATGCGTCGAGAGCGACGCGGCGATCCCCGCCTCTTCGTCGCGCGTCGCGCGCTGCGTGCCCTGCGCGGCGGCGTCCGGCACGGCGAGGGATGGCAGGAGCAGGCATGCCGCGAGCGCGGCGATGGCGCCGCGCCGTGCGCGCAGCGCGCCGCGCAGGAAGAGGCTCGCCGCGAAGTCGACGAGCAGCAGCGCCAGCGCCGCCGCGAGCAGCCAGGGCCTGGCGTCGGTCTCGCTCGCGGTGGCGTAGGCGCCCTCGCGCACGCCGTCGGGGAGCGGGCCGGGCGGCGCGTAGGCCGCGAGCGCGGCGGAGAGGTTGAGCGCGCGGCGCGCGCCCTCGCTGCCGTACCAGCCCGGCGGATGGCGCGGGCTGGCCGCCGTGCGAGCGACGTCGCTGCCGGCGATCGCGGCGGCGGCGGGCGGTGGCGCGTCGAGCCTGCCGAAGCCGTCCAGGGCGGAGACGGGGGCGAGCATCCCGCCGGCGCCTTCCGCGCCGACGCCCTGGCTCAGCGCGACGACGCGCTGGAGCATCTCGACGAAGAGGCCGGAGAGCGCGAGGCTCGACCAGTCGGGTGTCGCCGTGGTGTGGACCAGGACGACCCAGCCCTCGCCGCGGCGATCGGCGGTGACGAGCGGCGTGCCGTCGGCGAGCCGCGCCCAGCTGCGCTGCTGCAGGTCGAGGCTCGGCTCGGCGAGGACCTGGCGCGTGACGCGCACGTCATCGGGCACGGCGAGGCCGGCGAAGGGGCTCGCGGCTTCGAAGGGCGCGAGGCTGGCGGGCTGCGCCCAGGTGAGCGCGCCGCCGAAGGTCCTGCTGCCGCCGGCGCGCAGCGTGACGGGCATGAGCTCGTCCGCGCCCTCGGCGAGGCTCGGCCCGGCGAAGCGCAGCAGCAGCCCGCCCTTGCGCACCCATGCGTCGACCGCCGCGAAATCCGTGTCGGCGAGGCGCCCGGCATCGGCGAGGACGAGCACAGCGAGCTCGCGCTGCATCAGGTCGGCGATCGCGCCGGTGCGCAGGTCGGCGAGCGGGGCGAGCGCGCGCTGCACGTAGTAGGTCTGGGCGAGCAGCGGCTGCGCGCGCTCCGCGCCGCCGGCGGTGACGATCCCGACGGGGCGGCGGCGGTAGCGCTCGTCGAGCAGCACGGCGGCGCCCGCGCTCGCCTCGCCCTCGAGCTCGACGCGCGCCGCGCGGTTGCGGATCTCGGCGGGAAGGGCGAGGCGCGCGCTCGCCCGGGCCTCGCCTTCGGCGAAGGTCGCGGCCTCCCGCGCCAGCAGTCGTCCGTCCTCCGCGAGGACGCGCAGGACGATGCGCTCGGACGCGCCGGGCGCGATGCGACGCGCCTGGAGAACCAGCGCGCCGGGCTCGGACGCGGGCGGCAGGGCGAGGCGCGCGGCCTGCGCGACCGGCTCGCGCAGGAACTCGACCTGGCCGATCGCGGCGAGCGCCGCGAGCAGGGGCGCGAGATCGCCGTCGTCGACGCCGTCGCCGAGATAGACGGTCGTCGCCAGCGTGCCGAGGCGCAGCTCCTCGATCGCGCGCCGCGTCGCGGCGCGGTCGACGGGCCAGGGCTTCGGCTGCAGCGCCGCCACCGCGGCGCGCACGTCGCCGGCACGCGACAGCCGTCCCGCGCGCGGCGGGTCGCCGGCGAGGCCGGGCGCGGTCGACACCAGCAGGACGGGGCGCGCCTCGCGCTCGGCGCGGTCGAGCAGGCCGTCGAGCGTGCGCCGGCGCGCCTCCCAGTTGCGCGCGGCGGCCCAGCCATCGTCGACCACGACGAGCAGCGGCCCGTTGCCCGCGAGGCGCGCCTGCGGGTTGAGGATCGGGTGCGCCAGGGCGAGGATGACGAGCGCCGCGACGGCGAGGCGCAGCAGCAGAAGCCACCAGGGCGTGCGCGCTGGCGTCTCCTCGCGCGGGCGCAGCCGCAGCAGGATGGCGATCGCGGGGAAGGAGACCTCGCGCGGGGCCGGCGGCGTCACGCGCAGCAGCAGCCACAGCGCCGGCAGAGCCGCGAGCGCGACGAGCCAGAGCGGCGACAGGAATGCGAGCGCGCCGAGCCCGGTCATCGGCGCGTCCCCCCTCGCCCGTCCGCGGCGCGCGCGAGCAGCTGCCACAGCGCCATCAGCGCGCTCTCGGGCGAGCGATCGGTGCGATGCGAGAGCAGCGGCCAGCCGAGCGCGCGGGCGATGTCGCGCAGGCCCGCGCGATGCGACGCGAAGGCGCGCGCGTAGTCCTCGCGCATCGCCTCGACGCGCGGCACCAGCATCTCGCCGTCCTGCTCGAGGCCCTCGAAGCGGGTGCGGCCGGAGAAGGGCAGGGTCTCCTCGGCGGGGTCGCTGACCTGCAGCAGCACGCCCTCGACGCCGGTGGCGGCGAGCGCGCGCAGGCTGGCGTCGAGCGCGGGCAGTTCGCCCAGGAAGTCGCCCACGAGGACGACGCTGGCATGGCGCGGCAGGCGCTCGGCGGGCGGCAGGCCGGGGTCGCGCGCGCCCGGCGCGTCGTCCAGCCGCTCCGCGAGCCGCGCGATCGCGGCGCGGCCGGAGACGGGCCGCATGCCCGCGCCGAGCAGCGCCACGCGCTCGCCGCCGCGCGACAGCAGGGACGCGAGGGCGAGGAGCACGAGTTCGGCGCGCTCGAGCTTGGTCGGAAGCGCATCGTCGGAGCGCCAGCGCATCGAAGGCGAGGCATCGCGCCACAGCCACGCAGATTGCGCCGCCTCCCACTCCGTCTCGCGCACGTAGACGTGGGCGCGCTTCGCGCTCTGGCGCCAGTCGATGCGCACCAGCGCGTCGCCGGGGGCGTAGCGGCGGAACTGCCAGAAGGCCTCGCCCTGGCCGACGCGTCGCCGGCCATGGACGCCCTGCAGGACGGTCATCGCGACGCGCTCGGCGGCGACCTGAAGGGCCGGAAGGCGGCTGGCGACGGCCTCGGCGCGCGCCCGCCTGCTGCCGGCGCCGTCGTCGCGGTGCCTCGCCTCCACCATCGCCGGGATCCCTGGACCTGTCGCGGCCGCGCGGGTCAGGCGAGGCGTTCGGCGAGGCGGGCGATCACGCCGTCGACCGTCAGGCCGTCGGCGCGTGCCGCGAAGCTGAGCGCCATGCGGTGGCGCAGCACGGGCCGGGCCAGCGCGGCGACGTCGTCGACCGAGGGCGCGAGGCGGCCGTCGAGGACGGCGCGCGCGCGGCACGCGAGCATCAGCGCCTGCCCGGCGCGCGGTCCGGGCCCCCAGACCACGTGGCGCTGCACGTCCTCGATGTCGGAGGTCTCGGGCCGGCCGGCGCGCACGAGCGACAGGATCGCGTCGACGACGCTGTCGCCGACGGGGATGCGGCGGATCAGCTGCTGCGCGGAGAGCAGTTCGTCCGCGCCGATGGCGCGCGTCGCCGCCTCCTCGCTCGCGCCGGTGGTCGCGATCAGCATGCGCCGCTCGGCTTCGGGGTCGGGATAGCCGACGTCGATCTGCAGCAGGAAGCGGTCGAGCTGCGCCTCGGGCAGCGGATAGGTGCCCTCCTGCTCGATCGGGTTCTGCGTCGCGAGGACATGGAAGGGCTGGGGCAGCTGGTGGTAGGCGCCGCCCACCGAGACGCGCCGCTCCTGCATCGCCTGCAGCAGCGCGGACTGCGTGCGCGGGCTGGCGCGGTTGATCTCGTCGGCCATCAGCAGCTGGCTGAACACCGGCCCGCGGATGAAGCGGAAATGGCGCTTGCCGGCGTCGTCCTCCTCCAGCACCTCGGAGCCGATGATGTCCGCGGGCATGAGGTCGGGCGTGCACTGGACGCGGCGGTCCTCGAGGCCGAGCACCGTGCCCAGCGTCTCCACCAGCCTCGTCTTGGCGAGGCCGGGCACGCCGATCAGCAGCACGTGGCCGCCGGCCAGCAGCGTGACCAGCGCGTGCTCGACGACCTCGCCCTGGCCGAAGATGACGCGCGCGATCCGGCCGCGGACCTCGGCCATGCGCTCGCCGAGGCGCTCGACGGCGGCGACGATCTCGGCGGGGGACGCGTCGGGCGCGCTTTGGCGGAGGGTCTCGGGCTTGCTATCCACGGTCGGCACGCGAATCTCCTCGAGGGGGCGCCCGCATCGGGCGGTGGTTGCGCGTCGCGCCCCGCGGACGCGTGCCGCGCGGCAAGGCAATTCCAGGACTTCCGACCTATGACCCGAGGCCGTCCGATCAACTCCGCCGAAGGAAATGGCGCCGCCCCGGCGGCTGGCGCGGCGATGCCGCCGCTGGCGTCGGTATGCGGGGCGTTCCCGATCCGCATCTCGCGCGACGGCACGTGGTTTTACCATGGCTCTCCGATCGGTCGCAAACCGCTGGCCCGCCTGTTCTCGACGATCCTGGCGCGGCGCGAGGATGGTTCGTACTGGCTGTCGACGCCGTACGAGAGCGGCACGATCGAGGTCGACGACGTGCCCTTCGTCGCCGTCCTCTGCGAGGCGCGCGGCGAGGGCGAGGCGCGCGAGCTCGCCTTCACCACCAACCTCGACGAGGTCGTGGTCGCTGGCGCGGACCACCCGATCACGATGCGCGGCACGGCCGAGGAGCCGGCGCCCTACGTGCTGGTCCGGCCCGGCCTGGAGGCGCGGATCGCGCGCGCCGTCTTCTACCAGCTGGTCGACCTGGCCGAGGAGGCGCCCGGCCCGGACGGGGCGCCGCGCCTCGGCGTGCGCAGCGCCGGCTGCTTCTTTCCCCTCGAGCCCGCCGAGGGAGTAGGCTCGGCCCCCACATGATCGCCCCGCATGACGACCTGACGAGCGCCGCGCTGCGCGCGCGCATCGCCGCCGCGTCCGGCAGCCCCGGGCTGCGCGGCTCGGCCGTGCCCGGGCGCGTCGGGCTGCGCGGCGACCACGACTTCGACCCGCTGCTGCGGCCCGAGGGCCCGCTCGTCGCCGCCGCCGTGCTGGTCCCGGTCGTCGAGGCGGCGGAGGGCTTGCGCGTCCTGCTGACGCGGCGCACGGCGCACCTCCAGGCGCATGCGGGCCAGATCAGCTTCCCCGGCGGGCGCTTCGAGGTCGAGGACGCCGACGCCGCGGCCTGCGCGCTGCGCGAGGCGGAGGAGGAGATCGGGCTCGATCGCGCGCGCGTCGAGGTGCTCGGCCGGCTCGACACATATGTCACGCGCACGGGCTACGAGGTGACGCCCGTCGTCGGCCTCGTCGCGCAGCCCCTCGACCTGCGCGCCGACCCGCACGAGGTCGCGGAGATCTTCGACGTGCCGCTCGGCTTCGTGATCGACCCGCGCAACCGCGAGCGCCGCGCGCGCGATTTCAACGGCGCGCGGCGGGAGTTCTGGGCGATCCCCTATGGCGGCTACTTCATCTGGGGCGCCACCGCCGGGATGCTCGTGAACCTCTCCGACGTGCTCCTCGCGCCATGATCCGCCTGCTCGCAGAGTTCCTCCTGCCGTTGCTGGCGCCGACCATCGCCTACGCCATCTGGCGCGCGCTCGCGCGCCGAGCCGCGCCGCCCGGCGAGGGCGAGCCCGGCGCCGCGCCCGCCGCGACGTCGTGGCGCGAGGCGCCGTGGATCTGGCTCGGCGGCATCGGCATCCTCCTCGTGGTCGCCGTGGCGGCGACGCTCGGCCTGACGCGCAGCCTCGGCGACATCGGCGGCGGCACGTATGTCGCGCCGCGCAGCGTCGATGGCCGCATCGTGCCCGGCCATCTCGACCCGCCGGCGAAGCGATGACCACGGCCCGGGTCCCGGACCGGCTGCCGGCCGCGGGCTGGCTGGTGGAGCCCGGCACGATCCGGATCGTCGAGGCACTGCAGGCCGGCGGCGGCGCGATGCGCTTCGTCGGCGGCTGCGTGCGCGACACGCTTCGCGACGGCCCGCACGCCATCGAGGACATCGACGTCGCCACGCCCGACCCGCCCGACGTCGTGATGCGCCGCCTTGCCGCCGCGGGGCTGCGTGGCCTGCCGACCGGAATCGCGCATGGCACGGTGACGGCGCTTTCCGGCGCGCGGCGCTTCGAGGTGACGACGCTGCGCCGCGACGTCGAGACCGATGGCCGCCACGCGCGCGTCGCCTTCACCGACGACTGGCGCGAGGACGCGGCGCGGCGCGACTTCACCATGAACGCCATGTCGGCGGATCCCGACGGTGCTGTGCACGACTATTTCGGCGGGCGCGAGGACCTGGCCGCGGGCCGCGTGCGGTTCGTCGGCGACCCGGCGGCGCGCATCGCCGAGGACCGGCTGCGCCTGCTGCGCTTCTGGCGCTTCCACGCGCGCTTCGGCCACGGCGCGCCGCGCGCGGAGGAGCGCGCGGCCTGCCGCGCGGCGGCGCCCGGCCTCGCGCTGCTCTCCGGCGAGCGCATCCGCGACGAGATGCTGAAGCTGCTCGCCGCGGCCGATCCCGCGCCGAGCCTCGCCTGCATGGAGGAGGACGGGATCCTCGCCGCCGCGCTGGGCGCGGGGCGCTTCCACGTCGCCGCGCTCGCCGCGCTCGCGCGGCTGGAGCCGGATGGGCGCGCGCATGCGGTGCTGCGCCTCGCGGCGCTGCTGGCGGAAGGCAGCGACGCGGCGCGGGCGCGGGAGGTCGCGCGCAGGCTGCGCCTGTCCTCGGCGCAGCGCGACCGGATCCTCGCCACGCTCGTGGCGGCGCCCGAGGGCGGCGCGTCGGCCCCGCGTCGCGCGCTGCGCCTGGCCATGCATCGCGACGGGTCGGCGGCGGTGCGCGACCGCGTGCTGCTGGCCGCCGCGCGCGCCCGCCCGCCCGCCGACGCGTCGGCGGCGCTCGCGACGATCGCGTCCTGGGAGGATCCTCGCCTGCCGGTGGCCGGCGATGACGTGCTCGCGCTCGGCTACGAGGCCGGGCGCGAGGTGGGGGGCCTGCTCGCCGCGGTGGACGAATGGTGGGCCGCGCGCGACTTCGCGCCCGGCCGCGAGGCCTGCCTCGCCGAGCTGCGCCGCCTCACGGCCAGGTAGCCACCGGCGGCAGGCTCATCAGGATCGCCTCGGTGTTGCCGCCGGTCATCAGGCCGAACTTCGTGCCGCGGTCGTAGACGAGGTTGAATTCCGCGTAGCGACCGCGGCGCACGAGCTGCGTCGCGCGGTCGCCATCGGTCCAGGGCAGCTCCATCCGCCGGCGCACGATCGGCAGGTAGGCGTCGAGGAAGGCCGTGCCGACGTCGCGCGTGAAGGCGAAGTCGGCTTCCCACGAACCCGTGTCGAGCGTGTCGTAGAAGATGCCGCCGACGCCGCGCGGCTCGCCGCGATGCGGGATGAAGAAATACTCGTCGCACCACTTGCTGAAGCGCGGGTGGTAGCCGGGATCGTGGCGGTCGCAGGCGGCCTTGAGCGTGGCGTGGAAATGCGCGGTGTCCTCGGCGATGGGCGCGGTGGTCGGGTTGAGGTCGGTGCCGCCGCCGAACCATGCCTTCGTGGTGGCGATGTGCCGCGTGTTCATGTGCACGGCGGGCACCAGGGGCGAGCGCATGTGCGCGACGAGGCTGATGCCCGAGGCCCAGAAGCGCGGATCCTCCGCCGCGCCGGGGACCTGGCGGCGGAACTCGGGGCTGAACTCGCCCCAGACCGTGGAGACGTTGACCCCGACCTTCTCGAAGACGCGCCCGCGCATCGTCGACATGACGCCGCCGCCGCCGCCCTCGCGGTCCCAGGCCTTGCGCTCGAACCTGCCCGGCGCGAGCCCGGCATGCGGTCCGCCCTGCAGCGAGTCCTCGATCGCCTCGAACGCGGCGCAGATGCGGTCGCGCATCTGCTCGAACCATGCGCGCGCCGCGTCGCGGCGCTCCTGGGTGCTTTCGGTCACTTCGACGCCTTTCCGGGGAAAGCCCCTGTCTGCCTCAGCGCCTCGCCGAGCGCCAGCGCCGCCGCGAGGGCGACGTTGAGGGAGCGCGCGCCGGGTCGCATCGGGATCCTGACCGCCGCATCCGCTGCCTCGTGGACCATGGCGGGGACGCCCGCCGATTCGCGGCCGACCAGCAGCGTGTCGCCGGGCGCGAAGGCGAAGCCGGGCAGTTCCTCCGCGCCCGCGGTCGTCAGGAGCACGAGGCGCCCGCCGGGCTCCCGGCTGCGCGCCTCGCGGAAGGCGGCCCAGGATGCATGGCGCCGCAGCTCGGCGAGGTCGAGGTAGTCGAGGCCTGCACGCCGCATCCGCGCGTCGCTCCAGGCGAAGCCGCAAGGCTCGATCACGTCGATGCCGACGCCGAGGCAGGCCGCGAGCCGCAGCATGGCGCCGGTGTTCTGCGGGATGTCGGGCTCGAAGAGGGCGAGGCGCATGGCCGGAAAGGCGAGGAGGGTCGCGCAGGCGGTCGCGAGGCTTGGCAACGCGCCGGGGTTTCTAGTATAGCCCTCCGCGTCGTTTCGCATGCCGTTGGCGCTCCTTCCTGACCGATGCGGCAGGATGTCGCATCGATGGTCCGCGGGCGTTTTGGGATCAAGTATTCCACCAGGCATTGCGAGACTGTTCCGGCGATTCATGGATATCCCCGACAGGCGGCCGCCGGACGGTGCCGCCCGCTGTGGGCGGGATTTGCGGAACGTGCCTCGCAGGGCATGGCGGATGACAGGGGCCGGGGCCTGCCCGGCTTTTTGAGGCGACGAGGGAACGAATGGGCAGTTCAGGGACGTCCCCCGCAGCGGCGGGACATCAGGGCCAGGAGACGCGCAGGGATTTCCTCTATCTCGCCGCCGGGGGCTTCGGCGCGGTGGGCGTCGGCGCCACGCTCTGGCCGTTCATCCACTCCATGAACCCAGCGGCCGACGTGCTGGCGCTGGCGTCGACCGAGGTCGACCTCAAGCCGATCCAGCAGGGCCAGCGCATCACGGTGACGTGGCGCGGCAAGCCGGTCTTCATCGACCATCGCACCGCGGAGCAGATCAAGTCCGCGCGCGACGTCGGGCTCCAGCAACTTCCCGACCCCCAGGCCGACCAGAAGCGCGTCAAGGCGGGCAAGGACCAGTGGCTGGTCGTGCTCGGCGTCTGTACGCATCTCGGCTGCGTCCCGCTCGGGCAGAAATCGGGCGAGTCGAAGGGCGAATACGGCGGCTGGTTCTGCCCCTGCCACGGCTCGCACTACGACACGTCGGGGCGCATCCGGAAGGGACCGGCGCCGAAGAACCTCGAGGTTCCCGACTTCGCGTTCACCAACGACACGACAATCCGGATCGGTTGAGGCGACGGCCATGGCCAAGGACAGCGCGTTCTTCAGCAACCCGACGGTCAAGTGGATCGAGCACCGGCTGCCGATCTTCTCGTTCCTCGATCACAGCCTCGGCTCGCAGTACCCGACGCCGCGCAACCTGAACTACTTCTGGAACTTCGGCTCGCTCGCGGGCTTCATGCTCGTGGTCATGATCCTGTCGGGCGTGTTCCTGGCGATGAACTACACGCCGCATGTCGACCATGCGTTCAATTCCGTCGAGCGCATCATGCGCGACGTGAACTACGGCTGGCTGATCCGCTACATCCACATGAACGGCGCCTCGATGTTCTTCATCGTGGTGTTCATCCACATCTTCCGCGGCCTGTATTTCGGCTCGTACAAGCCGCCGCGCGAGATCCTCTGGTGGCTGGGGATCGTCATCGTTCTGCTGACGATGGCGACCGCCTTCATGGGCTACGTCCTGCCCTGGGGCCAGATGAGCTTCTGGGGCGCCACGGTCATTATCTACATCTTCCCGGGGACCCCG
>Ga0169931_10001492_pt1 | contig 38702 bp, 26 predicted proteins | sample Kivu_15m_20L_FD_129675 | JGI IMG/M metagenome (GOLD analysis project Ga0169931, IMG submission 129675) | Freshwater microbial communities from Lake Kivu, Western Province, Rwanda to study Microbial Dark Matter (Phase II) - Kivu_15m_20L... | ecosystem: Environmental > Aquatic > Freshwater > Lake... | reverse complement strand
TTTAGGAATTATCTTTACAAGCAAGCAATTGTTGGCACTGCTTTTAAGTTTCAATGTTGCCCAGAAAGAATTATCAAAAAATTTTCAATCAATAGTTGGCTTGATTTTCATAAAGAACGAATTTTTAATGGAATTAAAAAAAAGATGTCTTCTGGAGCTTTTGCTTTTTTTAGTTCTTTATTTATGGGAGACAAAAATAGAGTTAAACAAACAATAGAAAAATATAAAACTTCGTTTCAAACATGGGGGATATCTCATCACTTAGCTCGATCTGGATTACACTTAGTCCTTTTTGTGCTTGTCTGGCACCTATTAATCTCCCTGCTGCCCTTGCATTTTTCTGTTAAAACTCTTTGCTTAACTTTCTTATGTTGTGTTTACTATCTTTTAACTCCACCAAGCATTTCTTTTGTTCGTGCTTTTTTGCTCTTTTTATTATATAAATTTTGCAATCTTTTTGATTTACAGGTAAATGCTATTCATTTAATTTGCTTTGTTTCCTGTATTGTCTTACTAAGCAATCCATTTCAACTATTTTTCTTAGATTTTCAATTAAGTTTTTTTCTCACCTTTTGCCTTGCATGGCTTTCTTATCTAGATCGAAAAAAAAGAACTTCAACCTTCTTTTAGTTGTCTTGAGCATTTAAAAAAAAATAAGATCTTTTTAAATACTCAAGCAAAAAAGGAGCTGCTATGTTATCTTTTCAACTATTTTCAAAAAAATTGTGCAGTTTTTTAGTCGCATTTTCTCTTTTTTCAGAAATTAAACCGGAAACAGTTACTCATCCTTTCGGCATAGATACAGCAAAACTAGTAGAAAGAAAGCCCGCAAAGCCTGACTGCGCGATTTCTGACTGGACGATTATTGTATACGTAGCAGCCGATAACGATCTTGATTATTTTGCTTACTACAATATTAGAGCGATGAGTAAAGTAGGTTCTAATAAAAATATTTCTATTGTAGTCCAGCTGGACAGATACGGGGCACATCAATATACCAAGCGGCTCTATGTTACTCATGAAGCAGTTTATCAAGTTAATGCAGACGACCATTCGTCACAGCAAAAATTAAATTTTGGTAACCCTCAAACATTAATTGATTGCTGTGAGTGGGCAATTAATGAATACCCTGCTCGCCATTACGCATTGGTATTATGGAATCACGGAACGGGTATTTTAGATTCTATTCCAACCAAAACAACCAATGCTTCTGAGTTGTTCACATTTAACCCTGCAAATCACATGTTAGAGCTCGACCGTTCAATTAATTTCCTTGATTTTCTTGAACACAAAAATACTGATTTAATTTCTCGAGGAGTCTGTTTTAGCGATACATATGGATCATATCTAACTAATCAAAAATTAGACTACGCACTTAAAACAGTGTGCGAAAAAATATTACACAAAAAATTTGATATTATTTCATTCGATGCTTGCTTAATGGCTATGACTGAAATAGCCCACTTAATTAGCCCTTACGCTGATTACATGACGGCTTCAGAAGAAGTTGAATTAGGAACAGGCTATCCTTATAATCTTATACTTGCTCCTTTTGCAACGCAAACACTAACGCCGTATGAATTTGCACAACAAATTGTTATTGGTTATGCGCAAGGATATGAGAATGTCACCAAAGATTTTACTCAATCGGCCATCGACCTTTCACGCATAGACGCTCTTGAAAAAAATATTAGCAAAGTTAGTTCAGTCCTTATTGAAATGACTCATCATGAACTTGATAATTCAGTAAAACGATCAATAAAAGCAAGTCGAGCAAAACGAGCTTGCACTTGCTTTGCAGAACCGACTTATATAGATCTTCATCATCTTTATTCAAATTTATTTGAAGCAATTGATTTTATGCACCTTACCGATTCACATTCTTATTTGAAAAATCATTTAAAAGAAGCGCTTCAAGAAGGGATGACATTAATCAATAAAGCTGTAATTGCAAATCAAACTGGTGCAAATTTACAAAAAGCAAAAGGGCTTGCTATTTATTTTCCATTGCGCTCAATAGATGGATCGTACTTACAGACACCTTTTGCTAAAAATACAATGTGGGTAAATTTACTTAAACTTATTTTATACTGATATGTTGAATAAAAATTACTTTATTACTTTGCTTTGCGTGTTTTTTTGCTCTTTGCAATCAGAAGAAAAAAAAATGTGGACCATTATGGTTTACATGGCTGCAAACAATGATCTTAATATTTTTGCTATTCAAAACATTAAACAGATGATGCATGTAGGGTCAAATGAAAAGCTAAATCTTATTATTTTTCTTGCAGAAGAAAATCCTGCAACTGGGAAAAATTATGCAAAAATTATAAAAATAGAAAAAGACAGGCAATTTACTATAAAGACAATTAATAACACTCAACTGGCTGACAGCGGAGACCCAAAAACTCTAGTTCAATTTTGCAACAATACGATTGCACAGTTTCCGGCAGATCATTATGCCCTTATTTTTTGGAATCATGGAACTGGCCCTCTTGATCCTTCAAGCGGAAGAACACTCTGCATATCTGAGATTTTCGAATTTGATTATGGGTTACTAAAAAACCCTTCATACCTTCCTGTCCTCTCAAATTTTCAAGCTCTTGAAAAAAAACCAATACAAAAAGGAGTTTGTTTTGACGAAGTGACAGGAAACTTCTTAAAGGAAAAAGATTTAGATTTTGCACTTAAAATGATCTGCAAAGAAGGACTAAGCAATAATAAATTTGATATTATTGGATTTGACACCTGCTTAATGGCAATGGTTGAGGTGATGTATATTGTAAAAAATTATGCTCATTTTATGGTTGCCTCTCAAGAAGTTGAGCGTGGAACTGGATGGAATTACAAAAAAGCTCTTTCTCTATTTGAAACAACTGGACCCGCTCCCCTAGAGCTTGGGAAACATATTGTAAATGCATATGCAAAGACATACCATTTTACAAATGACTATACATTGTCTTGCATAGATCTGTCTGTTGCACAAAAACTAGAAACCAATCTCACAAAATTGGCTTCCCTCTTGGCAAAGGGGCTCTCATCGAATCCTCAAGCTGTTGCGCAGTTGTTGCGCACGAGTCGTTATAAGCATTACTGCATACATTTTGATGAGCCTGACTATATAGATCTAGAAAACTTTTTAAGAAACTTGTTGCGCAATGTTGCACATGTTGCTTTTTCGAACTCTTTAGAAAGTTCAGAATTTAAAAAAAGTCTTTCAGAAATTGTAACAGAAGGACTTGAGCTTATAAAAACAATTGTTGTTGCAAACAAAGTAGGAAAGTTATTTGATAAAGCAAAAGGCATTTCTATCTATTTTCCAGAATATGTATTGCATAAATCTTACAAAAAATCACAGTTTTCTACCCACACTGGCTGGCTCTCTATTATTCAACAATTTCTGAACGCATAAATTACACTGCCTAACTCAAAACTTGCCATCCCCATAAAGCTTTTCTTAATTTTTTAAAAAAGAGCCTAAAAAATCTTTATTTTAAATATTGATTCAGAAAATAATCCTGATTGTAAATGTGGATAACCTGTGGATAACCTGTGGATAACTTGTGGATAACTTGTGGATAACTTGTTTTGGATAGCTTTAAAATAAGCTTTAGATGGCCGCTTTGAAAATCAATGCTTCTTAAACAAGCTTGCAATCGGACAATCAAAAACTCGCGGTAAGTTATCCACAGGTTATCCACAGGTTATCCACAGGTTATCCACATTATAATTAAAGAGCTTTAATTCGATCTAGAAGCGCATCCGGAAACAAAAAAGCAAAGTTATCCACATTATTCCTCGAGCATAATATTACTATATTAAAAGAAATATATATTTATATACTGTATATACTTAAAACCTTTTTTAAAAAATCAGTTTGAGCTTATTTTTACCTAAAACGGGAAAAAGCTTCTATTTTTCTTCTTTTTTGGTACAATGTCCTAGGCAGGACTTTTCAAAATAAAATTTTTACATAAATTAGAGGGAACCACGTTGAGTCTTTATGAGGTCATAGATGCGCTTGTTGAAGAACGAGGGCTAGATAAAAGAATTTTAAGTGAAATTGTCTGTGAAGGAATGCTTGCTGCTTATCAGAAAAAGTATCCTGAACTTATACTACGTGCTACCTATGATCAAAAGTCAGACGCACCTCTTTTAGAAGTACAAAAAGAAGTTGTCACCTCTGTTGAAGATGAAAAGGTCCAAATAAGCTTGCGTCGAGCAAAAGGGATTTCTGCTAAAGCGGAACTTGGCGATATGATATGGCTGCCATTTGAAGGTGGAATTGGCCGTGTTGATATTTTAAGAGCTAAGCAGTTTATCGCTACCCGCATCAGAGAAATTGAAGCCGCTGCTATAGCTGCCGAGTTTAAAGACAAAGAAGGCACAATTTTACAAGGCGTTATCCATAAGTGTGAGCGCAGTGGAATTGTAGTAAAAATTCAGGATTATTTGGCATTTCTGCCGAAGTCTCTTTCTATTCCTGGTGAAAAAGCATTAGTAGGGTTTCCTATAAGAGCGCTTTTGAAAGAAGTTCTAGATGTTCCTCGTAACGAGAATCAGTTAATCCTTGATCGTGCTTCTGAGGAGTTTTTGTCTCGACTATTTGAGCTAGAAGTTCCGGAAGTGTTTGAACGCTTAGTGGAAATCAAGAAGATTGTAAGAATTGCAGGATATAAGTCAAAAGTTGCTGTTGTTTCGCATGACGCAAATATTGATCCTGTTGGAACTTGCGTCGGGGTTGGCGGCGCAAGAATTAAACCTATCTTAAAAGAGTTTGGTACCGAAAAAATTGATATTATTGCGTGGACAGATTCTATTGAAGCGTTTATTCGTGATGCTTTAAAGCCAGCAGAAATTAATAGGGTTGAGATGTCTGATGATAATCAAAGTGCAAGAGTTTGGCTTGATGACGATCAAAGATCTTTAGCGATTGGCAAGATGGGGCAAAATATAGCTCTGGCTTCGCGCTTGACCGGTGTAAATATATCGTTAGTTCAAGTTGAAGCAAAAGAAGATTTAGATCAAAGGCTGAGTGAAGAGTTTTAAAATAAAATAGAGAGAGTAATAAAGCTCACATTAACGTTAGGCAGGGATAATGCGGGTACATGAATTTGCAAAACAGCATAATTTAGTAAATAAGCAACTTGTTGAGGCTTTACATAAAGAAGGCTTTGATGTTAAAAGTCATATGTCTGTATTATCTGAGAAAGCTATCGTATATTTAGAGAAAACATTTCTTAATAAAAGTTTCGAGAAACAAGCTTCTGAAAAAAAACAGATAGCGCCAGTTGTGGCGCAAGAACAGGTGAAGCCAGAGGTTCTCGCTCCAATAGAGGCAAAAAAAGTGATTCAATCTTCTGCGCAGAAAAGACCTGCCGTATCAAAGTTCAAATCAAAACCTGTTATTCAAGCTGAGCCAGAAAAACCATCACCGCTTGTTATAGAAGCAATGACTGTTGGGAAGTTTGCTACCTTGGCAAAATTAAGTTTAAGTGGTGTGATTTTGACATTGCTTAAAGAAGGAAAGCCTTGCTCTGTTAACCATCTGTTGTCTCAAGAAGAAGTTGAAAATTTATGCAAAACGTATGAATTAGAGTTTCTTGCTGCGGCACCTCAAAAAAAAGATTTACTTGAGGGTAAAATAGAGCTTTCTTTAGAAAATACCCAAACCCGTTTGCCAGTTGTAGTTGTAATGGGGCATGTTGACCATGGTAAAACAACCCTCTTGGATTTTATTAGAAAAACTCGAGTTGCTGCAAAAGAAAAAGGTGGCATCACTCAGCATCTTGGTGCATATCAAGTTAAAACAAAGCATGGAAAGTTAGTGTTTTTAGACACTCCTGGGCACGAAGCATTTTCAAAAATTAGAAAACGGGGAGCTTCTGTTGCTGACATCGCGATTTTGATTGTTGCTGCTGATGACGGGATAATGCCTCAAACAGTAGAGAGCATCAAGGCTATAAAGGCCTTGGGAATTGCAATGATTGTTGCAATCAATAAGATAGACAGAGTTGACGAGCAGCGCCTTGAGGTTATCAAAAGGCAATTAACACAGCATGATTTGTTGCCAGAAGAATGGGGCGGGCAAATTATGGTTGTTCCTATTTCGGCAAAAGAAGGGAAAAATGTTGACCATCTTTTAGAGATGGTTGCATTGCAAGCTGAGATGATGGACTTAAAAGCTTCAAGCTCGGCAACAGTTCAAGGATACGTCCTTGAGTCAAAAATGTTAAAAGGGCGCGGTTCTGTAGCTACAGTCCTTTGTCGTCAAGGAACCTTGAAAATAGGGGATTATTTTAAAGCTGGTTCCGTTACAGGGAAAGTCACATCTTTAACTGATTCGATGGGGGCCGTTTTAAAAGAAGTAGGGCCTTCTATACCGGTTCAAATTACAGGTTTTTCGGAATTGCCACCAGTAGGCTCACTTTTTGATGTCATTCAAGAAGCAGAATATAGAGATTTAAAAAACGAGACCCAAAAAAGTTCAGAAATGGCTGCTCGATTAAGCATTTCTGATGACGCACAAAAATTTAATGTAATCTTAAAAGCAGATATGCATTCTTCACTTGAAGCAATTGTAGATGGCCTTAAGAAAATGCCTCAAACAGTTGTAAAAGAAATTGTAGTCTTGCGATCTGGAATTGGCAATATTACTGAAAGCGATGCGCTGCTGGCTGAAAGCACAGGCGCTACTATTATAGGGTTTAGTGTTAAGGCTGAGCAAAGCGCAATAAGCGCTGCACGTAATGCAGAAGTCTCTATTTACCTTTTTGATATTATCTATAAATTATTTGAAAAATTTGAAGAACTTGCTGCTCGAGAAAAAGTTGTTAAAACAGTGTTGACAAAAATTGGTCAGGCAACCGTTCTTAAAGTCTTTAACATTAAAAAATTAGGGGTTATTGCTGGTTGCATTGTTAATGACGGCAGATTTTCTGCAAAAGGAATTATTGCTATTGTCAGAGGGCGCAAAGAAGTTGCGCGTGGCAAAATTAAGAGCCTTCAACGAGACAAAAAAAGTGTAAAAGAAGTTCATACTGGATTTGAATGCGCATTCATTGTTGAAGGATTTGAAGATTGGCAAACAGACGATGTTGCTGAATGCTATATCGATATTGCAGCATAAAATTTATTGACAAGATTTAAAGAAGGCATAGTCAGAAAAATTATACCTTCTTTCTTTTTATATAACACCTCTTTGTTCTTTATTTTTGCAACAGTTTTGCGTGTTGCTTTTTATTAATTTGCGTTGCAAAGACGTTGCTTTTGTTGCGATAGATTGATTGAGTCACTCTTTTCTTGATGTTGCTTTTTATATAAATTTTTATTGATAGTTTTAAATGCTATTCCTGAGATAATCAGAATTATATTTTACACCTTATTTGGTTGGTGAAAATACTGCGTAATAGTGAAAAAGCGATATTAATAGAGTTAAAGAATTATCACGATTTTTTCTTAGCTGCTTAACTCTTGTGCGCTTTTTCACTTTTTACTTTTAAAAGAGTTTTTGTTTCTACACTTAAAAGTTCCTTGACCGCTTTTATATTGTAGATGTCTTCATCAAGCGTTGTTTTTGGAGTTTCAAGAATTTTTGGAATATCAAAAAAGCGCCGATCATTACACAGCAAGCTGAATCCTTCCTTTCCTATTTTCCCTTTACCGATTCCTTCATGACGATCAACGCGACATCCTAATTCTTTTTTTGAATCATTAAGATGAATAACTTTTAAGTTTTTAAGCCCGAGTATTTTATCAAATTTAGACCATAACGCTTCATACTCTTTTTGATTGGAAAAGTTGTATCCAGCTGCAAAGATATGGCAAGTATCCAAACAAAAACCGAGCCTTTTTTTATATTCACTCAGTTGGTAAATCTCTGCAAGTTCTTCAAATGTTGAGCCAACAGAGCTGCCTTGTCCAGCCATTGTTTCAAGAGTGATCATAGTTGTACCAGGAACCTCTTTTAGTACATCATTAAGGCCTTGGTTAATTAAAACAATCCCTTCTTTTGTTGTTTGATTTACGTGTGATCCTGGATGTAAAACCAAGTAGGGAATATTTAATTGCTCACATGTCTCAAGTTCTTTTTTTAAAGCGGTAATAGATTTTTTTCTGGTTGCTACTTCAGGAGAAGCTAGATTAATAAGATAAGAAGCATGAGCAACAATAGGATTGATTCCCGAAGCGGCAACTGCTTGTTTAAATTTTTCTATCTCTTCTGAAGTAATTGCTTTTGCATGCCATTGGCGATTGCTTTTTGTAAAAATTTGTAACGTAGTACATCCAACTTGAGTGCCTCTCTCAATTGCTTTATCCAGGCCACCTTCAATGGACATATGTGCGCCAAGTAATAATTTTTTTTGGTCTTGCATGATTGCTAGCTTTCTTTTAAAGAAATTCAAAATAGAGTTACTCAGCTCTTTGCTTATTTGACAAAAACCTTGATGATTGTACAATTATAAGCGCATTTTAGGGAGTTTCTGTCAATAAAAATTATGTAATTTTTATAAAAATATGTAACACTTTCAAAAATTAAAAATAGGAAAAGTTCATGAAAAATTCAAAAATAGTCTTGTTTTCTTTATTTACTCTTTTAATGGCGGTGCCAATACAAGCAAAAGTTTCAATTTATAAAAATGAAGATATAGAAGTTTCGCTCGCGGGGAAAATTTCTCAAGGAGCAGATTTTTCTGTTAACGCATTTTTATTGAACGGTTCTGCTTTAGGCGCTCGTGGAGATAAAGTTGATAAAGCTTTTGCAAATAAAACTAAAATAAATTTTACTACAGCGGCAGAGCATAGAAAAGGTGTTAAGGCTCAGGTTACTTTTAACGTTCCTTTAACATGGGGGGCTGCAAAAACCTCTACTAAATCTAGCTCAATTAAGTACGGAGAAACGCTTATTGGTGACCATTCTCATGAATTGGGGCGCAACAATCTTTATGTTCAAGAGGTTTGGTTTAAGTTCGATTTTGATAATCTTTTAGGTCTTGATACATGGAAACATTCGTTTACAGTTGGTCTTTTCCCTTTTGATTTAGGTCGTGGTATTGCGTTGGGTGAAAATTATGCAATTGCTCCTTCTTCATTAGGTTTTTACACTGACAGTGCGGTTGATCAATATGCTCCAGGAGCAAAACTTTCAGGCAATCTTTATTGGGATGCTTTAAAGTATGATTTATACGCTTCTATTACAGAAAACAATGCAGGATCTTTTAAAGAAACTGGCGCCCAAATTTATGATCATTTGATTATAGCAGGAAAATATATTCCAAACACACAGTTTGCTAGAGGGTTTGGAGATATCGATTGGAAAGTTGCAGGAAGATTGCGTTGGACTCCGGTTGAAGATAAAGCAACACATAAAAAAGTTTTTTTTGAACCTTATGCAATATATGCAAAAGATCCATCGCAAACAATTGAATTTACTTCTGATGCCGCAAGCACTCTAAAGACATTTGGTCTAGCGGGTGAGTTTGAGCATGGGATTGTTGAGTTTGGTTTTGATACGGCATTTAATCGTGGGCAACAAGAAGTTTTTGCATTTGACCGAAACGTTGTTAAAACAAAAACAGATACAGCGACCGGCGCTTTAATTCAACATTGGAGCCATGTTTTTGATGATGCAGCATTAACAACAAAGACTGTTTATACTGGAGATACAACTGCATATAGACCAACAACAATGCTTTCAAGTGCTTTAAATGGCAGCTTGATTGATGGAACAACAAAATATCATGGCACAAATCGATTCAGGGATGCTTACAAAAACAAATATAGAGGCTACATGGCAGTTGCCGATGCTTCAATCTACGTTTATCAAAGAGATCTAAAGGCTTCTGTTGCGGCAGGAATTGCAAGCGGAGATACCAATCCAAATTCTCGCACAGGAACCCAAGCAACCAGCGTTAGGAATTATAAAGGTTTTGTAACACAACAAGAATTATGGTCTGGAAATAGAGTTAAAAGCGTTTTTGTTATGGGGCCAGCAGCTGGTCTTGTTCGTTTAAAACCATTGCAAGAAGGGCGGCTTGACGGTTCAGGAATTGATAGCTTTACTAATTTAATCTTTGCAGGAATGGGATTTAATTTTGCTCCAAAAGATTGGAATCATAAATTTAGCATTAATCCGAACATTTTGACTTATTGGCAACACTTTCCATCAAAAAAAATCGCAGAGCCAACTGTTGACGCAAGTAAAAAATTAGGCACAGAGTTCAACATGATCAACAAATATGAATTTAGTGATAACTTAAAATTTAGTTTAGCAGCAGCGATCTTTATGCCAGGCAAATACTACACTGATTCTAAAGGAACCGCTTTAAGCTCTGATATAGCTAAACTTGTTGAGCAAGCTACAGCAGGAACAGAAGAAATTCTTCCAACGTTGGGCACAAGTACAGCGTTTAGCTTAAGTGTTTCAGTTGATTATATATTTTAATTTTTGAACTCTAGAAAAAACTTAAAGGGAAGGATAAAGCTTCCCTTTTTTTGTTCTCTGTTTCTGATAAACTAAAAAAAAGATATTTATTCAAAATCATAAAGATTTTAACAAAAGGGCCTTGGCATGAGTTCATGGAAACGTACGGTAGAATGCGGCTTAGTTGATGCAAAAACGCTTAAAAAAGCAATCACTCTAAATGGGTGGGTTGCGCGTAGACGCGATCATGGCGGGCTTATTTTTGTTGATTTACGAGATCGAACTGGTATTATGCAGGTTGTTTTTAATCCTGATTTTGCCAAAGAGGCTCATACCTTATCTCAAGATTTGCGCTCTGAATATGTTATTTCTGTAACAGGTACCGTTGTAGAGCGTTCAAAAGAAACCATTAATGAAAAAATGCCAACCGGCAAATGGGAGCTGCAGGCTACCCAATTAATTATTTTAAATAAAGCAAAAACTTTACCATTTCAACTTGATGAATCAGATTCAATAGATGAAGAATTACGTTTACGTTATCGCTATATCGATTTACGTAGATTCAAGATGCAGCAAAATTTAGCATTGCGCAGTATGGTTGTTTTTGCGATGCGCGAATTCTTTTTAACTCATGGATTTTTTGAAATTGAAACGCCAGTTTTAACAAAAAATACTCCTGAAGGGGCTCGGGAATTCTTGGTTCCAAGCCGCTTACATCAAGGTTCATTTTATGCATTGCCCCAGTCTCCTCAGTTATACAAACAACTTTTAATGGCAGGTGGTTTAGAGCGTTATTTTCAAATAGCTCGCTGCTTTAGAGATGAAGATTTGCGTGCTGATCGTCAACCAGAATTTACACAGCTTGACATTGAAATGTCATTTATTGATGAAGCTGACATTCGTATTACGGTTGAAAAAATGTTTGAGCATATTTTCAAAAAAGTATTTAATATCGAAATCAAATTACCATTTCCAGCATTAAGTTATGACCAGGCATTTATGGCGTATGGTTCAGATAAGCCAGATTTGCGTTATGGCATGCCTATTCATGATGCAACCAGTTTGTTTCAAAACACAGAATTAAGTTTTTTAAAATCTGTGCTTGATAAGGGTGGAAGGGTTGGCGCACTTAGAGTACAGGAGAAAGTATTTACACGTTCAGAGCTTGATAGCTGGGTAACTAAGGCACAAGAATTTGGGGCTCAAGGATTATTGTATGTTCGTTTTGATGAACAAGGACACTTGGAATCGCCTGTTGCAAAGTTCTTACCACAAAACTTTTTTGAACAACTTTCAACCGTATTTAAAGATTTTAAAAAAACTGACACCGTATTTTTTGTTGCAGGCAATTATAAAACAGCATGGCCAATTCTTGGAAAACTGCGTTGTGCTCTAGCTGAAGCACTCAAAATGATTACTCCAAATGTTTTAAATTTGTGCTGGATTGTTAATTGGCCGCTCTTTGAATTTGATGAAAAAACAAAAGAACTCAGTTCAGCGCATCATCCATTTACTGCGCCGCAGGATGGTTGGGAAAACTTAAAGCCTCAAGACATGAAAGCGCGTGCATACGATTTAGTGTGTAATGGTATTGAGCTTGGGGGAGGTTCTATTCGTATTCATGACGCAGTGTTGCAGAAAAAAGTCTTTGAATTGTTAGGACTTACTCAAGAACAAACTCAGGAAAAATTTGGATTTTTAATTGAAGCACTTGACTACGGATTTCCTCCATTAGGTGGAATTGCTTTTGGAATAGATCGTCTTTTAATGATTTTGACAGGTTCTTCATCAATCCGTGAAGTGATTGCATTCCCAAAAACACAACGTGGTTACGATGTGATGATGCAAGCTCCGACCGTGGTTGATAAGCAGCATTTAAAAGAATACGGGATTGCTCCAATAGTAAAAGTAAAAGAGTAAAAGTATTGCCAATAATTTGAACCGTGTGTAAAAGCATGTATGCTTAAAATTTATCCAGGAATTATAAAAAAAGGATAAATTTGTGAAGATAAAAAAAGTTGTTGGCAGAGAAATTTTTGATTCTCGTGGCTTGCCAACAGTATCATGTGAAATTACTCTCGAAAATGGCGTACTGATTAAGTCAGCTGTTCCATCAGGTAAATCTCGTTCAAGAAAAGAAGCTTTTGAATTAAGGGACCATGACAGAAATCGTTTAATGGGGCAAGGTGTTTTGAAAGCTATTCATAACATTGAATATGTAATTGGTTCAAAAATCATTGGCCAAGAAGCAGATCTTGTTCTTGTAGATGATATTATTAGGGATTTAGACGCCACCCCAGACAAACGTATTTTAGGTGCAAATGCTACCTTGGCTGTAAGTATGGCAGCATGTAAAGCGCAAGCAGTTGCGGAAAATTTAGAGCTTTTTGAAATGATAGCTCAGCTGTATGGTTCTGATTCTGTTTCTGTACCGTTTCCTTTATTAAATGTTTTTAATGGAGGTGTTCACTCTGATAACCAATTTCCTATTCAAGAAATTATGTTAGTTCCTATTGGCGCACAAAATTTTAGAGCATCTTTGGAAGCATCAGTCACCGTTTTTTATGAATTAAAACGATTATTACAAGAAGCTCAAAAAAGCACAGCAGTTGGTGACGAAGGCGGCTTTTGTCCAATTTTTAACTCAGAATACGAACCATTTGATTTTATTGTTGCAGCATTAAAAAATACAGACAATCAAGACCTTTTTAGCGTAGCTTTGGATGTAGCAGCTGATCAATTGTACAATCAAAAAACAGGGATGTATCGTTGGAAGCAGGGGGAAAAGACCACAGAGCAGCTTTTTGCCTTTTATAAAAAATTAGAACATGAATATCCTTTATTTTCGATAGAAGATGGATTTGCACAAAATGATATTGAAGGTTGGAAAATACTTTTTGAGCAATTGAGTAATACGTTGCAAATTGTTGGAGACGACATTTTTGCGACCAGCTCTCAAGAAATTATTAAAGGGGTTGAGCAAGAAATAGCTAACGCTGCTGTTATTAAACCAAATCAGATTGGAACCATTACCGAAACGTTTGAGGCTATTGCAGTGTGTCAGCAAGTAGGCATGAACGCAATTATTTCTCATAGATCAGGTGAAACAGTAGACACGTTCATTGCTGATCTTGCTGTTGGTACTAGTTCTGGACAAATAAAAGCAGGGGCCCCTTGTCGCGGTGAGCGTATGGCAAAATATAACCGATTATTAGAAATCGAAGAAGCGCTTACTATGGATTTACTTAATTTTTGATAATTCTGTTATCCTAAGCGTAACCTGAAAATCTAAAGATCTTCTTCTTCGGTTGCTGTTTTAGTAAGTTCCAGATCTTGAAAAAGTGCTTTAAGACTTTCTTCTGCTTGTACTTCTTCTTGAACTTTTTGCACTTTTTCTTTTTTCTGTATGACTTCATCTTCTAATCCAAAAAGGCGCTTAAGTTCTTTTTGTGCGTTTTTTTCTTGAAGGTCAACATTGATTGGGTCTTTTGAAAGTTTCTTTTCAACTTTCTTAGGCTCAAATTCAAATACTTCTTTAGTATTATTTTCATCATTAACACTATGTTTTATGGTAACTATGTCTTGATCATTTTCTTCTGGCATTGCAATTTTATTGCGATGCAATAATTCAATATGTTTGGTTACTGATTCAGTTTCTCCTTGAAAATCCTCAATAACTTTTGCACTTGTTCCTTTTGGATCTGCTCCAAAGAACCATCGAGAAATAGGGTCTTTGAGTGTGCTGAAATTTTCTTCACCTTGCTCTAAGAGATTCTGAGCTTGATTAAAAAAACGACGAGTAATTTTTTTGTCGTCAGGTTTAATAATTTCTGGGCGCAGAAAGATCATTAAATGGCTTTTGGTTACTGTTTTTGATTTTCCCTTGAAAAGATTACCTAAAAATGGAATATCCCCTAAAACAGGAGTTTTGTTGATCTCATATTCTAATTTTGTTTTGGTTAATCCACCAAGCACCAAGATGTCTTTATTATAAAGATTTACATTAGTAACAAGAGTACGATTTGTGATAGTGTCACTTTCGGTTGTTTCAAACTCATTGACATTAATAGTGATGCTTAAATTAATCATCCCATTTCGATTAATGCGAGGCAATATTGTTAAATCAATACTCGCTTCTTTATCTTCTTTGTTAACTACTTGCACGCCAGAAAGTCCTGAAGCAGGACCATTTATCGATCGATTTTCTGAATCTTTAAAATAGACTTCTTTATTATTCATTGTTGTTAAAAAAGGGCGAGATAGAATTTTACTATCTGTTTGGTTATTCAACATGCTTGAAATTAGAAAAATCCCATTAGAGGCGGTATCTTTAAATGACAAAATAAATGTTCCTGCACTAGAATTGTTAGCAATATTTCCTGTACTATAAGTGCTGGTAACCGGTAATAAGTTTGTTCTTAACGCGGCAGGATCGGTTGGGACTGTGTCGCTTGAAGTAGTTCCATTTTCAATTCCTGAAATATGCCCTGTTTGCCAATTTACATTTTCTAAAAAAAGATTTTGAGTATTTCTAATTTGATGTGAAAAATTTTTAAGGCCTGTGTAAGAAAGGTCAACAATAAGTCCGTGAATCACTACTTGCAGTTGTGGTTTATCGAGTTCTTTAATTAATGTTTCTATTCTGATCCAATCATCTTTGAGTGCGGCTATAATCAAACGATTGCCTGTTTGTGAGCCTCCAGTCAAAGAACTTCCAGTGCCTCCCGCTCCAGTAGCAGAACCTTCTGAAGTAATAATCACACCTTGAAACTTTTTATAAATGCTAGTCTCTTCAGAGCTCGTTGATTGCCCTGTCCCTGAACTATATCCATCATATGCGCCTGCTGATTGACTCGAAACTTGTTCTTGAACAATTTGCGTTAAAATAGGAGCAAAAGAGGCAGAATCAAGATTTTGTAGATCGTAAAAATGTAAAATTGAACGACCTTTTTCTGGGGGAAGATCTATATACTGCTTAATAAAATCATTAATTTTATCCATATCTTCTTGTTTGCCCAGTAGTATTAATACATTATGTGCGTTGTCGGCTACGATTTTAGTGCCTTTAGCAAAATAAGAAGAATTGTTTGCTGATATTTGTACCTGTTGCCCTGCTGAAGGATTATTATTTGCTTGACCAGGAATAAGCTGATCAAAGAGCGTTTTTACTTGGTTAGCTGTAGTATGTTTTAACTGAATCAAGAAAGGTTTTTGTAAGGGTAAGTAATCAGAGAGTTCATCAACAACAGCCATTACAGATTTAATGCTGCGAGCAGAATCAGTAATTAAAACAGCATTTAATTGTGGTTCATAAATAATAGAAGCGCCGGGCGAAAGCAGTTGGGAAAGAAGCATTTGTAATGGTGAATTTGCGAAATCTGAACTACTTGGAACTTGTAAATTGGTTAAATATCTTAAATAGCGGATAGTCAAATCGGTTTCGGGCAAATCTTGCGATGCAACATCAATATATACAGGTAAAACTTCTTTGCTTATTGATTGATCTTTTTTAACAATAAAGCTTAAGGGAGTGTTAGGAATGATTGCAAATCCAGCAATATCAAGCATAGTAATCATATATTGCCATGCGCGTTCAAGAGAGATTTTATGCGGGAGTTCAAAAGTAATTTTTGAAGTTAAAGCAGCTGCTCCTTGGGGAGGCATAATATTTACATTACGTTGTGCAGCAAGGTCATTAACAATATTAATAAGTGGTTCATCTTTAAATCGGAACCAGATTTTTTTAGTTTCTCCTTGGGCTCTGGTTTGTTCTGTTTGAGCATGAAAGGTTATCCCTATTAAAAGAAGAAAAAATAAATTTTTAATCATGATAAACCTTTTTTATCGAGCTTTTGTTTCGCTTTGTGATTTAAGGGTAGCAATTGTTAATGAAATATCCAGCGCAGCACCTTTTGTCTTGGTGATTGCTAAATCTTTTATATAGACTCGCTTTTTTTCTTCTATCGAACGTAATAACTCACACAGTTCTTGTGTATTAATTTGCTTGAATTGTGCAGTCAGCTTTATTTCTGTATATCGTCTATATAGTATTTCTTCAGATACTTGAGCATCTTGCTTTTGCTGAGGCTTGAGTTGAAGTTGCTCTACTACGCTATCAAAAAAGCTTTGTATTTTAAAATTTTTTTCTTCTTCAAGCATTGTGTTTACAGCTTCTTTTTGTTCAAGGACTGTTTTATATTTTTTTAATAAATACTGTACTTCTTGTCTTTCTTTATTAACCCTTTTTAAAGCAGCATATAAGCTATTTTTCTTAGTGTAGTAATAATACAATGTTGTTAAGATCAAAAAAACAATGACTCCAGTGTAAATTCCTATTTTTTTGTAAAACTCTTTGCTGTCTTGTGTAAGAAAAACTTTTTGTACTTGATGAAGTAGGTTCATAATTAAAGAGCTCCTTGGTTATCAAGTGGAAGAGTAACTGAAAATTCTACTTTTTGTAGATCGGGAACAACGCTAAAAAGCTTTGTTTCTTTCAGTTGAGCTTCAAATTGTTCAACTGCTTCAAAGCTTCGCACATTGCCTTCAAGCATAATTGTGTTTTTGCTAATCAGCATCTTTTTTAAATTAAGTCCTAATGTCTCTCTATCAATTTTTGTACTTAAGCCGTGAAAGTATTCTAGAAAAGATTTGCGAGTTTCGGATGAAAATGATGACCAGATTTTTGATTCATTTTGCACTTCTCGCGCAGCAAGGTTCAGTGCATCTTGGCGATTATTTGTGGTAATAGTGGGGAAATTTTCTTTAATACTGCTCATAACTTCGTTTTGAGAGTCGATTAATTCGGTTGAAATTTTTCGAATTTGCAAAAAGGTGTGCGTTGCCAAAAGCAGCACTGTGCTGATTGAAAAAAATAGAGCGGTAATTGTTTGGTGGTCAATTAATCTTTTTTGATTAAGAGTAATAGCCTCTTGTAAACTAAAAATATGTCCTTTTCCAAAGGGAATAGCAATAGCTATTGAAGTTAATGATTCGAGCTTTGTCAGTCCTTGGGCGTTGATTTTGTTTTGTAAAAGCTTTCCTAAATTCATAATTTCAGAAACAAACTCAATTTTATTTTGGAGCAATTTCAGTTGAACGCTTTCAGTAGCATCAATAAGGATTATTTTTAATGGTTCCATCGTTGTTTGCTCATTGACATATGATTGAAGTGTAAAATTTAAAGAGGGCCATAATTCATCTGTTTTTGTTGCTAAACCTGAGCGCAAAGTTCGAATATATTGTAGCTGATTATTGGTAAAAAAAAGTAACTTAGTTGCCTCTTGCTCAATATCAATAAAAACTGTATTAGCTAAAGAGATAGTTTCTTTTTGACGCATAATTAAGTTATAAAGGCCAATTGCATCAACAGTAAGAGTTTCAACAGCTATGCCGGCATCATTAAAAGGCTTGAGAAACTCTTCAATCAATTTTTTTTGAGCCGCTGCAACAATAACATCTGCCTTTACTGGGTCGCTCTGTTCTTGTGTTATGATAAAATCAATGCAAGCGTCTTGTGTTGAAAATGGAAGCTGTCCTTCTAGTTGGTAACTAAGAACCATTTTAATTTTATCAGGATCGGTAAATGGAAACGAAAATGATTTAAATATCACAAGACTGCTGGGCAAGCATGCGACCACTTTGTCGTAATGACCAACTTTTTTAATAAGGCTAGTTAATGCCTGAGTAATTTTTAAAGAAAGAGAAGTTTTAGCTTCTTCAAATGGTTCAATTATTGTCTTTTCAAGAGTGATTGCTGTGCCTTTTAGTAAAGCTACAGTTGCTACTATCTTGTTGTGTTCAATCGTAATACTTAGAATTTTTGTTGATATTATGTAGTTGCCTTTTAATTGTTCTGGTGCAAAGAGTGTTAGTAAGTTTCGTATCATCTTTGCTCCCTTTTGCGCGCAAGCCGTTTTTGATGACTATTTTTTTTTGATGAATATTTTTTGGCTTCTTTTTTGTGTTGTTTTAATGTTTTTTGGGAAGTTTCTTTTCTTCCTGGTGTATCGTTCATTTCGGGCTCCATAAAATCATCAAAGGTTGCTTGATAATCATTTTCATTGGTATATTCAAAAAACATTTTATCAATTGGATCACGACTTACTGTGCCTGTTGTTATTGTTGATAATGTTTCCTTAATTTCTTCAGTTTTATTATGGGTATAGTTTTCAATGTGATAATCTTTTGAAGGAATAATAATGCGAGGAGAAAGGAAGATCATTAAATTGCTGACGACATGCTCTTTTACTTTTCCCCTGAAAAGATTTCCAAGTAGCGGAATATCCCCTAATAAAGGAACTTTAGTCACCACTGTTGAAATTCTGTTTTTAACAATACCACCTAGCGCCAATACATCTTGGTCCTTAATTTGAACTGAGGTAGTAATTTGATTGGTAGTTGTATTAGCATTATCTTCTGAAGATTCATTAGTAAAGTCTTGAATAATTAAATCGATGCTCATGGTAATCAGCCCATCACTGTTAATTTGAGGGGTTACTTTTAAGGTAAGGTTTGCAGATTTGTCGCCAAAACTTTGTCCACCTTCTCCAACCGTTGCCGCCAATACTCGTCTGGTTTTTCCGTAAACAAATGAGGCTTGGTATTTATTAGTTGCAACCAAGAATGGATTTTCAATAATTTTTGCATTTGTGTATGTTTTTAATATTTTAAATATTCCCCAAACTCCCCCTGAAGCAGCTCCTCCAATACTTAATAGCGTTGTTCCTGCGCCATTAGCAGCTCCTGTTGCAAGAGAAATAAGATTGGCAATTAAAGAGCCATCGGTGCCATTTGTTTGAGGCGATCCTATTTGAGCACTTTGAAAATTAGTATTTTTAATGAATGAGCCATCAGACTCATTGCGTATTTGAGCCTTTAATTCTTTTGTATTGCTTGCGCTTACATCAACAATAAGGACTTCAATAGCGACTTGCGGTTGTTCAACGTCAAGGACATTAATAATCTCTACCAGTTTTTCAAAATCATCATCTTCTGCTCGAATGATTAACCAATTGCCTACTGGTTCTGGAACAATAGTAATGCTGCCAGCTTTAAAAAATTTTTGACCATCACGAATTCCGCCAACCGCTCCAGCTGCAGTTGAAGATCCGAATCCAATTACTTTCTGCAAAATGGTGGTAATGTTTGTTGCGTCTGTATTTTCTAAACGATGAACATGAAGTGGTGAATAGGGCATATCAAGATCTGTATCAATATGTTTAATGATAAAGTTTTCAATTTTAGCTAAGTCTTTTTTGGGACCGAGCAAAATTAAACGATTGGTGCGAGGTTCTGGAATAATTCTGGCGTCATTAGAAAAATAAAGATTCCCTGGTTGCTTTCTTTGTTGAGCAGAGCGAGCAGCTCCTGGGCCGCCACTTGTTTGAGTTAAAGAACCATACAATGCTGCAACTTTTGTAGCATCTGTTTTTTTAAGTTTTAAAACAGACATTGCTTCTGGAGTGTCTTTATCAAGTTCTTGTATAATGTTCATGAGCGATCTGACATTATTGCCCTTATCAATAATAATTAAAGCATTAAGGTCAGGAAAGGTAAGAATTTTTGCAGTTTGGCTTGCTAAAGCGGTTACAAGATTTTGAATAGTTGCAAGTGAACTGTTTTTTACAAAATAAATATAACGAATTTTTGCTGCGTTATCAGGAACATCTTTTAAGTTAATGTCAAAGTAAGTAGGGAGCGCTTCTTGATTTGCTCCAGTTACTGAAGTGATGCGATAAAATTGTGGAGTAGATCCAGGAACAATAGTAAGCCCGGCCAAATCAAGCAATTTTAGAAAAACATTCCAAGCTTCTTGGCGAGAGAGTGGTTTATTCGTTTTAAAAGTTATTTTATGACCATTAAGCGGTAATGCTCCTGCCATGAGTGGGGTTATTGCATCATCGGGTAAAAACGTTACTTTAAAAAGGGTTTCAATATATTTAACAACATTTGCAAGTGTTGCATCTTCAAAATAAAATCTAAACTTTTGCTCTTGTTCGACCAGTTTTTTGTTAAACTCTTTTTTTGTAAGCTCTTCTTTTTGTAAAGCAGGAGTTGGTTTGTTAACCACTGGCAATTCTTTCTCTCTTTCATCTTCAGGTTCAGCAAGAATAAGAGGCTCTCTCTGTTTTGGTGCAGCAGGCAAACCAAGATCTTTAGAAACAGTATTTGCCGGCAGATTTTTTAAAATAGCTCCTATAGTTTCGCTTTTAAGACTAGAAAAATGGGCGAAAAAGAAAGAAAAAAAGATAAACAAGTGTTTAATGTTCATTGTTGTTTTCCTTCTTTAAGCATAGTGGATTTTTGTTGAATTTTTATTTCTTGTACTGTTGGAGCAAATTTGTATTTTTCTCGTAAAAGATTTAAGCGTTCTTCTTCGATATCTTGAATGTGTGACTGATCAATAATTCCCTCTAACTTTTCTGTCCTTGAAATAGTATCCAATCCATCATCAAGCGGATCTTTTAAGTCATGTAATTGATAACTGATAGCAAGAGGAACGTTGTTTCTTAAAAGTTCTACAGCAACCGTTTGGCCCTCTTTTTTTGTTAACAATGTTTCATAAATGGTGTGACGTTGCTCAGTCTCATTAACTGGCATTGCGTCAATTGAAACGATAACATCGAATGGCTCAAGTCCCATTACAGCTCCTAACGAGTCATGAGTTATGTTTCCTACACGGCATCCTACGATTTTTCCTGTTTTGTATAAAGTTGTAAGATCAAGTAAATCGATCAGCTGTGTGATGTTGCGAACCACCAAGCTGAACATTTCAGGGTCTAATAAGAACAACTCATCATGTATTTTTTTTACAACGGTTGCCCAATGAGCTTTTTCGCTTTGAGCAATAGAAGATTTCTCGACATCTTTTTCATTAAGATAAAGAACTTCTTGTTGGCCATTTGATCGAATTAAAATAATCCTATTAGGTAGGATTCGAATTAATTGTGCATCTTCTATAAGATCACCAACTTTATAATTTTTTTGTTCAGAGCTTTTTACGTCAGCTATAATTGCAACATTATTACTCGCATCATTTAAAACAATTACCCCTTTTAGTTTAATAGCTAACGGTTCTAGAAGAGGCTGATTTTTTTCTTGAGGAGCACTTATAATGCTTTGCGTTGGAGCTTGCGGCATTGGATGGAAATAGTCTGGTTGAGTAACAGGCTGTACTGTTTTTTGATAAGTATTAAACAAATCATTTTCATAAATTTGAGCGATATCTATTAAAGTTGCAGCTTTGACAGAGACACTTTTTGCAGTTTCTGGTTTTAACGAAATCCGTTTAGGCAGTTTTTGCTGCGAAAAAAAAACAAATAGTGCCGCGGCTAAAAACAGAATAAGGAATGTGCTGTCAACTAACCATAGCGGATGGCGCATAGAGAGTTCCTTTTGAATAATCATTGAAACACGATACCTTTGTTGTCTTTACCTTGTCAAGTTTGTGCTTAGATGTAAAGACTTTATTGTTTTAAGGAGATGGAACTGTTGCTAAAAGAGTTCGAATTAAAGAATCAGCAGAAATTTCTTGTGCTTCTGCTTGATACGTTAATAAGATTCTATGACGTAATATTGAAGGCGCAACTGCTTTAACATCGTCAGGAATTACAAAATGGCGATGTTTTAAAAAAGCATAAGCTTTTGCAGCATGATGTAATGCAAGCGTTGCCCGTGGCGAAACTCCATACAATAAAAAAGGAGCAATAGCTTGTAATTGGTACTTGCTTGGTTCACGTGTTGCAAAGACTAAGTCAACAATATAATTTTTAATTTTTTCATCAACATAAACTTGTTCGACTAACTTTTGTGCTTCAAAAATAGTAGCTTTTTCTAAAATTTGTTTGATTGAATCTAAATCAATTTTTTTATGGAGCAGTTCTTGCTCTTGTTGTTTAGTCGGGTACTGCACTAAAAGTTTAAATAAAAAACGGTCTACTTGTGCTTCAGGAAGTCGGTAGGTCCCTTCTTGTTCAATAGGGTTTTGTGTTGCAAAGACTAAAAATGGTTGATCAAGTTCATAAGTTGTTGACCCAATCGTCACTTGACGTTCTTGCATTGCTTCAAGTAAGGCAGCTTGAACTTTTGCAGGTGCTCGATTAATTTCGTCAGCTAAAACAAGATTAGCAAAAATAGGGCCTTTTTTAGTTTCAAAGGCCTGTTTGTTTGGGTTATAGATTAAAGTTCCAATTAAATCTGCAGGTAATAAATCAGGTGTAAATTGAATGCGAGAAAAATCTAAACCAAGAGCTCTGTTAAGGGCTTTAATAAGGGTTGTTTTTGCAACTCCAGGAACGCCTTCTAAAAGAATGTGTCCTTGGCATAAAATAGCTAACTGACAAAACGTCACAATATCATGTTGCCCAACAATTACTTTTGAAACTTCATTTGCCAAAAGATGAAAAAGTGCGCTTTTTTCTTTGATGCTTTCAATTACATTCTGATCAAAAATGGAAGTTGCCATGTTCTTTCCTTTTTAAAATTAAGCTAAAAGAATACTCAAAAGTTTACCAAGGATTTTGTCGGATGCAAAGTGTAAGAAAAAGTGTTAGATTGATTGTTATAAATTTTCAATATAAAAGGAGCGGGAATGATTCTTTCTGGGCAACAAATTAAAAAGAAACTAGGAACAAGTCTTATCATTGACCCATTTAATGATTCTCAGCTGGGGCCTAACAGTTATAATTTACGTTTGCATGAGGAGCTATTAGTTTATGATGTTCCTGTGCTTGATATGAAAACACCAAATCCTGTTCAAAAATTAACAATTCCACCAGAAGGATTAGTCTTAAAAAAAGATACGTTATATCTAGGCAGAACAATTGAATTTACCAAGACCGATGATTGCGTACCTATGTTAGAAGGTCGCTCTTCAATTGGTAGATTAGGTTTGTTTATTCATATTACTGCTGGGTTTGGTGATGTTGGTTTTGCCGGTTTCTGGACGCTTGAAATTTTTTGCGTGCAACCAATCCGCATTTATGCAGGCGTTGAGATCTGTCAGATTTTTTATCACACTATAGAAGGGGCTTATAGACTTTATAGTAGTAATAAGTATCAAAATAACACCGGTATTCAACCAAGTCTTTTGTATAAAGATTTTGAAGCCAAAGATTTATAATTTTTAAGCTTAATCAGTTTTTTAACCTATTTTTATTGACAAATTGAGTTTTTTTGATTTAGACTTGCAATAAATATCGTTAAATTAAAATGGAGTTTGTTATGTTTAAAAAATATCTTTTGGTTTTCTCTTTATTAAGCTTTAATCATATTGTTGTTTATGCTGCCTCTGCTGGTCAAGGTCAGTCAATTACTGACCAGGCACCCTTAACGGATCAAGAAAAAAAAGCTTTATTAGAATTTTTAAATAAGCGTGAATTGCTCACTTTTACAGGTGAAAAAGGTGACATTCTTGGTCTTGTCCCTGGGCAAGTTACTCTTGAAGACCAATCATCAACTTTGAGTGAGTATATAAAGCTTTCTCTAGAACAAAATTCTCCTGTCATATCTATTTTCAATGATAATGGAACTTATTATTCAGGAGCTGCGATAATAAATGGTAAATTGCCCAAAGCAAAAAAGGAAGATAAATATATTCTAAACTTAAGAGAATTATTGAGTCCCTCAGGTCAATCTTCTGCTGTAGCGACAGGATCAACTCAAGCCGCCGCTGTAACAAATCAAGGACCGCAAAATTTAGAGCTTTTGCCGGATGCTGGCCAGAGCCAAAGAGAAAATTTGAGACAAACAAGCAGGAGAGGACAAGGTCCAGTAAGGCCACCTCAAAAGCAACCTACTCTTTTTGCTACAACATTGGTGCCGCAAAATCCACCAATGGCTCATGGGCATGGATTATACCCGCAAAGAATAGCAGGCGCTCCTTTAAGTTTTCCTTTATTCCCGTTTGGTTTTCAACAACCAAATGTGCTAGAAATGCAAGCAGCAAGAATAGCTGAACAAGAAAGACAAATACAAGCAGCAAGAATAGCTGCCCAACAAAGGCAAATAGATCAATTGACTGGCGTAGTAGAGCAGTTGAAAACCCAAATGCAGGCCCAGCAGCAAGCAGCTCTTTTACCTCAGCAAGAACCTTCAACTCGATTTGAATTTCAAGGACCATCACTTTTGACCTCAGAAGAAATGAACCTTTCTGGTGAGCAATCGCAAGCCTCTACTGACAGAGCCACTTATAGACCTGTTAAACAGGCCATGTCACCAGATGATTTAAAAGATTTAATTCTTAAAAAAATACCAGATGCAGATCTTATAGCAATGGGAGTAACAGCTTTTGATATTGCAAAAGCTAAAGAAGAACTTGCGCAGGAACCTTTAAGAGAATTAATGATTGATCAGAATAAACAAAAAAAAGAATCAACAAGCCTTCAGGAGGAGCAAGATAGAGCGTTAGCTCTTGAGTTACAAAAGCAAGAAGAAGAGCTGGCAAGAACACAGCAAGCGCAAAGCGCAACGCAGCAACCAGTAGAAAGTGATGAAGAATCAGCAGGTGATCAAGTGCGAGGTCAACAAACGGGATCTGTTGAACGTTCACATACTGAAAAAAATAGAAGAAAAAGAGAGATGCAAAAAGCTGCAAAAGCAAGAAGAAAAGAAAAAGAAGAGAAAGAACGACAAGCACTTGAAGAAGCAAAAAAAGAACAAAAAGCACAAGAAGAAATTGAAAGAGCTCAAAAAAAAGCACAAGAAGATCAAGCAGCAAGAGAAGCTTCAGCAAGATTTACAGAACAAAGATTAGAAGAAGTTAGATTGGCACAATCATTAGAGAAACCAGTAAATCTTCAAGGGCAAGATTCTTCTAAAGCGAAAAAGCCAAAGAAAAAAGGCGGCCAGCTTAGTGCCGATTCAGCGGCTTTGCAAGCAGAAAAAGATCGAGAAGACAGAGAATTCTTAGAACGAGAAGCTGCAAGAAATGCAAAAGAACAACCAGCAAAAATATTAAAAAAACAAGATCCTCAAACGATAATGAAAAAGATATTAGGCGATAACCTATATAATCGTATGAATAGAGCAGGAAATATAACGGGCCAGGTTTTAGAAAAGCTTTTTAAAGCGCAACAAAATGAAAATAATGATTTTGAAACAAGAATGGAGGCTGCTAGAGCAATTATAAAAGGTCCATATTCTGACTTATTTAATAAAGGTTCATATAAATCTGAGAAAGAAAAAGCAATTAATGAAGCAATCGAAATGGTTACAGAGGGAGGTTATTTTGAGGGAATTGAAGCAGCAATTCAATATTATCTAAACCAATCCTCATTAAAAGATAATGATAAAAAAAGACTTGAATATCTGATGCGTCACGCTAAAGAAGAATGTCTTTTACCGGATGAACCTACGGCATTAGAGATCAGAGACAAGACTGTTCAAGAAATTGAAGCAAAAGTTCAAGAGAAATTAAAGCCACAAGATTCAGCATCCATATTAAAATCTTTAAAAGGTCAGCAGCAACCAAAAACTGACGCTCAAATAGTAGTTGATCAATTTAACCAAGGACTTACCAGATGGGCACAAGCCGTTTTGGTGGATTCTATTAAAGGGTATAAACTTTTGAATGAAAACCATAAAACACTTTTGACTCTTATTCAAGAACTTAATTGGTGGACAGTTTCATTAGGTGCCCTAATAGGAACACATGCCCAGTCAACCGAACTTCAAAAAAGACTAGATTTAATGCATATTACTGATGTTTATGTTCGGTTATTCAATGCAGTTATTTTATCTGCCGGAGATAAACCGTTAAATCAAAAAGCAAAACAGCAACTTAACAATATAAGAAGATTTTTATCGAATAACGTAGTTAAACTTGATCAAGGGCATGGTCAATTGCAAGAAACTGACACAAAAATAGAAGCTAAAATACAAGGAAAGCTTATGAGTATTAAAACACTCATTGAACAATCAAATGAACTTTTAAAGACAAGCCCAGATTTTTTTAGGAATTTGTTAACAGGTTTTCAAAACGATTTAGTAGCAACTCAAAATGTAATTTATGATGACACTAAGGTTCAATTTACACCTCAAGAAATCAAAGAATATACTCAAAAACTGAACGATTGGTTAGAGCCTTTAAACTACCTTTTTGATATTCCGCATGATAAGTTGAGCCAAAATGATTTAAATGCTCAATTTAGTCAGTTTTATGCATGTATAAGATTGTTAAGAAAAATGATTAATGCTGCAGAAACTATCCCCGCACTTGAACAGTTATTTCAATTGACAGAAGGTTATATACAACTTCTTGAAAAAGCTCAGCATTTAAGCGGCCAACAAGACTTTGAACTCGTAGATAAGCATGTCCGATCATTTAAAGAAACAATTGAAGGAGCCTTAAAAAAATTGAGAATGAGTAAAACAAATTAATTGCATAGAGCCTGAACTGCGAAGTTGCTTGGTAAAAGGTTGTTAAATATGTTTGATCCAGCTGAGTCTAAAAAAGATAGTAGTAGGTTAGAATTTATCTTTGCTATGAATTAACTCAGTCTGGATTGGGCCTTCTGAAAGGCCATGGATAAACTGGTGGACATAGGGGTTGTTGCTTTCCCAGATAGTTGCAGCGTCGCCAAAATATTGAATTTTGCGGTCTTCAAGTAACGCAACCTTGTCAACATATTTAAAGATTTCAAGATCATGCGAAACAACAACAGAAGTAATTTTCAGCTTTTTTTGCATTGATGCCATCAGTTCATGAATAATGCGTGTAGTGATTGGGTCAAGCCCTGTTGTTGGTTCGTCGTATAAAATAATTTCAGGCTCTGTTACTAAAGTTCTTGCAAGGCCAACACGCTTTTTCATGCCCCCAGAAAGTTCTGATGGATATTTATGCAGTGTTTCATCGGCTGAAAGATCAACCAGCGCAAGTTTTTGCCTGACAATCACTTCTACATCTTTAAGTGCCATCCCTTTTTCCAAAAGTGGAAGTCCCACATTTTCAAGAACATTTAAAGAATCAAGTAAAGCTGCAAATTGAAACACATAACCCATTTTTTTAAAAACTTTAGTCAATTCTTTGTCAGAAAGTTTGGTAATATCCATGTCATCAATAATTACTTGTCCAGAGGTAGGGCGAATCAGTCCAATAATTTGTTTAAGTAATACGGATTTTCCTTCTCCAGATCGACCGATAATGCAGGTCATTTTCCCACTAGGAATCTCAAGATTAACACCATCGGTAATAAATGGGCCGTCTTGCGTAAAACGTTTCTTAAGATCTTTTACTATAATCATTATGCCTCCTCTTTATTTGAAAAGCATTGTTGCTAAAAAGTAATTAGAAATCAGTATTAAGATAGAAGCAGTTACTACACTTTGTGTTGTTGCAATACCCACTCCCTTTGCCCCGCCAGAAGTGTAATAACCTTTGTAGCAACCAACCCAAGAAAGAATTAATCCAAAGACGCTTGATTTGACAAGTCCGCCAGTAATATCAGAAAACTCTAAAAAGCTTTTGATCCCGCTGATGTACTGTTCACCATTTAAGTTAAGCACATAAACACTAATAACATACCCACCAATAATTCCGCACATCATAGAAAAGACAGTTAAAAAGGGTAAAATAATGACTGCACCTATAATTCTTGGAACCATTAAGTATTGATTAACGTTAATATTGAGTGTTTTGAGAGCATCAATCTGTTCGGTAATTTGCATCGTGCCAATTTCGGCAGCAATTGCAGATCCGGCTCGTCCTGTTACCATCAATCCAGTTAACACAGGACCTAATTCACGCGTTAAACTGAGCGCAACAACTGGACCAATAAATTCTTCAGCCCCAAAACGTTTAAAGCCGATGTAGCTTTGTAAAGCAAGAACTGCTCCAGAAAAGGCCCCAGTTAATAAAATAATATTAATCGAATCAACACCAATAAAGCGCATCTGCTCAAAAAGTTTTTTGAGTCGTAATCGAGTGGTTATTAAAGCTACTAACACATGCCATAAAAAAAGAGAAAAAAAGCCAAAAACATCGCACAGATCTAAGACTTTTTTGCCAACAAATTCTGTAACTTGTAAAACCATGAGGCTCCTTTTTTTTGAGCGGTTTACTTTTAGTCCTTATCTTAAAATGGAGCTTGAGTTTGTTTTGGGCTGCGTGATTGATTTGTTGATTTATTTTTATAAATCGCTAAACCTAGTGAACTTGCTAAAAAGATTCCCACTAAAACCCAGGTAGTTTTTTGGAACAGATCTTGTCCGCCACTGCCACCAAACAGCATTTGTGTTCCGCCACCCATAGAGCCAAGGCCCATGCTTCCTTTGCCTTTTTGTAAAAAAATCAGAAAGATTAAGAAAAAGCACATAAGGCTAAAAAGAGAAGTCAAAATACCTAATAACATAAAGCACTCCGATGATAGTATTGTTTTACAACTAGTCTGCTTTAGAATACTATTTTTTTCAAGAATTGAAAACTGAGGCTTATCAGAATAAGCCTCAAAGGAGTCTTTAAACTTGATAGATCATCTTTTTCAGCTCGTTACCATCAAGACTTGCATTCCCAACTAAATAACCACAAAAATCTTTAATCTGATTCAATTGTGTGATTGTTTCTGCATTAACACTGCCGCCATATAAAAATGCACATCCTTTGATAAACAGTTTTAGATTAGTCACTATTGTTCTTAATTCTTGATTAGTAGGAGTTTTACCTGTCCCAATTGACCATAACGGTTCATACGCAATGTAAGCTGGTGCTCCGTTTAATGTGCGTTTAATATCAAACAGTTGTTCTTCTAAAAATTCTTGCGTTTTACCGGCTTGATAAACAGTTTCAGATTCTCCAATGCAAATAATTGGAATCATCCCTGCTTCAAGTACGCGCAATGCTTTTTGTGCAACTTGTTGATTGGATAATTTGAATGCTGCCCGTTCTTCAGAATGCCCAACTAATACGTATGAACAACCAGCTTGAGCTAAACTGTGCGCATCAACTTGTCCGGTTAAAGTACCCTTTGTTTTTTCTGAACAGCTTTGTGCACATAATGCGATTTCTGTATCTTTAATCATTTGCGAAATTGCTGTTAAGCAAGGGTATGAAGGGCAAAGAATAAGCTTTGCATTATTATTTTTAAAAAGTTCTAAATAATTATCGCACCAATTGAGTGTTTCGTGTAAAGTTAGATTCATTTTTAAGTTTGCGACGAAAAGTTTCATTACAGTTCCTTATGATTGTGGTATTGAATATTTTATAAATATTGTAATTGTGGCAATTTGTTTTTTATTATAAAATAACTTTAATAATAATTTAAAATAAGAAAGGATTTTTATGAAGATTAAATTATTGGTGATTGCAATGTTTGCGATCATTTTTTTACAAGCTCGTTCAGAAAATGGATGCCCTGGTTGGCAAGTTATTGAAAAAAATCCAAATTATACGATTGTGCAACATGAATGTACTTGCAATAAGCGCTCAACTCGATCTGTACAAACCATTCAAATGACTAATAATGGGACTATTAATATCGAAAATTTACATATAGGTGATGTATACCTTTTAGTTGCAGGACCGTATGGGTGGGACCAATATCTGCTCAATGGAACATTGCCTCACAACTTCCCTCATAATTATTTGCGTAAATGTTGCTGGTTGCGTCAAACGCGCGCTGGGAATTATGCAATAACTTATTCAGCTGATTTTAATCCAGAAGAATTATTATTAAGCGGTATTGCTTAATTTTTTTAATTTTTTAAAAGGAGCTTGAAGAAAAAACTATTTTCTGTTCAAGCTCCTTTTCTTTTTAAACGATTTTTTAGCTGACTAAAAATTGACCATTATTCAGATTAATAGAAAATTCTTTTTTGTCTGGATTGCCCAGTAATGCTTGCGAGAGAGGGACGGTAACATATTCTTGGATCGTTCTTTTTAAAGGGCGCGCTCCAAATTCTTGATCATAGCCCCGTTCAGTCAATTCTTTGATAACTCCATCTCCAAAAGTTATTTTGATATTTTTGGTACGCATTCTTGCGGCAAGTTCTTCAAGTTGCAGAGTGGTTATTGCTTGAATACTTGTTTGATCTAATGTATTAAAAAATACAATTGCATCAATACGATTTAAAAACTCAGGTTTAAAGGTTTTTTTAAGTAAATCATCAACTGCAGCTTTAACTTTTTCAGTAATAGTTTTTGCTTCAAGAATTAGTTGCGCCCCAATATTACAAGTCATAATAATAATCGTGTTTTTAAAGGAAATTTTTCTGCCTTGTCCGTCAGTTAGATGACCTTCATCAAGAATTTGTAAAAAGATATTAAAAACATCAGGGTGTGCTTTTTCAATTTCATCAAATAATACAACAGCATAAGGATTGCGTCGAACTTCTTCAGTCAATTGACCACCTTGTTCGTACCCAATATAACCCGGAGGTGCTCCAATTAAACGTGCAACCGCATGTTTTTCCATATATTCAGACATATCAATTCGAATCATTTTGCGTGGGTCATTAAATAAAAAATCAGCAAGTGATTTTGCCACTTCAGTTTTACCAACCCCTGTCGGCCCTAAAAAGATAAATGAACCGATTGGCCGATTAGGATCGGTCAAACCAGCGCGATGCATTTGAATAGCTTGTGTAACTTTCTGAACTGCTTCCTTTTGGCCTACTACTTTTTCTTCTAAATGGGCCTGCATATGTAATAGTTTTTCATATTCACTTTGTTGTAACTTTGCTGTGGGAATTTTTGTCCAACGAGAAAGTACCATTGCGATGTCATGCTCATCAACTTCTTGTTTGACTAATGATGTTTTTAAATTCTGCAAAGCAGTCTGCTGTTCTTCAAGTTGTTTTTCTAGTTGCATCAATTTGCCATATTTAATTTCTGAAGCTTTTGCAAAGTCACCAGCGCGTTCTGCTAAGGTATATTGGTAATGTGCCGCATCGATTCCTTCTTTGAGTTTGTTAATTTTTTCAAGCGGTGCTTTTTCGGCTTTCCATTGATTGAGCAACTGACTTTGCTGTTCTTTCAAATCGATTAACTCTTTTTCAAGTTCTATTAAACGTTTTTTAGAAAGTTCATCTTTTTCTTTAGCTAATGCGACCTTTTCAATTTCCAGTTGGCTTATTTTACGCTCTAATTTATCAAGTGCTTCAGGTTGGGAATCAATAGACATTCTTACCATTGATGCTGCTTCATCAACCAAGTCAATTGCTTTGTCGGGTAAAAACCGATCAGGAATATTTTTGCTTGAAAGTTCGACCGCGTTAACCAGTGCCTGGTCCTTAATTTTTATACCGTGATGCAGCTCGTATCGTTCTTTAAGTCCTCGCAAGATAGAAAGTGCGTCTTCTGGCGTTGGTTCTTCAACATAAACCGGTTGAAAACGACGCTCAAGTGCCGCATCTTTTTCAATGTACTGTTTATATTCTTTTAGTGTGGTTGCGCCAATACAATGCAATAAACCACGAGCAAGGGCAGGTTTTAAAAGGTTAGAAGCATCCATACCGCCGCCACTTGAACCAGCTCCCACCAACATATGCAGTTCATCAATAAAAATAATAATATTGTCTTGCGCTTCTTCTACCACTTTTAAAATACTTTTGATTCGTTCTTCAAACTCACCTTGATATTTTGCACCTGCTACCAACAACCCCATATCAAGTGAAAAAATTTCTTTACCAGCTAAGCTTTCTGGAACATCATGGTGTACAATCCTTTGAGCAATGCCTTCAACAATTGCAGTTTTACCAACACCAGGTTGGCCAATCAGTACTGGATTGTTTTTGGTCCTTCGAGAAAGAATTTGAATCACTCGGCGGATTTCTTCATGTCGGCCAATTACCGGGTCAAGTTTTCTTTTTCGTGCAAGGTCGGTCAAATTTTGGGTGTATTTTTGTAAAAGTTCTTTATGTTCTGGTTTCATACGCTAACCTTTGTATAAAGTTGATTGTAGCCAAATGCAGTATAAGATTAGTCATAACTCGATCAGAACAAAAGTCAACAAGATTTATACTTTTCTATCCATGCTTTTACTTCGGCAAGGCCAGTAAGTTTATTTTTGGTTTCAAATAACCTTTTATCTTCAGATGGGCTAAAAACTTGCATATTATGTACTAAAAAAAGAGCAGTTATTTGATGAGTAATAGTGCTTTTATCGTGCTGAAGGTGCAGCTCAGTTAACAAATCAAAAGGTGATACGAGCGCAGATTTTGATTTTTCAGGGTCTCCTTGAACTTTGCCAACCAAAGGATGATGTCTGATAAGAATTTTTATCATATCAATAAGGATATCAGGAAGATTTGGTTTGTCTGTTTGTTTTTTTTCAAAAATTTTGTTAAGAGCAAAGCCTAAAGGGCCATAACAAGTTTTACCTTTGACTGGCTTGTGCGCAAGTAAGTTAGGGTAAGTGTTTTGAGCAAGAGTAGTAAATGTTTCTATGACAGCGCCTCTTCGTTCTGGGACATTGTATGCTGGTTCTTCCCAGCCAGTATTTACAAGGCATTGTATTGCGCAGCAAAGGGGTAAGGGCCCTGCTTTTATTGTCATTGTTGTTGTTAATGTGGTTTTAAGTTCCATAGCAAGTAGTGCTTCAGGGTCTTCAGGTAGCTTGTCACCCTTACGTTGTATAGCCATTTTTGCTACGTATTCTATCGGCTGGTTTAAGTAACGCCAGGTATCAGGGTCTTGAAGTTTTTCTGGAACAAAAGTACCTAAATAGTCAGTATCAAAAGTTACGTTTCCGGCCATTTTCCAGCAATTACTATGTAAGAGCGTACTCGTGTTTGCCTGCCAAGCTGCATTTTCTGCTGAGAAAAAAACAAAGTATCCAACTGGACAATAAGCAAGTTGTGGAACGGTTTTCGTTAATGCAACGCCATCAGGAAGGGTAGATACTGAAGCAGCTTCGGCAGCAGATGCAGCTGTAAGCGTTTGATTAAAAAGTATAATAAAAACTACGGCATAAAATTTCATGCTAATCCTTTTTTTTGAATAACAACAATAGCAACAAAAATGTTACTTCCAAAGGCAGATAAAAATCAAGAAATGTTAATCTTATACAAGTTCATCAAACGCTTCTTAAACTAACGCATCAAATCGAGGATCATTGTTAAATTTTTATTTTAGGGCAATTCAATTCTATGAAGGTGTTGAGTTCCTGCTACAAAAAGAAAATCTTTTCCACCATTACTTACAAGTGCTGTTGCGTTAGGATGGTTGTATTCGGGTAATTCAAAACAGGAATAACCCAAAGTGTTTGGATTAATTACCATTACTTGATTGAGGCTTGAAGTTACAGTGAGTCTTGTTTGGCTATCCCAACTACAAGAAGTTGGTGTATTATGCGTATGAAATTGAATTGTTGCGACTGGTTTTTTTTCCTTGTTTCTTAGATCATACAATTTTACAGCAGCGGCTCCAACAACAGCTAAAAGATTTGGATCTTCAGGAGAAAATGTTGCCTTTTCTTTGCCAGATAAATTTTCTTCGTTTTGAATAGTCGATTGAGTTTTTGATTGTGTTAGATCAAAAATCTTTACAACACTAGGGCTCTCCTCTGGCCTAAAAGATGCAGCTAGAAGAGTATTGCCACCGGCAGCAAAACTTAACGAATCCATTCCAGTCCCTGTCAGATGGGCCAGGTGAGTTTCAAAATTTCCCTTTTTACGTCCCTCTTTACTTTTATCTATACTTTGATCGTTTGCCCATGTGCCACTATCGATTCTATATACTCTAGCCCCTGTTCGATCTCCAAACGCAAATAGGTCACCAGCTGTTGCGGGTTTACAAGTTGGACTGCTACCAACCTTTATTTCTGAGTACTCAATACCTTGATAGCTTCTTAATTCTTTTTCTACCGCACAACAAGGAACAATAGTTAAAATACTATTATATTCTCCTGTGACATCTGTTGTCCCAATAATAAGATCGCCATCTTGCATTCTTGATAATGAAGTAACAGGCCATCTTGGATTAAAGGGGCTTCTTATGTCAAAATTTCTTTCAAAAATATCTGTTAGCTCATCAGAAACTTGTGTAATTGCGGGCCCATTTACAGCTCTGCGATCAGCCGCAAGAAGTCTATTGCCCAGAGGAACTAGATGTCGTTGCGGTATTCCATCAAAGTGACGATTACAAAAAAAATGGGGAATATGCTTGGCAGGCGTAGTAGTGACAGCGGCGGGGCCAGCGTTAGCAGAAAACAGTTCAGCGGTAGCTATAGACAGTAAAAACAGTAATGTAACTTGCATTATCAATCCTTTTTTTAATTATTTTTTTATTCTTTTAATGGGAATAATTTTTTAGGCGGAGTATTTTGAAGCATCCATTCATTAATATGTTCTGGAATTACCACTCCTAAATATTCAAGCTGACGGAGTAATAATTGTGCTTTATCAATATCAAACTCAGGGGAGTTTATTTGTGTGCCAAATAATTGCCACAATCCTTTTATGGTTACTTTTTTATCTTGTTCTTTTCCTCGTAAATCTGAAAGTCTTTCTTTTAATGTTCCATTATCAGGCAGTCTCTTATGTAATAATTTATCAAGTAACTCAAAATATGTAGTTGGTAAAATCGCTAAAACTTGAATAGTCATAGCTGGCCTATCAAGCTTACCTGAACCAATTGCCAGCGTTTTTCCCGTTTCATCAAAATTAACTTTATCAACCCAGCCTGAGCAAGGCACAACTTGTAAGAGCTTTCCTGTGTTAACATCCCAAATCCTAGCCGTTTCATCTTGTGATCCAGTAACAAGTGTTCCTGTTTTTGGACAAAAAGCACTTGTAAGAATTGCACTTTCGTGTCCGTTTAAGGTGTTTAAACATTGGCCTGTTTGAGCGGCCCAAACTTTGACTGTTTTATCAAGCGAAGGGGTTATCACTTGCTGCTCATCTTTGGTAAAAAAAACGTTATAACATTTTTGGGCGTGTCCTTTTAAGGTTGCTAGAAGAGCTCCCGTTTTAAGGCACCAAAGTCTGACATCACTATCAAATGATGCAGTTGCAAGCATTGTTCCATTCGGACTAAAAGTAGTTGCGGTAACTAATCCTGTAGGACTTAGCATATGTAAGGCTTTAGGGTTATTGCTTTCCCAAACTCCAATAGTATCTTCTAATGGAAGTGCAACAAGCGTTCCATTATCACTCCAAAAATTATTATCAGGGCCCAAGATTCCCAACCTTACATCATTGCTTAAATCACAAAGAGGCTTTTCTGTTTGAGTGTCCCAGACCGTAGCGGTATAACGACTAGGATTGATTTTAGAATGACCAAGTTGTTCAGTTGGAATATTAGGAATCTCGAGAGGAGGGGTCCTTCCAATTGTTAATAATTGGTCTCCATTAGGACTTAGTCGAGCGTAGTGATTTACGGTTTCTTTAGTGTAGACTACCCAACACTTTTCTTCTTGAAGCCTCCAAACTTCAGGATAGTAAGTGCTACCAACAAGTAAGTCTTGCTGGTTACGAGCAAAAGAGACTCCAAGAAAACCTTTATTACTTCCATCAGGTGTAGGAATATTTAAATTTTGGACTTTTCTAGTTGTGGTATTAAAAACTGCAAGAGCACCTAAACTAGCCGTTGCAATAGTTGTTCCATCGGGACTCAAAGCAAAATCGCTACTTCCGTTTGTAGTAAAAGAAGCAAGAAGTTCAAGTTGAGCACCATTAGGATTAGCTTGAGCGGATTCGGCAGTAAAAGTATTTTGATGAGATAATAGTAATATTGTACTTAAGATAAGCCCTTTTTTCATTGTCGATTTCCTTTTTTTGAGTAGCAGTATTGCTACAATTGCTCCTTTAGTTTTTACTAAAAGATCCTTTTTTTCTTAACAATTTGTGATAGCTGATTGCAAAATGATGCGCATAATCGCGTAAACTAATCAGTAGCTTACCGATTCCTGTTTTAACATCAAGTGCAAGCCCTTCTGGATGATAATCAGAAAAAAGCAGTTCTTCTTTTTTTGCCAAACTGACGCACACTGTTGTGCCAATTAATGGTAGCACCGCGTTACGCTGTCCTTTGCCGCCATCAATTAAAATAAGATCAGGCAGCTCTTTAGAATCTTTGTAGCGACGCATGACAACTTCTTGCAATGCAGCATAATCGTTTTGTTCGGTTAAACTTTTAATCATAAACCGACGAAATTTATTTTTGTCCGGTTTGCCGTGACTAAATCGAACACAAGAACCAACCAGAAAGCGGCTTTGAAAGTGTGAAATATCAAAACAATCAATAGTTTCTGGTAGTCCTTGCAGCTGTAAAAGTCTTTTAAGCTCTTGGGCAATTTCTGAGTAATTATCAATTCCTTCTGACTGTGTAGTTGCTTTAGCAATTTCATGAATATACTTAGTGTCAGAATATTTTGCTTGTAATGTTTTAAAAATAGTCGTTACATCTTGTTTATAACGGTACAAGTTGCGTGCTTTTTCAAATGACAATGCATCACTATATTCTTTTATTTTGGTGTCAATTCTGTTTAAAAACTTTTCGTGGTCTTGGCGCAACACATCGTCTACCAGTAAGACTCTAAAGAGGTAATCAGCCTTGTTGAATTTTTTCATGCAGGTTCCTGCGCACTTACCTAAATGGTAATCAAGGCATCCATTTTCAATCTTTTTATTACAACAAAAAAGCTGAAAGGTTTGCGTTAGAAAATTCAAAACAGAGCGAGCTTGGCTCTTATGAATAAAAGGACCAAAATAGGTTCCTTTGTCATCTTTATTACGAACAATTTTAAGTTGTGGCAACGCTTGATTGCTGATCATAAGATACAAAAATGGCTGGCCAGTTTTTAACAGTACATTAAATTTTGGATCATACTGTTGTACCAGTTGCGCTTCAAGCAATAATGCTTCTGTTTCGGTATTGGTAATAATATGCTCAAGGCTGGTTGCTTCATCTAATAATGCTTTGACTTTCCAATCAGTGGTATTTTGAAAATATGAACTGACTCGTGCTTTTAACGATTTTGCTTTGCCAATATAAATAATAGTGCCTTCTTTACTTTTAAAAAGATAAACACCAGGCAGTAGCGGCAATTTTTGAACGAGCTCTTGTAACACTTTAATCCTTAATATCCTCCGCCATAGCTATCGTCTGATCCATACCCACCATAACTTTCATTATAACTTGCATCAGAAGTTCCGTAACCATACCCTGAGTCGGTTGAATAACCATAACTGTCAGAACTTGTTTGAGTAACTGGACTATTATTATAGGTGCTGATTGCGTTTTGACAAGCAGTAATTGCGTTGTTTGCATTGTCAATTGCGGTTTGCAAATTGATAGCAACTTGTGTACTTGGACCTGCTTGATTGGTTGGCAAAGCTTTATTGAATCCAGCAAGCGCGCTGTTGAGACTTGTTAATGCTTGTTGACCGGCTGTTTGCGCAGCCTTTAAGGCAGTTAATGGGTCGCCGGTTGCAAAGGTAAGCGTAGTGGTTACCGATGTCAGTTGTGTATTTAAACTGTTGAGCGTGTTTTGTGCTATTGTTTGCAATGCTTGTTCGGCAGCGATTGTTTTTTGCAAGTCATTAAAGATTTGTTGGACAGCTTCTATGTTTGCTTTCGCTTGCGGACTCAGTTGTGCTTGATAGTTTGGATAAACAGCATACGTTGTCTTTGCATCAGTTATTGTGGTTGCGCCGATTGTTTTTGTTGAAAGCACGGAAGCTGTTTTACCATTTTGTTGCAATGTGTAAACTTGTCCAGTTACTAAGCTGACTAATCCTGTTGTGGTTGTTGGGGCATCGCTCAATTTTAAAGGAGCTCCTGTTGTGGTAATTCCTACACTATTACTTGTTGTTGTTACAAAGTAGTCAGTTTTACCTTGAATGCGCGGGTCAAGTGCTGGAGCACTATACACATACAGTCCATTGCCCATTTGTGTTACATCTGCTGTAAGAGTACTGTTTGCAAAGATGAATGGTCCGGCCATCGCCTGAAAGTATGTTTTTTGTGAATTTTGTAATTGCGTCATGACCACATCAGATAATTTTGGATGTTGTTGCAGGTAAAGCCTTAAAGCGCTTTCAACTTGTCCAACCACTTTTCCGGTTGTATCAATAATCTGATTGGTTACTAAACTCATAAGATAAACAGGTTTTGGATTTTCAAGTGCGCTTATTCCTACCTGTTGCGCATTTGGGTTTTGATTGGTCTTTGCAAAAACAACAAAGTCTGGGGTTGTTTGATCAAAAATTCCTTTTGTTTGATAAATAAATTCTGAACGAATCAGTGATTCTTGATCAAGCGCGGTCAGCGTTAAGTTGCCAAACTTGAGAACCATTTGATTTGCAAGTTCTTTTTGCCAATTTAAAGATCGTTCAGCTTCTGTTT